>JAEEGG010002861.1_pt1 | contig 44012 bp, 26 predicted proteins | sample 9134161 | NCBI WGS metagenome assembly JAEEGG01 (sample SAMN16246543, study PRJNA631951) | gut metagenome | biome: gut microbiome; feature: rumen; material: CR-attached | host: Bos | place: Iran: Karaj | collected 2018-10 | reverse complement strand
GCGCCAGAAACGGTTGTACGGGTCGGCGGCGGCTTCCTCCGCACCCCATTTGTCGAGCGAGAACGGCGGATTGGCCACCACCGTGTCGAACTTCATCAGCTTGTCGTTGGTCTTCAGCTTCGGGTTGCGCAACGTGTCGCCCCAGCGGATGACAGCGTTGTCGAAGCCGTGCAGGAACATATTCATCATCGCCAATGCCCACGTGCTGCCGTTCACCTCCTGGCCGTAAAGAGAGAAGTTGTTGTTACCCACCTCCTTACCCGCTTTGATCAGCAAGGAACCGGAGCCGCAGGTCACATCGCAGATGCGGGCACCCGGGTTGCTCTTGGTCAGTTTTGCGAGCAGTGTGGAGACTTCGGCGGGGGTGAAAAAATCGCCAGCCTTTTTGCCCGCCTCCCCCGCGAATGTGGACACCAAATACATATATGCATCGCCAATGATGTCGTTGTTCTCTAAATGCGACTCGTCCAACTCCACGCCCTTGAAATCCTGCAACAGATTTCGCAAGCGGGCGTTTTTCTCTTTCGTCTCGCCCAAGTTGGCGCTGTTGAAGCTGATGTTACGGAAGATGCTGCTGCCGTCTTCGCTGCTCATCTTCTCACGATTGGCATCTTCGAGGTCGGCCAAAGCTTCGTCAATCAGCTCGCCGATGTTGGTGGCGTTGCGGTGGTCGTAAAGGAAATCGAACGAACTCTTTTCGGGCACCACAAAGCGCTCGTGGCGCATCGCACGCTCGGCGCGTTCCTTGTCGCCCTCGTATTTGTCCAGATAATCGTTCAGCTTCGATTTATAGACATCGCTCACGTATTTCAAGAACAGCATCGTGAGGATGTAGTCCTTGTATTGGCTCGGGTCAATGACACCGCGAAAGGTGTCGCACGCTTTCCAAACGGTGCGGTTAATGTCTTCTTGGGTAACTTTCTTATTTTCCATATTACTTATTTATTTCATTGATTAATAATTGATTAACGATGCTTGCGCGTTTCTCTGCAAGAGTATTTATCAAATAGGTTTCCCGTTCCTGAAGTTTGGATATTTCCATCACTTTCCGTTGGGTGGCTTTATCCGGTATGGGGATTTCAAGCTCCTCCAAGGTGGATTTGAGAATCAACGGTGTGGAGCTTCCAATTTGCGAAGCTCTTATTTTGCTCACAATATTGGGACGGTTCAAATACCAACAGAGATATTCCGGTAATACCTTGTCGTTTTGAACCCGTATGACATATAATGTGGTAGAAGCCACCGCTTTGATGTCAAGATTGAAGAGTGTGCAAAGGTATGTGGTACCCTTTCCCGCAAACAGCAAATCCCCCTTTCGCAGTAGATTCTTCTCCATTTTCGGGTTATATTCCACAAAAGAGGCGATCTTCTCCGGGGAGTCCATCAGCAAATCCTTCATTTGCATATAGGCCACCTCATCTCCCGGGGGGCTGTTGAGATAGACTCCTGATCGTATTTCCGCTATATTTTTCAGTAGAACCATATCAGTATTTCGTTTACTGCTATATTTATTTAAGGATGCAAAGATACATTTTATTTCGAATGGCTGGTATTTTCTCAAGTAAATATTTTACCAAATATATAAAAAGATGGCAAATTGAATAAACTGCCATTATTTTTGCATTGATAAACCTCAGTGCATTCTAAGGTTGTTAGTATAGATTGATGTGATGTATAAGCTTATGGTAGAGATGGTTGGTAGGGTCGGGGAAATTTCTCTCTGGCCTGTCCAACTTCTTAAATCGCCAATGGCAAACCGCTAACAACCCACCACCGCCTCCACCGGGTTGGCGTAGATCTTCAGGAAGATGCCCCGCAACTCCTCCCGCTCGCCAGTGAGCCCCTTCAGACCGCTCTCCATATAGGTGACGAAGGCGTCCAGGTCGGCAGGGGTGTAGCGGTCGGCGTACTGCTGGTCCTGATACAGCAAGTCGTGGGCCATATAATGCGTCTTCCATAACCTGAAATGACGGTAAATGCGCTGGTCGATGAGCTTGGCCAGCTGCTCGAACTTGAGTTTCTTCTCGTATCGGTTGCACTCGGCCAGCTCCTCCGCCGTGATGGTGGGGGTGACGGCCAGATGCACCTGCCCTTTCTTCTGCGTGACCCCCTGCAAGATGCTGTGCAGGTCCTCGCCGGGCTCCTTGATGTACTGCTGGTATTGCGAGATGTACAGCTCCTGCGTCTTCAGGAAATCGCAGGGCTCGTACTCGTAGGAGATGGCCACCGGCGTGATGTTCAGCTCGGACAGGTTCTCCACGAAGGGCTTGGGACTGCTGATGGAGAACATCTTGAGCACGGCACTCTCGGTCAGGTCGCGACCGTCCTTGGTGCGCCCGTTGCGCTGGGCTATCCAGGTGGACTCGCCCTTCTCCAACAGGGCATAACGCATATAGGAGGAGACCTCCATCGAACTTCGGTAAAAGCTGTGCACCGTGCCCCCGCGCTCGATGCGGAACATCTTGTTCATCTTGCCGATGTCAATGACAAGGTCGCCCCTCATCAGGTTGCTGCCAAAGGTGATCTCCGAGGTGCGGAGATGATTCTTGTTCAAGATGACCTGCAACAGCGCGGCATCCAACAAGATGTCGCGGTGGTTGGCGATGAAGGTGTAGCGGTGGTCGGCATCCAGCAGGTTGAAGCCCTCCCAGGTGAAGTCGGTGCAGGTGCGCTGGACGATGCTCCTCAGGGCTTTCAGCATCACCTTTTCCTGAAACTCGTCGATGGTGGTGATGCGGAGAAACTCCTGCCGGAACGCCTCCACGGAGGTGTCGGGGAACAAGTACCGGACCAGCGTCTCAAAGAAGGGATTGGACGCCACACGGGCAATGGCAGCGGGTATCTCGCTGTCGTTATATGGACGGGTTTCCTCAAACATCTATTCGTGCTTTCTTTTGTCGATGAGGGTGACGGGTTTGCGGCTCATAGCGGGGAAGTTCACCTTGCGCACGTTCTCCACGTCGTCCACCACGATGTTGGGGGCGACGCGCACTTTGGCGCGGAACCGGTCCTTGATGTCCTTGACGACGTCGAATCCGGGCTGATGGCGCAGGCCTATTGTGATGGTCACGTCGTCGGTGCCGGTGTTGGGATTGGTGTCGATGGTGATGTAGTAGTTCTCCACGTAGTCGGTGTTGGTGAGCACCTCGGTGAGGGCGGGCGGATAGAGGGTGGTGCCCTTGTACTTGATCATATGGTTCTTGCGTCCCACAATGGGGCTGATGCGGAAGGTGGTGCGTCCGCAGCGGCAGGGTTCGGGATGGATACAGGCCATATCGCCGGTGCGGAAACGCAGCAGCGGCATTCCCTCCACGCCGAGGGTGGTGACCACCACTTCGCCCACCTCCCCGTCGGGAACGGGCTCGTCGTTGTCGCCGATAATCTCCACAATCAAAAGCTCCGGATGGTGATGGCCGCCGCAACCGTACTCGCATTCCGAGAAGGTGGCCGACATCTCCGTGGAGGAGTAGGTGGCGAAGAGGTCCACGTCCCATTTGGACTTGATGTTCTTGCCCAGGGAGTTGAGTTCGAAATGCTGGTCGCGCAGCCCTTCGCCGATGCCGATGATACGCTTGATGGAGGAGTTGCGGTAGTCGATGCCGTGCTCTTCGGCGTACTCAATAAGGCGGAGAATGAAGGAGGGGATGCACATTACCGTGTCGGGTTTGATGCGGTCAATGGTGTCCCACTGCAGTTCGGGGATGCCGTTGCCCACGCGGATGACGCCGGCCCCTAATTTCCGGAGCCCGAGGAAATAGGCCAACCCGGCCATAAAGCGCTTGTCCATTGTGGTCATCAGCTGCAGCACATTGCCGGGCTTGAGGCCTGCGCAGGCGAAGGAGATGGCCTCGTTGTAGGCCAGTCGCTCCAGGTCGCTGTTGGTGCAGGCAAACGTCACCGGGTCGCCCAAGGTGCCCGATGTGGTGATGTAGTCGATGATCCGGTTCTTGGGCGTGCAGAGGAAGTCCCAGTTGTGCATTTGCAGATCCTTCTTGTCGGTGAAAGGCAGATGCCGGAGGTCGTTCATCGACGAGATGTTGGCGACGTTGATGTGATGGTCGGCGAACATTCTCTTGTAGAAGGGGGAGTATGCTTGCAGGTAGGCGATATGCTCGCGCAGTTTCTCCTCTTGGAACTGGCGGATGACCTCTTTGGGCTGGAATTCTATTTCAGGGATGAAATTCATTGTCTTAAAGGGCTGAAAGATGGATAGGAATGGTTAAAATTTCAAGGTTGACAGCCATTTCAGGAAAGGTTTTTTCCATTGGCCGGCTTCAGGGGCTATTTTCTCGCTCATCCCGTAGCCGTGGCCGCCTGTGTCATAGAGCAGGAACTGGTGCGGGATGCCGGCTTTGCTCAGCGACTGGTCGAGTTTGACGCTGTTGCGGTAGTCCACCACGGGGTCGTCCTTGGCGGTCACCACGAAGGTGGGGGGCATATTGGCCGGGATGCTCAGCTCCATCGAGAAGCGGGTCTGCTGCTCGGGCGTGTAGCGGCGGGTAAGCAGGTTGCGGCGGGAACGCTTGTGGGCAATCTCGTCCTTCATCGAGACGACGGGATAGACGGGCACCACGAAGTCGGGCCGCAAGGGGATGTCATCTTTGATGCCGAGGGCGGCGATTTGGTTGTCCTTGGCGAAGGCGCCGGCCATCAGGGCGAGGTGCCCGCCGGCGGAGAAGCCCATCACGCCGAGCTTGCGGGGATCGTAGCCGTACTCCTTGGCGTGCTGCCGCACATAGTGGATGGCATACTGCACATCCTGCAGCATCGCGGGGTGGTGGTAGCCCTGCGAACCCACGCGGTATTTCAAGACAAAGGCGTTGATGCCCTGGCTGTTGAGCCATTCGGCCACTTCAAATCCCTCGGTGGCGATGCCCATCGTGTGCGCATAGCTGCCGCCGGGGCAGATGATGACCACAATGCCCGTGTTGTTGCTTTTTGGGGCCGGATAGGCATACAACTTCGTGGGCTTGCCCTTCATAGAGGGCACGTTGTTCCAAAGGGCTATGGGTTTGGGCTGCGCGCACGCAGCCATCACCAATAGCAGGCATATAAGGGTATGAAAGATTCTTCTCATTATTTGATCTTGCTCATTTGTTTGCCGATAGCTTCACCCACACAGCTCATCGCTTCCGCCACGCGCATCTCAGGCAGCGGACTCATAAAATATTTGTAAGCGACATTCTTCAGTTCTATAGTGGCAAACGGAGCGGTGGAGCCGGTTTTCACAAAAGAGACGGAGCACGTGATGCGGGCGGGTACCGACATGGGACCTGCGAAAGAACCCGGGTCGATGTCCACAAATTTGACAATGATTGTGTAGTCGGCATCCGTGAACTCACCGCACTCCATATCGCTCTTGGCGATTTCCTTGTTCAGGTCCTCGACAAGGCGGGGCTCCCACTTCTCGGTGCGGAAAGAACTGGTCCAGGCAGCTCTCCATTCGGGGTCTTTGGCCTTGTCCTCCTCTTTGAGGTATTTGGCTTCGCTGTCGCCGTCGTAGGTGACTCCTTTGTAGATGAATTGGATGTTGATTTCTTTCTGGCCTTTGAGACAAGAGGCGTCTCCTTTGATTTTCTGGGCTTGCAGGGACAGCACTATGCAGAATGCCATCAAGGTGAATATGAGTTTTTTCATAATTTCAAGTTTTTTATGTGATACAATAGATTATTCTAATATGCTTTTTATCTCTTCTGCCGGCAGTTGGCGGTATTTCGGTGCTTCCCCATCGGTGAAGGTGACCTCAAAATACTCCTCGTCGTAGAAGGAGAGTTTGGAGTTGGTGTTGGGGTTGCACTCGATGTAGGTGATGGTGCTGAAATCGAGCCCCTTTTTCTCGCAGATCTGCTGCGCCAGCGACACGCCGGCATAGGTGACCGACGTGCCGGGGTTGTCCTGGTACAACTCCGTGACAATCACATAAACGTGATCGCTCTTCCGGACAATCTTCAGCCCACAGGAGCTGGGCATATCCCACTGTCCGGCAAATGGGAATATCTCGTCGTAATATCTTTCAGGTACTTTCATTGTGTTGTGCGATGTGCGATTTACGATTTACGGTTTACGGTCTAAGGTCTAAGGTCTATAGTCTTAGGTCTAAAGTTTCAGGTTTCAAGTCTCAAAACTCATTAAAGTGGCTCTTACTCCTATCCACAACCTTGCCGAAACTCTTGTTGGCGAGTTTGCGGTCGCGGGGACGGTAGGTGCCGTCTTCCATCTCGCGGAGCATCACGTTGGTGAAGAGCTTGAACATCTTCTCCTCCTGAGTCTCGTCCTGGTAGAAGGCCTTCCAGGCGTACTCGTAGAGCTCTTGCAGGCGCTCCGGCGACATATTCTTGGGTTGATAGACGACCTGCCCGGCGTTGTAGTGGTCCCAGTCGTGGTCGAAGATACGGCCCTGTCGCATCAGGTCGTCGTAGGCCTTGGTGTGCGGGAAGGGGGCGAGGATGGTGAACTCGGCGAGGTCGAGGTCTATCTTGAGGAGGAAGTCGATAAGGCGGAGGATGTCGTCTTCGGTCTGGTTGTCGAGGCCGAAGAGGATGGTGCCCTCCACGCCGATGCCGTAGTCGTGGTATCTTTTGACGCGCTCCTTGATGTAGTCAGAGGTGTCATACACGGCCTGATAGACATACCAGGCGCCGGCTTGTGCGGCGAGGTCCAGCACTTGCGGGTCGTCCTCGATGGTGTGGCTGATCCATTTTTTCTTCAGCGGAATCATCTCCCGGAAGAGGTCCATCTCCCATTGTTTGTTCTGGGCCAGCGAGTTGTCCACGATAAAGAGGCGGTTGTTGTCGATGGTCTCCAGGTCGGCGATGGTTTTGTCGATGGGTCTGGGGCGGAAGCAGCGGCCTCCGAGGTAGGAGACGGCGCAGGGGTAGCAGCTGAAGCGGCATCCGCGGGAGGCGTGGAAGAGGTCCACCATCTGCACGCCCTTGTGGTTGTAGAGCTCGCGCTTGTAGAGGTCGCGGCGGGCGGGCCCCACCAAGGCGATGTCGGGCTGGTTGCCCATATAGTTGTACACCTTCTTCAGCTTGCCGTTTTTGAGGTCCTCGATGACTTGGGCGGAGCGGCCCTCCGACTCGCCGAGGAAGATGGAGTCGGCGTGCTGCAGGGTCTCCTCGGCGTGCAGCATCGTGGAGATGCCGCCGAACATCACGGGGATGCCCTTGGCACGGTAGGCGTCGGCGATGGCCCAGCCCCGCTTCACCTGCGTGGTGAGCATCATACTGATGGCCACCACGTCGCACTGCTCGTCCATATCAAGTTCCTCAACGTTTTCGTCCGTGAACGACACCTCCACCTCTTCGGGCAGGGTGGCGGCGAAAACAACCGGACCGTGGGGCGGCAGATTGAAGGTGGTCTGCCCTGGAAGTTTTTTCCATTTCGGGTAGATGAGTTTCAGTTTCATATTGAAGTTTTGGTTGTTGTCTTATTGTTTTTTTTTAAGGTTGCAAAAATAAAAAAAAGAGTAAAACCTTCGTTTGATTTTTCAGTTTCCCTCAATTTCGTCTATTATTTTGTTGAGTCCCAAGAACTCGGCGCAGGTGAGGGCGGCGCCGATGGTGACGCCGAGGATGCCGTGCGAGTTGATGTTCTGCCCTGTCATAAAGAGGTTGGGGATTTTGGTGCGCTGCGACACGAGTGTCTGTGTGGGGAAGTTCTTGTCGCGGATGATGCCATACATCGAGCCATTCTCGGTGGCGGTGTAGTCGCGGTAGGTGAGGGGTGAGGAGGTCTCGTAGCCCTCGATGGTGTTGCGGATGCCGGGGAAGGATTGTTCCAGCACGTCGAGGTAGTGTTCGGCGGTGCGCTGCTTGAACTCGAGGTACTCCTCGCCGCGATGCCCGTGCAGGGTGTCGGTCCATTTCGCCACCTCGTCGAATTTCATATAGCCGATCATCTCCGCGCTCTGGGCGTAAACCTGGTTGGCCTCGGCGCACTGGTGCATAAAGAGATAGCTCTGCAGGGGCGCGCCGGCGTGTCGGTTGTTGGCCTGCCACACGTCATCGTGGCTGTAGAAATAGTAGTTGTAGTTGAGGTAGGGCGTCGCCTTTTCCTTGAACTTGATATAGACGGTGAAGTTGGAGATGGTGTTCTCCAGGTCGTGGATGCGGGCGCGGTAGGCCTTGCGGATGAGGTGCGTGTCCAACAGGCGCAGGGCAGCCTGCGGGTGGATGTTGGAGATGAAGGAGTTGGCCTCGATGTACTCGCCGCTGGTCAGGCGAATGCCTGTGGCGTGGGTGTCGTCGCACACAATCTCGGCCACCTCGCTGCGGGTGCGGATCTCGCCGCCGAAGTGGCGTATGGAGTCGGCCAGTGCGTGCGCAATCACGTCGCTGCCACCGATGATGCGCCAGGCACTCTGGATGTAGAAGTTGTTGATCAACGCGTGGATGTAGGTCGGCGTCTTGTCCTTCACCCCGGCATACAAGGGGAGGTTGCCGGCCAGCACGTCGCGCAGCATCGGGTTGCCGGTGACGCCCGCGATGAAGTCGTTGACGCTCGTCTTGATGTAGTCCGCCTCGATGAAGACGTTGTCCTCCACCTTGCGGAGATTGTAGAGGGGCGAGGCGTTGGCGATGGACTTCAGCTGCCGCACATACTCCTCGATGTCGCGGCGGTTTTGCGGGAAACTCTCGGAAAGCGCGTCCACAAATTGGTCGTACCCGGAGGCATAGCGGTAGCTTTTTCCTCCGATGGAAAAGCGGTCGTAGCCCTCCAGGTCGAGGCGTTGCAGCGGCACACGCCCCGTCAGGTTGAGGTAGCTGAACAGGCGGTGCAGGATCTGCCCCTCCAGCATACTGCCGATGTAGTGCATCCCGGTGTCGAACTTGACGCCGAAGCGCCGGAAGGTCTGCAGGCACCCGCCAATCTGGGCTTCCTTTTCCAGCAGTAGAACCTTGTATCCGTTCTTGCTGAGGATGTATCCGCAGACCAGCCCTCCGAGGCCGCTGCCGAGTATGGCGATGTCATAGCGTTGGTCGTTCATAGTCTCTATAGGAGGTCTTTTTCGTCAATGATATTCTGGAAATCCCCTTCCGCCGGGAGCACGTTGGTGTAGTGCAGGTTGCCGGGCACGGCGGCGCAATGGGTGGCCAGATCGATGCAGTCGGGGTCGGGGTCGTAGGCCGTGATGTCGAGGTCGCGGCGGTAAAGGGCGCTCATCAGGGCCAGCTCGCCGTTGCCGCAGTGCTTGTAGAGCATCCGCCCACCTTGCGGCACCTGGTCGAGCGCGTCGCCCAGCCATACCAGATTGCCCAGCTTGCCGAGGCAGGTGTTCTCCACCGACTTGCCCTTGTAGATGTAACTGTGATAGACCTGCTCGGTGAGATACCCCATCGTCTCGTGACAGTCCCTGAGCCGGTCGTAGGCCTCGATGTAGTATTGGCGGAAAGCGCGGGCGCTCTCCAAGGGAGTCTTGCCGGCGCGGTAGTGCGGGTCGTCAGCGGAGATGCGCTCCCCGATGGAGATGGTGACGTCGCCCTTGTGGATGCAGAAGTCATACTTCGGGAACATATCTCCGATGCCGTGCGTGACAATGGGCAGGATGTCGAGCCCTAACTTGTTGGCCAGGTGGAAAGCCCCCTGGTGGAAGCGCAGGATGTTATGGTCAGCGGAGCGCGTGCCCTCGGGGAAGACAAGCACCGAATAGCCCTTCTCCACCATCTGCTGCAGTTTCGGGAAGTTCTGGTCCATCCCGTACGAGGCGGGCAGGTAGTCGCCGTTTCTCAGAATCCTGCGGTACAGGGGCATATTCCACGCCCAGTCGTTGGTGAGGGCGATGACATTCGGCGTCAGCGAAAGCAGGTACAACAGGTCGAAATGCGACTGATGGTTGCAGATGATAATGGCCGGCTTGACGAAGGCCTCCTGGTGGGGGTTCTCAATCTTGAATGTGGAGTTGGGGATGATTTTGGCGGTGGAGTGCAGCAGGAAACGCAGAAGCTTGTGGTACTGCAACTTGTGTTTGTCGGTGGGCCTGCCGATGCGCAGCAGGAAAAAGCCGCCGATGGAAAGGGTCACCACCCCGCAGAAGAAGTAGGGGAACCCGATGATGCTGCTGAAGATGTTCTGCAAGGTGACAGGACGCTTGCGCAACTTGCCCTTGTGCTGCGTCAGGAACTTGAAGACCACGGGCGGGATGATGTAGGCCATCAGCACCACCGTGACCATCCCGATGACAGTGACCTGCGCCAGGGAACGCAACGCCGGATGCTTGGCGAAAATCAGCATCCCGATGCCAATGAACATTATGGAAGACGACAGGATGATGCTGTTCTTGAACTGCGACAGCATCTTGCGCCCATATTTGTATTCGTATATCAAACCTTCGGTGACGAAGATGGAGTAGTCGTCGCCCATACCGAAGATGAAGGTGGCCAGGATGATGTTGACGATGTTGAAACTGATACCGGTGATGCCCATAATGCCGAGAATCCAGATCCAGGCCGTGAAGAGGGGCAAGAATGCGGTGAGGCTGATTTCCAGCCGGCCGAAGGTGAACATCAGGAAGGCGAAGACGATGATGCCGCAGATGTAGAGCACATAGTGGAAATCGTGCGAGAGGGCGTCCACCAACCTTGCGGCGATAGAACTGTCGGTGAAGGCGAAGAAGCTCTTGTTGCCGGTGTTGAGCTGTTGCTCCACCGCTTCCGCCTGCGACTTGTCAACCTGCAGGATGTTGTAAATCATCACGCGCCCCTTTTCCTCGCTGATATAGTTGGCAGCCAGCTGCTGGCGGATGAGGTCGAAGTGCTTTTCGTCCTGGGAGGTGTACGTGGCCATCACGATATCCTTGCAGGGTTGGAAGGCCTCGGGACGGAAGCCGTTGGCGGTGGCGGCGGCGTCCAGGGCGGAGCAGAAGGCCTCGCGGCGCCCTTCCCAGAAACGGTTCCAGCGTTCGGTGCGTTGCTGTTGCAGGGCTTGCGACGGGAGGAAGGTCCCGATGCCGCTGACATTCCGGATGCTGTCGCCGCTGGCCAGTCGGAGGATAAGCCGCTGGGCCTCTTCGTTGTGCCACAGGGCTTCCTGCAGGGTGGTGCCTTCCGCCACGCAGTAGAGTGTCTGCACGGTGGTGTCGGCCTCGGCCCGCAGTTTGTCGAACTCCTGCCGCTGCTCCTCCGTCATATAGTTGATATGATGCATATTGGTGTCGAAGGAGGTGCGCTTGCTGAAGATGGCGAACACGATGGTGAGGGCCAGCACGATCCAGAAGATGCCGCGGATGTTTTCCGGACGGGTTTCTGCGATGCGCTTGAAGGCCAGCTCGCGGTTGCTACCTTTGAAACGGTCGCCCATCAGATGGGGGAGGAATATCAGCACGAAGAGGATGGTGCCCACCAACAGCAGCGCGGAGAAAAGGCCCAGGTCCTTCATTGCCGGCGAGCTGATGAACAGCAGGCTGAGGAAGGCGCCCACCGTGGTGATGTTGCCGATGAGCAGGGGCGTCACGATGTCGCGGATAATCTGCTCCTTGTCGTCGGTGCGCTTGAAGTGCGACAGGAAATGGATGGGGTAGTTGATGGCGATGCCGAGGATGATGGAGGCCACCCCGATGGCGATGAGCGACACCGTGCTTTTGCACAGGGCGATGATCCCTAAGGCGAAAAGCCCGCCAAAGAGGGTGGACACGAAGATGAGCACGATGCTCCGGGCGTTGCGGTAGTAGTAGATGAGCAGGGCCAGGATGAGGAGCGAAGCTAACGCGAGGGCCGTGAAACTGTCGCGTTTGATCTGTTGAGAGTTGGTGAGTGACACCTGCGAAGCCCCGAAGCTGTGGATGCGCACCTTGCCCTCCATCTCTTGCTCCACCTCGCGGCAGCTTTGGTCAAGCCAGCTCAACAGCTCGCCGTTGTGGAGGGTCTCGCTCAGCGGGTGGCTGGAGGTGATTACCAGCAGCGCTTCCCTTCCATCCTTGTCAAAGATGTGGCCCTCTTCGATGCGGTAACGGTCGTCCACACGGAAGGTCTGGAGCGTCTGCAACAGACGGGAGGAGAAGAAGAGCGGGTCGCGTTGGATGATGTCGCGCATCATCGGGATGGGGGAGGCGAGCAGCTGCTTGTCATTCGCCAGCTGCTGCCGAATATGTTCCGGCGTGAGCATCGTGTCCATCCGGGCGTAGTCCTCTTCCGTCAGGAAATAGGGCATATTCTCCACCACAAAGTCCGTGACCTCCGCAATTTGGCTGTCGTCCACACTGTACAGCACGCTCTTGACCAGCCCCGCGGTGTCGGCGTTGAGGCGCTCGGCCAGCAGGTCGGCGGCGGTGCAGAGCGACTCCATATCCGGTTCGGCGGCGGTGTCGGCCTGCGCGATGTTGACCACAATCTTGTTGTCGCCGCCCAAATGGGAGTAGGCGTAGTTGATGCGCTCGTTCTCTTTGCTGTTGGGAAGGAAACTGCTGATGTCTTCCACAAAATCCAACCGCAACGCCCCAATGACGCACAGGACGCTGAACAATGCCAGCAATCCCCACATCAAGGGCCGTCTTTGAGCTAGAAAACGGTATATTTTGAGGAAGAAATCACTCATTTTAGGGGTTTTAATTAAAAGGCGCAAAAGTACAATTTTTTTAACCTCTCTTGTCTTAATTTTATGTGTATCTTTGCGGGCTAATTTTTACAGCTATCAATAATATTAACCTTAAAATAATTCCTTTGACTATGAACGAAGAAATGCTCAATCTGAAACCCGCAAAGGTTTTCTATTATTTCAACGAAATCACCAAGATCCCGCGTCCTTCCAAGAAGGAGACGCTGATTTCCGAATGGTTGGAGAAGACGGGCATTGCCCTGGGCCTGCCCACCAAGCGCGACAAAGCCGGCAATGTGCTGATTTCCAAACCCGCCACCCCCGGCAAGGAGAATGTGACCCCGGTCATCTTCCAATCCCATATGGATATGGTGTGCGAGAAGAATAACGACACCCAGTTCGATTTTGAAAAAGACCCCATCCAGACCTATGTGGACGGCGAGTGGCTCAAGGCCAAAGGCACCACGTTAGGCGCTGATGACGGCATCGGTATGGCCATTGCCCTGGCTATTCTGGACGACAAAGAACTGGAACACGGCCCCATCGAGTGCCTCTTCACCGTGGATGAGGAGACCGGCCTGTCGGGCGCCAAGGCCCTCGAAGCGGGCTTTATGACCGGCAAGATGCTCATCAACCTCGACTCTGAGGATGAGGGCCAGTTCTTCATCGGCTGTGCCGGCGGCAAGGACATCGTGGCCACCCTCGAGTGCGACTACGAGAAGGTCAAAGAGCTGGAAGGCGGCGACTACCGTTTCTACAAGATCACGGTCAAGGGTCTGCAAGGCGGCCACTCCGGTGATGATATCAACAAGGGACGCGGCAACGCCGTGAAACTGCTCGCCCGGGTGCTGTGGAACGCCTACTGCGACTATGGCACGCGCATTGCCGACATCAATGCTGGCAACCTCCGCAACGCCATCGCCCGTGAGGGTTATGCCGTGGTGGCCGTGCCCGCTGACAAGGCTTCCGAGCTGGAGGCTTACATCAAGGAGATGGATGCCACCTACAAGAACGAGTTCCACACCACCGACGCTGGCGTGACTGTGACGATGGAAACCGCCCAATCCACCGACAAGGTGCTGGAGGAGACGTTCCAAATCGACGTGGTGAACGCCCTGCTCGTTTGCCCGCACGGCGTGCAGGCGATGTCGCAGGATATCCCCGGCTTCGTGGAGACCTCCACCAACCTGGCCTCCGTCAAGATGGCCGACGACAAGATTGTGATTACCACCAGCCAGCGCAGCTCCGTCGAGTCGCGCAAGCAGGCCGTGGTTGACAAGGTTTCCACCGCCTTCTGGATGGTGGGTGCCGATGTGGTCTCCGGCGACGGCTATCCCGGCTGGAACCCCAATCCCGATTCCCAAGTGCTCCACGTCTTGGTGGATGCCTACAAGAACCTCTTCCACAAGGACCCGCAGGTGCTGGCCATCCACGCTGGCCTCGAATGCGGCCTCTTCTCGGAGAAATACCCCGACCTGGATATGGTCTCCATCGGACCGACCCTTCGCGGTGTCCACTCTCCCGATGAGAAACTCGAAATCAAGACCGTACAGATGTGCTGGGACCTCCTCGTCGAGTTCTTCCGTCTGCTGAAATAAAAGGTTTTACCCCTAAATACGGAAAACAGCGGTGGCTTCGGTCATCGCTGTTTTTTTAAAATCTGTATATCGGAAAAAAAACTATCTTTGCCGCCCGAAAAAAAAGAGTCAAGTCCACTTTTGACAGGGCCTTTAGCTCAGCTGGTAGAGCGCGTCCTTCGCATGGACGAGGTCACGGGTTCGAGTCCCGTAAGGTCCACGAGGTGAATGGAGAATTGAGAATGGAGAATGGAGAATGGAGGCCGCACCTCGCAAATCGCAAATCGCAAATCGCACCTCGTAAATCGTAAATCGTAAATCGTAAATCGCAAATCGCACGTCGTACATCGTACCCCGCTACTTCCTTCCTTGCATCATTATGTAAATATTCACCGAGGCGTATTCGTCGGTGACGGACGTGCAGTTGGCAGAGAAGATGGCGAGATCGCGGCCTAAGAAACTTGATTTGCCATTTGGGGAGAAGAAGGTCTGCGTGGCGCCGTTCGTGTTGTAGAAGGTGAAGTCAATGAGGTTGGAGGAGGCGGCGTTGTTCTGTGAGAACTTGTAGTAGCGGTTGTTGGATATGTCGCCTTTGCTGTTCAGCATCTTATAGTAAATGGTCAGAGCCTCTGGGGAGGGGGCGAAAAGCAGGGCGTTGGTGCGTTCCACAAAAAGGGCATATTGGGCGGATGTCAGCTCCTTGAGATTCATAAAGGTGCTGTCGCTGATGGGGTATATGCCGCTTGGATGCTGGTTGCGGAAGGCGTCGGCGCGCTCCTCGCTGCCGAAGGGCACAAGTCTCTTGTGGAGCGTGTCCTGCATCACGATGAGGAACTCGTGGTGCTTCGACGAGTCGCCCGCAAGGGCGAAGGTGCAGGTGGCGCAGTTCTCGCCGGCCTTCTTGTAGTACCACTCGGCGTCAAAGGGCAACATCTCCGAGGGGATGTCGAATGAGTGCTTGGCATTGTGCTTGGCGGCCTCTTTCAACAGGTCATTGGCGGCGGTGTAACCCGACAGGGTCACCTCGTTGTGCCCTATCCGGATTTGGAAGGCCGACCACTCCGACATCGGGATGGCCTTGTGCAGTTGGGCATACGCCTCCTCAGTGAGGAATGTGGCGATGTGCTGGCTGTAGCCCGGTTCCTGCAACAACACCCAGTTCTGCTTCAGGTTCTTGGAGGTGAGCTCATAAAGCGCTTTGAATGATTTGTCGGAAAGTAGATTCTTGGGGTGCGTGTGCTGGATGAGGGCCTTCTTCAGGAGGTCAATATCGTCGGAAACAGTCAGTATGTGATTGAAATAGGCGAACTTGAGGCTCTTGAAGTGCGTGCCGTAAGTGTAGATTTTGTAATGCTCGAAAGAGGTGAAGTTGGCGGGGTCGATGCTGAGGGCCCGCAGCAGCTTCTTGAACACGGATTTCTCGATGTGGGTGTTGAAGAGCACCCGGATGCCGTTGGCGCTGGGGTGCCCCGAGATGGTCAGGTCGTAGGTGCCGGCCATCTGCTTGTAGATGTCCTCGTAGGCGGGCAGCACGTCCAGGGCAAACGCCTCCGTGAAGTAGGGCGCCATTGAGGCGACTCCCTTCTGGAAGGCGGTGTTGTCGTTGATCTCAAAGACGTATTGCGCGTCCGTCGGCACCGCCTCTATCAACTCGGACCGGCTTTGCCGGAAGAACGAATAATAGAAGAAAATGCCCACGCCGATGAGCAACAAGGCGAGGATGCTCAGCCATATCGCCCACCCGCGATGTTTTTCCGTGTTGTATTCCTCTTTCATATTAAGATTTTTTGTTGAACACTATTCTTCTTTCTGGCCCTCTTCTTCTTGGGGCTTCTCCTCCTCCAGGTCGATGAGCTGGTGCTCGGCGAGGATGTTGTACCACGCTAGCACCTTCTTGATGTTGGACACATAGACGCGGTCGCGGTCATAGTTGGGGAGCACCTCGGCGAAATAGGCCTTCAGGGCGTTGTTGTCCTTCGGGACCACAATCTTCTGGCCGTTTTCTTTCTTGAAGATGGATTGGAAAACGGACTGGAGGGAGACCTCCTCGTCTTCGGTGAATATGGCGATGTTGTCCAGAGTGGCCACGCCGTCGTGGGAGAAGGCCGGGAAACGGTGACCGTCTTCCAATCCTTCCACGATGAAGCTGTTGGGGGCTCTGGAGATGAGTTTGTAAAGGGATCCTTTTCCTGTAATCGATAAAATGTTGCTTAAGTCCATTCTGATAAGGTTGTTTTATTGTGGATAATAAATGAAATTGCGTTTGCGGATACTGTATATCTTGTTGTCGATGGCCTTGACCTCAATCTGCCAGTTGTTCTGCTCGTCGAAGTCGAAATAGTAGGTGTATTCTTTCACCTTGTGAAGTTTGTCTTCGTATATGGTCTTGAGTTGCCGTCCCTCCTGGGAGTAGAGGTGGTAGGTGTATTCAATCATCTGGTTGCCAGATTTGTAGGCGCAGCGGTTCACTTCGTCGCCGTAGTTGTCGTACTCGATGGTGACGGTCTTGAACACCTTGCCGTTGGGCTCAAACTCGGTGATCTTGGCCACCAGCCCATTCTCGTTGTACTTGGTCTCCGTGCGGGTGGTGTAGTCGCCGAACGACTGGGCGGTGCGGATGATGTTGCCGATGCCGTCGGTGGTGTGGGCGAAGGCCATCACCACACTGTCGCCTTGGAACACCTGCTCGCCGGTGATGAATCCGTTGCGGTCGTAGAGGTATTTGCCCGTGGTGCGGACGGTGTCGCGGGAAGAACGCTCCCTCCACTCCACAATCTGGGCCTTCTTGTTGTAGGTGTACTTGCGGATGATGGTGTCGCCTGTCGTGGCATTGCACTTCACATACCGGGTAAGGAACCCGTCGGAGGTGTATTGTTGCCTGGAGGTCAGGTCGGGAATCCGGGAGGCGAGCACCTCGGCCAGCCGGCTGGTGTCGGCCAGGGTGAGCGAGTCGTCCTTCAGCAGGTAGCTCTGCGACTCAATCTCCTTCACAATTCCGAAGATGTGGTTGCGCTCCAGATGGTTCTTCTCAATGTCAGGCTTGATGACAATAGGCTCCGGCTGCTTGTGGCAACCGCAAGCGAAGGTCATTGTGATAATGAGAATAAGATATATGCTATGTCGGCTCATTTGGGCTATTGGCAATTAGCATTTAGCCGTTGGCCATCATTATTGGCAAGGAGCCAATAGCTAATGGCAAACGGCTAATAGTTGTTAAAACATCTCCTCCACCAACTTGTCATCAGCGAAATTCGGCAACGTGACGTGCAGTTCTGGGCAGAGCTCCATCGCGCGCTTGATGGCGAAGAGGGCGCCGTCGTTGCGGGCCCAGGCGCGGCGGCTGATGCCGTTGTTCACGTCCCAGAACAGCATCGAGCGGAGTCTGCGGTCGCTGTCGTCGCTGCCGTCCAGGACCATACCGAAGCCGCCGTTGATGACTTCGCCCCAGCCAACGCCGCCGCCGTTGTGGATGGATACCCACGTGGCGCCGCGGAAGCCGTCGCCGATGACGTTCTGCACGGCCATATCGGCACAGAAGCTGCTGCCGTCGTAGATGTTGGAGGTCTCACGGAACGGGGAGTCGGTGCCGCTCACATCGTGATGGTCGCGGCCCAGCACCACCGGTGCGGAAAGCCGGCCGTCGCGCACCGCCTTGTTGAGCTCGGCGGCAATCTTGGTGCGGCCTTCGCAGTCGGCGTACAGGATGCGGGCTTGGGAGCCCACCACCAGGTGGTTCTCCTTGGCGCCCTTGATCCAGGTAATGTTGTCCTTCATCTGCTGGGAGATCTCGGCGGGCGCGTGCTCGCTGATGGCTCTCAGCACGTCCATTGCGATATGGTCGGTGACTTCCAGGTCCTCGGGCTTGCCGGAGGTGCAGACCCAGCGGAAGGGGCCGAAGCCGTAGTCGAAGCACATTGGTCCCATAATGTCCTGCACGTATGAGGGGTAGCGGAAGGTGCCGTCCTCCTTGAGGATGTCGGCGCCGGCGCGTGAGGATTGCAGCAGGAAGGCGTTGCCATAGTCGAAGAAATAGGTGCCCTTGGCGGTCATCTTATTGATGGCGGCCACCTGGCGGCGCAGGGAAGCCTCCACGGCCTCCTTGAACTTCTCGGGCTGCTCGGCCATCATCACCTTGGCATCCTCGAAGGAAATGCCCACGGGGTAGTAGCCGCCGGCCCACGGGTTGTGCAGGGAGGTCTGGTCGCTGCCGAGATCGACGTGGATGTCGTGGGCGGCGCAGTACTCCCAGAGGTCCACCACGTTGCCCTGATAGGCGAACGAGCGGGCGATCTTCTTGGCTCTGGCCTCGTTGACCTCCACGAAGAGCTCGTCGAGGTTGTCGTGCACCTCATCGACCCAGCCCTGCTCGTAGCGCTTCTGCGTGGCGGCGGGGTTGATTTCGGCGGTGATGGAGACCACCCCGGCGATGTTGCCGGCCTTGGGTTGTGCGCCCGACATACCGCCGAGGCCGGCGGTGACGAAGAGCTTGCCTCCGATTTCGCCGCCGATCTTGCGGCTGGCGTTGAGCACCGTGATGGTGGTGCCGTGCACGATGCCCTGCGGTCCGATGTACATATAGGAGCCAGCGGTCATCTGGCCGTACTGACTGACACCGAGGGCGTTCATCCGCTCCCAGTCGTCGGGCTTGGAGTAGTTGGGGATTACCATTCCGTTGGTGACCACCACGCGCGGGGCGTCCTTATGGGAGGGGAAGAGTCCCAGCGGATGGCCGGAGTACATCACGAGGGTCTGCTCGTCGGTCATCTCGGAGAGGTATTTCATCACCAGACGGTATTGGGCCCAGTTCTGGAACACGGCGCCGTTGCCGCCGTATGTGATCAGTTCGTGGGGATGCTGCGCCACGGCGGGGTCCAGGTTGTTCTGGATCATCAGCATAATGGCCGCCGCCTGCCGGCATTTGGCAGGGTAGGCGTCGATGGGACGGGCGTACATCTCGTAGTCCGGACGATAGCGGTACATATAGATGCGGCCGTAGTCGTGCAACTCCTTGGCGAACTCGGGCGCCAGCTGGGCGTGCAGCGACGGGTCGAAATAGCGGAGGGCGTTGCGCAAGGCGAGCTGCTTCTCCTTCTTGGTGAGTATGTCTTTGCGCTTGGGCGCGTGGTTGACGGTGGGATCATAGGGCTTTGCGGCGGGCAAAGTGCTGGGAATGCCTCTCTTGAGGTCTTCTTGGAATTCTTGCAGTGTCATCATTGTATCCAATTTTAATGAGCCGCAAAAGTACAAAAAAATGTGATAGGTGCTTGCAAGGGTTATTCCTCCCCCTCATTCTCCATCATAAAGTGCAACCGGTTGAAGACGTTGGCCTCGGAGGTGCCGCCGTCGAAGTCCAGGAACAGCAGGTTCAGCTTCGGGTATATCTGCCGGATCTTGCGCTCGATGCCCTTGGCGATGATGTGGTTGGAGATGCAGGCGAAAGGCTGCAGGCTGATGATGTTGTGCACGCCGCTCTCTGCCAGTGCCGACATCTCGGCCGGAATGAGCCACCCCTCGCCGAAGTTGGCGGCCATATTGATGATGCGCGAGGCCAGCTTGGCTTCGTGGAACATATCGGCGTACGGTCGGTAATAGGGGAAGTCGGCACAGGCCGCATCGAAGGTTTTCGCATACCGGTAAATCAGCTTGTAAACCCCGTCTGTGAGGAATAGCGGGTAACTGACCGGCTTGATGTGGAGCTCCTTGTTGATATGGCGGTTGACGAAGCTGTTCATAAAGAAGTTGTACATCGACGGGGCGATGACCTCCACTCCGTGGTCGGCCAGCCAGTCCAGCACATTCAGATGCCCGAAGGTGTTGTATTTGACGTAGATCTCGCCCACAACACCGATCTGGGGCAGCTTTTTGTGGAGATCGATGTGGGCGGCAAAGTCGCCGGCCGCCTCCTTCAGGAGCTTCCGCATCCCTTTGTAGTCGCGCTTCTCGATGAGCGGGAGGGCGCGGTCAATGTATTTCTGGTGGAGTCTTTTGGCTGTTCCGGGCTGCAACTCGCGCGGCCGCGAGGCGTAATAAAGCCTCGACAGACTGTCGGCGTACAGCAGCGTGTTGATGGTGGGCAGGGCCAGGTCGCGGGCGTTGAAGGAGAAGCCCGGCTGCTCGTTGGCCAGCGTGTCGCCCAATGCCAAAGACAGCACGGGGATGTTCTCAAAACCGGCCGCCACCAGCGCCTTCTTGATGAGCATGATGTAGTTGGTGGCACGGCATTGTCCGCCCGTCTGCGTGATGATGACCGCCACGTCGTCAAGGTTGTACTCGCCGCTGCGCAAGGCCTTCAGCAGACTGCCCACCACGATGGTGGCTGGGTAGCAGACCTCGTTGTTGGCGTACTGCAGGCCGAGTTCCACGCACTCTTTGTCGCCCAACGGCAAGGTCACGAGGTTGTAACCCGCCATCTTGAACACCGTGGGGATGAACTCGGAATAGCCGCCCGCAAAATAGGGTCCTATGATGGTCCGGCGACGGTCGGCCTCCGTGAAGGGCGGAGTAGTGACAAACGGTTTGTCAACCTGCATCTTGCGGCTGAACCGAAGACTCTCCACCATCGAGCGCACCCGCAACCGCAAGGAGCCGATGTTGTTGACGTCATCGACCTTCAACAGGGTGAAACTCTTGCCCTTGCGGTCAAGGATGTCGTGCGTTTCATCGATGATGAAGGCGTCGGGGCCGCATCCGAAAGAGGTGACCATCATCAGATGGATGTTGTCGTTGCTGTTGGCCACGTAATGGGCGGCCTTGAAGACGCGGTTGGGGTAGGTCCACTGCGTCACGGCCACCAGCTCTTTATACACCTCGGCATCCTCTTCTCCGGCGATGAACTCCGTGACGACGTCGATGCCCATATCGGCCAGCACGTCGGAGATCTTGTGCTGCACAAGCGGGTCGGAGTGGTAGGGCCGGCCGGCCAGCACGACCACCATCCGGTTGTTCTTGCGGGCCTCGCGCACAATCTCCACCGCCCGCCGGTGCTGCTCCTCTAAATAGGACTTCTGGGCCCGCACGGCCTCGTCGATGGCGGCCTCAGCCGTCTTGCGGTCCACGCCCAGCTGCTTGAGATATTGGAGACAGCCCGCCCGCATCAGCTTCTCGTCGTTGAACGACACTATGGGCGCGTCCAAGGGGATGTTGAAACGTTCCGCCGTGTCGATGGCGTTGCGGATGACGTCGGAATAGCCTGCTACAATGGGACAGTTGAAGCTGTTGCGCACCTTGGCGTCCGCTTTCTGCTCCATCACAACGTAGGGGTAGAAGATGCGGTCCACGCCGCGTTCGGCAAGGTCATACACGTGCCCGTGCATCAGCTTCGCCGGGAAGCAGATGTTCTCCGACATCACGGTGTGCAGTCCCTTTTCGTATTCCTTGATGGTGGAGGGACTGGAGAGCAGCACAGTGAAGCCGCATTTTGAGAAGAGGGCATGCCAGAAAGGATACAGTTCGTAGGTGCCCAGGGCGCGGGGGATGCCGATCTTGAGTTTGGCATCCTGCACCGGCACCAACGGCCGCCTGTACATCAGTTTCAGCCGCTCGTGGTGCTGGTTCTTGCCTTTCTGCATCCCTTCGGAGATGTTGGCGAAGATTTTTTCGCAGTTGTTGCCCGAATAGTAGCAGTTGCCGTTCGAGAATTTGTATTGCACGACCGTGCAGTGGTTGGGACAGCCGGGGCATATTTGCTGCTCGGTCTGGAATTGCTGTATGGAGAGCAGCTCGTCGAGGGTCAGCACGCGCTCCACAGACTGTTCCTTGGCGAAGAGGGCGCAGCCGTAGGCCCCCATCAGCTCGGGGATGTCGGAAAAACGCACCTCACGGTCGGTGAGCACCTCTAAGGCACGCACCACGGCGAGGTTCTTGAAAGTGCCGCCCTGCACGACGATATGGTCGCCGAGCTCTTCTATTTTTCTGAGCTTTAAAACTTTGAAGAGACAGTTCTTGATAACGGAGTAGGCAAAACCTGCCGAAATGTCCTCAGAGGTGGCCCCTTCGCGCATCGCCTGTTTCACCTTGGAGTTCATAAAGACGGTGCAGCGGGTGCCGAGGTCGTAGGGGTGCGGGGCCTCGCACGCGATGCGCGCGAAGTCGCCGACAGTGTATCCTAACATTTTGGCGAAGGTCTCGATGAAGGAGCCGCAGCCAGAGGAGCAGGCTTCGTTGATTTCGAGCCGCCGGATGGCCTGGTTCTCCACGAAGATGGCTTTCATATCCTGTCCGCCGATGTCGAGGATGAAGGATACGTCCGGGGAGACCTGCTTGGCCCCGAGGTAGTGGGCCATCGTCTCCACGATGCCGTGGTGCAGGCCGTAGCCGGTCTTGAGGAGGTTCTCTCCGTAGCCGGTCACCGCGCTGTTGAGGATGTTGGGCTGGAAATGATGCTCGTCGCAGGCCTGGCGGAAAGTCTGAAGGGCTTGCGCGAAAGCGTCGAAACTGTTGCCGTTGTTGGAACGGTAGTCGGTGAAGAGCAGGCGTCCCTCGGCGTCGAGCACCACCAATTTGGTGGTGGTGGAACCGGAGTCCACTCCGATAAACACTTCGTCGCTCTTGAGGTCGTCGAAGGAGACGCGTGGCACGAAGAAGTTCTGTTTATGTTGTTTCCATTGTTCAAAGTCTTGTTGGTCTTTGAACAACGGGGCCAGCCGGTTGTTCATCAGCATCGCGTCGTCGCTGATGGCCAGGTCGCTGACGGTCTGCAGCATCTGAGACATCGTGAGCGGGTTGGTGCAGGCCTTCTCTGCCATCAGGGCAGTGCCGTGGGCCGATACCACGCGGGCGTCGGGCACGGGCACGCAATCCTCTTCCGTGAGGTGCAGGTTGTCGAGAAAACTCTTCTTCAGCATCGGCAGGAAGGCGAAGGGACCGCCGCAGAAAAAGACGGGAGCCTGTACATCCAGGCCGCGCGAGAGGGTGCCGATGACCTGCAGCGAGACGGCGTGGAACACCGAGAGGGCCACCTCCTCCTTGCTGACGTGACGGGCCAGCAGGTTCTGGATGTCGGTCTTGGAGAAGACGCCGCAGCGGGAGGCGATAGGGTGGATGTGCTTGGCGCGGGCGGCCAAGTCGTTGAGGTCGGACGGCGATACGTTGAGCAGGCCTGCCGTCTGGTCGATGAAGGCGCCAGTGCCGCCGGCGCAGTTGCCGTTCATCCGGATGTCGGGCACGCGCTCCTCCTCGAAGAAGATCATCTTGCTGTCCTCACCGCCGATGTCGATGAAGGTGTGTGTCTGGGGGAACTGCTCCTTGACCAGCGTGGCGGCGGCAATCACCTCCTGCACGAAGGGGAAATGCCAGCATTCGGCATAGCCCATCCCCACCGAGCCGGTGACGGCCACCCGCACAGTGGCATCCGGATACTGCTTCGCAAGCGGCTCGACGGCCGTCTTGACAGTGTCGCGTATGTTCATATTGTGTCGCCGGTAATCGGCATATATCAACTTTTTTTCGGCATCCAACGCCACCACTTTGACTGTGGTCGAACCTATGTCTATGCCTAATAGAAGATTGTTTTGCATTGTTATATGGTCTGTTTTTATTCTATGTAAGGATTGTGGTTCGGCTGCAAACGCCCGAGTATCATTTTGATGTTCTCCGATTTGCGCGTTTCCAGAAATTGCTTCTCATCCCAGTTTTCGCTGAGATTGTTGAACAACGGCTTTGCCCAGATGCTGAAGGAGTTCAGGGAAATGACATCCCAGATGAGGTCCGTTGCATTCATAGGGCAGATGTTTCCTTTGGCTGCAGCCTCGTCCAATACGCATTGAAGTTTGGCAGTCGTTTTGAGAAATTGCTCCGACACAAGCTCCTTGCCTATCTGGAAAAGCTCAGGATGCATCTCCAACTCATTGGCGATGAAGCGTATATAGTTGCAGTGCTGCTGTACAAAATCAAAGTGGCTGGACACTATAATGCTGATGCAGACTTGAATGTCGTGGCTCTTTTCTTCAAAAACCACCCATAATGCCTGTGACAGGATGTTGAACTTCCGTTTCACCACCTGCTGGAAAAGCATCTCCTTGTTCCTGAAGTGATAGTGTAGCAGAGGGTGACCTACACCGGCACGTTTGGCGATTTCCACCATACGAGCCCCGTCATAGCCCTTCTGTATGAACACCTCTTCCGCGGCCTGCAGAATGGCGTCTTTCTTGCAGCATTTCAATTCTTTGGATTTGTTGTCCTGCATAAATGGGATACAAAAAAACTGACAAAATTGTCAGGCGGCAAAAATATAAAAAAAAACGATAGGGGAGAATGCTCCTTTTTGTCGTTTTTTTCAGGGATTATGGTCTTGAAGGTGTGGTGGTGAGATACTGGTTGTGAATGATCTGGAGGAACTCTTCCACACTGTACTCGTTGAGGAAAAGCATACCGTGGGTGGCCCGGATGAGGGCGCTTTTGTTCTGGTAGAAGAAATCCTTGCCCAGCAGAAACTGGATGTCACGGAGTTGTTTCACCCAGATGGTTTCGGCCAACTCGCTGAAGGGGCCGTCGAAGTTGGGGTTGGGGAACTCGGCCTTGTATTGGCTCAGGTAGGAGGTGGCGAAGGCTTTTTCGATGACGGCGAAGGCGTTGAGGGAGACAGGCACGTACATATTGGCGTCGGCGGGGTGGAAGGTGGACCAGACGTTGCGATAGGCGAGGATGCGCACGTGCGAGAGGTCGGCTTCCTCGTGGCGGAGTTTGAGGGCGGCGGCCACTGAACGCAACACCTTGTAGTGGGTGTCGGGACGCAGACTGCCAGCATCCATCACCACGCTGATGATGTCGGGACGTATCTGGCGCAACTGCTCCAAAATGGGTTGCACGTCGCTTTGCAAGTCTGGAGTGAAATGCTCATCCTGACGGCCGTAGAGTCCGAGGTGCAGGTGGCGCACGTTGCGCACGGGCACTCCCATATAGGCCCACACCAGTTCCTCCTCGAATTCTCGTTCCAGTCCTTTGAGTCGGTCCATCTCAGGCGTTTCGATGGGGGTGGTGGCAGACAGGTTTTCGATTTCTTGTGTAAGGATGTGTTGTGCTTCTTCCACATTCCGGATGTGCCAGATGCCCACCATATCCCGAAGAATGCGATGGCTGAGCCCGCGACGCATTTCCAACTCGTCCCTTTTGGCCACATTGTCGAGATAATGGTGCACGTCCTTGTCGTATTTGAGCAGGTATCCTCCTGTGAAGAAGTCGGGGTAACGCACCATCTCGATGCGTCCGTCGTCCAGAAAACGCAGGGTGTCGGCAAGGGCGTCGTGCATAAAGCTGTTGCTCACGGAATGATAGCCGGAGGTCATCACGTTGAAATAGACCTCGTTGCTAACCGGGCGTAGCTGCCGGTTGATGAGGGGCATCAACCCCAGCATTATGTCGTCGTGGTGGGGCCCTGTGTGCAGGATGACCTTGTTCTCGATGGGCCGGCAGCCGCGTTCGAGGCGCGCCTTGACCTCCTCGGTGATCTGCTGCACGGCTTGCAAATTGAGCCGCTCTTCGGGATTGCCGCTCTGCAGGTCTTCCGCCGTCAGCTTGTGGGCGTATTTGTTGAGTTCTTTGCAGATTGAGAGTACGTGCTGAATCTTCTCCTTCATAATGGTCAACGTTGCGATTTACGCGTTCTTCTCCGATTGCGGGATAGGTGTGCTGATCTCTGGGCCGAACCACTCCTCCACCTTCATCTCGGCCTTCTGCTTTATGGCAGGGGTGATGGCCTTCTTGATCTTCTGCAAGGCGAAAACCAGGGCGGTGACATCGTCGGTGATGCCCAGCAGGCCGAGAATCTTGCGCGGCAGAAGGTCGCCGGGTATGAGCACATAGACGAGGGCCGCGTAGGTGAGGGCGCGCTCCTTGGGGGTCAGCTCACCCTCCTTCAGTGCATAGTAGAGTGTGAGCAGCCAAAGGGAGACCTCCCGGCCCGCCTTGCGGGCAAAAGGCACGATGCTGTCGTACAACCGCAGCAATTCGCCCTTGAAATTCATTGAACGGATGCGCCGGCTCAGTTGGGTGATGAGATAGGCAATCAGCATAGTCTATTTTTTGGATTTCTTTTTGGAAGATGTCTTGCTCTTGTTCTGGCTTTTGTTCGGGTTCTTGGGCAGGCCGCTCAACTCCCTGGCTGCCTTCTCCGTATGGTGGATTAAGGTCTGCACGGAGACCTTCTCGCCCACGGCGCGCTGCATCCAGAGGTTGGGCTCGAGACGGCCCAGTTTGTAGATGCGCGTCACCTCTTCGCCCATATTCTTGCCCTTGAGGAAATTCTCCAGCTGGAAGTCGATGATGTGGCCGATGGGGTAGGCGGAGAGATAGAGCGGGTCGATGATGGCGTGGGAGTAGATGGCCAGGATCGGCTCGTCCTTGACCTTGAAGATGGGGGCGTAGTATTGGTTCCACACCTGTTTGGCGATGCCGATGACAGCGTCTTTCAGCTCATAAGCGTCGGCGTTGGGGTGCTCATACATCCATTGCCAGACCTGGATGTCCACCAGCGAGACGCCCATAATCTCGTAGCAGTTCCAGAAGAGGTCGAGTGTCTTGAGGTTGTCGGTGTTTTCGTTGCTATCGGGGGGGATGCCCAGCAGCTCGAGGTCCTTGCCCTGGAAGGTAAAGGCCAGTGCCTCGGTGAAGGCGGTGTTGGGCACGCCGGCGAGGAAGTAGTTGGCCACGTCGTGCAGCGAGATGGTCTGCTCCACATTATGGCCGAACTCGTGCACGCCGATGTTGTAGCCCTTGTAGTCCATACCGTCACTGCCGATGCGGGTGCGGAGCGTTGACTTGTCGTCTCTCATCTTGGCTTCGATGGCGTGACCTGCGCCGAGGGAGGCATCCACCGCCACGTGGTCGCAGATGAATTTTGCCTTCTCGGCGGTGAAGCCTAACTTCGTGAGTATGTTGGGCAGGTCGTTTTCAAAGGCTTCCTTGTTGGGATACTTGGCTTTTACCATCCGGTCGAGCGTGCCCTGGTCCACACTGCCGCGGTTTTTGAAGCCATCGTACCAGATGTCGAAGGGTTGCAGTCTGCGACCGAGCCGCTTGGATATCAGGTCGGCCACATCCTCCACGACGGGAGAAGTCAGCAGGGTGGTGAAAAGCGTCACGGCGTCATCCACCGAAATCTCGTATTCTTCCTCGAACTTGCGCTGAATGAAGTTGTTGGTGTAGTATTCGTCGGCGGCTCTTTCGGCTTTGAAGAAATCAAGAAGATATTGGTAGCGGGATCTGGGATTGCGGGCGTCGGAGAGTATCTGGATGCCGTTGAGCATAATCTGGTTGGTGGAGGGGTACCATTTGTAGGTGATGTCTTGCTTGATGACCTCCACGGGCACTTCGTCCTTGATGATGCGCTTCATCACATCATAGAGCACCTCCTGTTTGTCGGCGCCGAAGGTGCGGTCGGCGTAGGCGGCCTTGAGCTCGTCGCGCAGCCCCCAGTGACTGGTCAGGGGCAGGGAGTAGTTCCAGAAGAACTGGTTGTGGTAGCTGCCCACCTGCTGCATATTGATGTTGTATTTGTCAATGTAGCTGTTGGCGGCCGTGCTGACGTTCGCGATGCGCTGCTCCGCGCTGGCGGGCACACGGGAGGTGAACACGTCACCCAACCGCACAAAACCCCACTCCTGGTCCGTCCAGCGATGGCCGTTGTGCTGCTTCTCCTTCAGGGTGAAATGCGGGAAGTTGAGGATGACGACAAAGGCCAGCTTGTTGGCGAACATATCCTCCTGGAAATGCGCCATCCCGCTGTAGGCGCTGAAGAGCTGGTCAACTGAGGTGGAGGTGTAGCCCGCCAGCTGCTCGGGACGCATCAGCTCGATGGAAATGCGATTGTTGTGCCCAAAGATGACTTCAAAATTGTCGCAGATGCGGTTGAAAAGAAGCACCTTCTCATTCATATCTTTGCAGAAATATTTCTTGCAGAACTGCTCGAACTCCTGCTGTGAGCCGTCCTCGTTGCGCCACAGGGCGGCGGCCTGCTTCACACCACGCTCCACCAACGCCTCCGGCAGGGAGGTGACGCTCCGCACCGCCTTGATGGTCTTCTCAATGGTGCTGCTTTGGATAGTTTGGTTTTCTGCTACAACAGAGGAATGGAAAAACATAAGTAATGGCAAGAGGATAAAAACAATCGATTGTCTCATTTTTGGGTTTGTGGATAAATATGTAAATAATAGTGTTAATTGTTATTGCTTGAGAAATTTACGGGTTATGGTTTTGCTTGTGGTGTTGACTTTTACGAAATAGAGGCCGCCGGTCCATCCCGACACGGGAATGTCGCATTGGAGGCCTCGGGCCTCACCGGTCCAGATCTTGCGGCCCTGCAGGTCGAAGACCTCCACCGAGCGGATGGGGTCGTCGCTCTGGAGATGCAGCACCTGCGAGGCGGGGTTGGGCCACATTTGCAACATACCGTCCTCGAACGACTCCACTCCGGTATGGCTGCCATAGTAAGTGATGTCGTAGCCGCCGGCATAGCCGTGCGCGTCGCTCTCGAAGACGATGTCCAGACGCTTTTCGTTGAAGAGTACGGTGGTGTCGCTCATCGTTCCCGAGTACTCGGCGAGGAGGTTGTTGGCCGAGGCAGGGCGTTTGTAAACGCGCAGGGAGGCCTGCCCGGGCTCCAAATCCAACTCGTGGATATTGAGGAAAATGGCATCGTAGTTGGACAGGATGATGCGATATTTGCAGGAGGAGAACGGCGTGTAGCCGTAAGTACCGCTTCCGTCGGTAATCTGCCCGGAAGAGTTGGTCAATACCACCACGGGCGTGCAGTATTGCGGCAGTGCGGTCGTATAGTTGGCCCGGAATCCGTCGGACAGGGTGGAGTCACCCGTCACCAGACGCACGGTGACTTCCGTGCAGGGCCACGACTGGTGGAAATGGTCGGTGCCGGCGGTGAGCATATAGAAGGTGTTGACGCAGTTGGGCGATACCCACAGCGTGTCGCCTTCGGCGAGGGTGTATTGGATGTCGAGGGTGAGCGACTCCAGGGTGTCGGCATCCGGCACGATATGCCAGAAGTAGTCCATATTGGGGCGGCAGTGCTCGGGCTCGGCGCTCCCGTCGGTGAAGGAGCCGGCCAGGGATGTCATCGTCCGGGTGCCCGTCACAGGCTGCGGGATGGGGTAGGTGTATTGCGCCGTGTCGGGATAGCAGTTCACTATCAGCTCCTGCGCCAGGTTGAAATGGGTGCCCACCAGGTTGAGCTGGTCGGTGTAGAAGTAGTTGTCGTAGGAGCCGTCCCAGCCGAAGTTGAAGTGGTAGTAGTAGGCGCTGTCCACCATCTGGTAGCCGTCGCAGAGGAAGCCGTGTCCGTTGATGTTGGGGTTGCTCCAGCCGGCATAGTACATCGGGATGCGGCGCTCGAGGTGCGAAACGATGACGCTGTCCCAGTCGAGTTGGGTGGAGTCGCGGAAGAGGTATTCGGTGGCGGGGTTGTATTTGAAGAAGGTGCGCAGCACGCGGGCGGCGCTGTGGTTGTACATTCCGGAGCCGTCGGGACCGTACACCATATCCACGCCCACGCCGCAGTGGTGCATCAGCGTGCAGATGTCGGCGTTGATGGCGGTGGGCTCGTCGCACATCGCCTCGTAGTTGTAGTGGGTGGCGCCGTAGTCGGCCGACTGCACCCCGTAGTTTTCGTCGGTGTAGGAGTAGGAGCCGATGCCCGTTTCAGGGAAGCGGAAGTAGTAGATGAGCTGCGCCATCGCGGTGGCCACGCAGCCGGTGACCACGTGGTTGTTTTCACCGGAGAGGTCCTCGGGGCAGTAGTAGTTGTAGAACTTGCCCTGTCCCCAATGCGAGCGAACGAGAGGCTCAACGAAGTGCTGCCCGTCGCGGAGGGGGTGTCCGCCGCGGGTGAGGCGGGTCCAGGCGGAATGCTCGGCTTGCAGGCCGGCGGGCTGCGACTTCAGCTCGGCGAGCTGCGTGCGGTAGTGGTCGAGCCACATCTTCACGGGCGGGATCACCTCGCCGGGACGGAACGGCTCACGGTCGGAGAAGGCCAGCACGGGGGGTACGCGCCGGTCGGCGGCGATGATGGCGTAGCCGTTCTCAGCATTGAAGACATAATAGAGCGTGTCGTTGCCGCTGACGGCCACATCGACGCAATGCGACAGCCTCTTTTGTTGCGAAGCGAAGAGGCCTTCCGCCGCGCGTTGTGCATCTCGAAAAGGGACGTTTTGTGCGAAAACGCCTCCAAAAAGGAGAATCGAAGCGATAAAAAGTATGGTTTTCCTCATAAATATACAGTTGAAAAAAGGCTGCAAAGATAGCAAATATCCGATAGTTACAAAAAAAAAATTATGAACAGGCGACTATATGAAAAAAAGTGTATCTTTGCAGCCTCAAATGATCGGGGTGTGGCGCAGTTGGCTTAGCGCACTTGCATGGGGTGCAAGGGGTCGTCCGTTCGAGTCGGATCACCCCGACTCAGAGAAAAAAAAGAGACATCAAGCGATGTCTCTTTTTTTGTTGTGGTATGGCTGACTACCGACTGCGGCAACGGATATCCCCGCAGGGGGATGCACAATTAGGTATTAATAGTTTGAAGGAGCATCCTCGATAAATTCAATCTGATTTCGTAGTGGGTTATCAAAACATAACGAATCCTCTTCATAAATCAACCAATCATTTAGGTTCATTCTATAATTATTGATATCAATCACTTGGATTCTGTTGTTATTATAGTTAAAGTGCCATATAACATTCTCACAACCGTCGAAAATCAAGTCTTTATTGTCAACAGACTTGTCTGTAGAATTATTTTGGTCATCAATAATTGTTTTAAAAAAATGAACTTTCCCATATCCGCCAACAAAATCGACCGTCTTTTCTGGAAACAACAAGATATGGCCGCCCAAAGTATCCATCAACAGCGTTGTTTTACCGAAACGCGAATGAATTTCTTGAATATTTGTTGATTGAAGGGTAAAAGATTCTGCTTTATCATCTTGATTTTTTATCAGGTAATAAAACTCATACTTGCAATCGGTGATGCTGTCAGCGTATGAAAGCATATTGTCAACAACATTTCTGATACATTCGTTGTTGATTGTCGCAATTTTGGCTTTAACCACATTATTTGTTTTGCAGGAAGACAACAGACAAACGTCAAGTAGGAGTAACAAACAAATCACACCATTTTTTTTAATATTATTATGAAAAAAAAACATCGTCTCAGGGTATTTCAAATCGCAGCTGTAATACCTTGCTCCAAAGTAAGATAGACCTGTTTCCGCGTCGCGTTCTTTTGCGGAGAAGGTGTAACGGGCGGATGCATTTTCAAAACATTGATTTACAACACTTTCCAAAACATCATAAGATACACTCCAATAACTGCAAAATGAGTTTCCTTAGCAAATCATAGCTGAATAATACTGGCGGCGAGGTCGGTGGCCACCTGCTTGAGGGTGGAGGTCACGTTGTCGAGCGAGGAGAGGATCTGCGTGAGGCCTCCGACGCCCGCGCCGAACCGGTGGCATTCGCCTGGTGTTACAACATCGGTGAACTTGTGCACCGTGACACTGTTCCAAAAGACTCATGTTTTGAAGCATTTACGGTTTAATTTGCATAAAGAAAAGTCGAAAATCACCATGGACATTCCCATTTATAAACACTACCATCTAACGCCGAGGCTCCTGCGATACTTTTAATCTTTATTGCGTAATAACTAGTAAACCAGTTTTCATAAAGTCCTTGTATTACTATTAAATCTTCTTTTGTCAAAGAAAAAAAGCATCCATTTTTCGTTATTGTTGCATTGGTGTTAAAAAAAGGATTAACTGTTTTCTCTATCTTCCTTGCATAGTATATTCCTTTTAATTCTTTAGTAACTGTACCACTAAAATATGATGAATGTGGATTTGCTTTTGACATGTCATAATAAGAATATTGGCCATTGCTGATTTTTGAAATAAACCTTCGGATCTTTTTTTTATGTTTTATTGTGTCATTATCAAGCAGAAATGAATACTTTTCAGATTCGAAAAACAAATATGAAAACTTAACACACAATGCGTTGTAAGGTTCGTATTTCTGAACATAATCAGGATCACGCATAGAATCAGGAGGAATACTTTTAAGTACTGTCATTACTTCGTGATAATACGGAGTGTATTTAGAAGCATAATCAGGATAAATTAAAGAATCAACTCTAATATGGTTTATTATTTCTTCAATTTCGTGTATTCTATCCGTGTTAATATCTTCTTGCGAGTAAAGAACAGAATAAATGCAACAAAAATAGCAGAACAAAATTATAATATTACATTTCATAATTCACCTTAAATTTAAAAATACTTGTACGGACATAGTTGCACGATACCCCGTAGAGTTGTATAAATAAACCCTATTGTTTCTCATTCCGAACACCATATTGGTGCCTGTCAGTTCATTTTGTTCCGCACGTTTTTTCGCATTATTATAGTCAGTCTCAGAAGGTTGTTGTATAAAATATGAACCATTTTTTTCTCCGCTTGGATGACAGTGATAAGTTCCATTTTTTACAAACCAACGAATATCTACAGTGTTATAATCTATTGGAGCTACGGTATTATTGTCGGTTGGGTCACAAGTAGGACCTTCTGCGGCCGGCCGTGCTGTTTCTTTATTAGTGTTCAAATCTATCCCATATATTCCACCATGCTCTGCGAAACTATTTGCTTTATCCCCTTCAGTCATTTGGTTGTATATTTCTTGACGTGTTTTGGGCAAAGGGAGTCGCATTGCTGATTTTACATCAGAGACTTGCGTTGTACCCCCCGCTTTGTCATTTTTTTTAATCTTTTTTTTATCTTTCCTTGTCACAACAACATATACTTCTCCATCGTTTTTTCCATCTGTGCCTAAATAAGTTCCATTACGATCATAATAGTTTCCTATTTCTTCCCCGTTCGGGTCCACCAGCTTCACCGGGTTGTCCGCGCAATACACATACGGGCTTAATGACGGATATTTCGAGGCCTGTGGGTCGACGCTCAACCAGATGCACAAATCGGAGGAGTAATACCTTGCTCCAAAGTAAGATAAGCCGGTTTCCGCATCGCGTTCTTTTGCGGAGAAGGTGTGAGAGGAGTGGAGAGTTGAAAGTGGAGAGTGGAGAGTTGTTGTAGCGCCGTCACATCGTGGCGGCGGTGTGGCGGAAACGTTGCGCGCTCCAAGATGTTGGTTGTTGCGCCCCTTATCCCCGTTAGGGGATACATCTCTGTAGAGGACGTCCCACCGAGGGGCCCAAATCCCCGTAAGGGGATTCACAGAACGGTATGATCGGCAACGGTTCATCAGCGGTGGTTTTAGAGGTGGCGAAAATAAGAAAAATATAGGTTAATTGCGATGGCGCAATCTTGTTAAAATATCTCTAGGAACAACCCGTAATATACAAAGGTGGGTTGATTTGTTGCTAAAAGCATATAAGCTTTCTTCATTTGTGGGTATATTTATGACGACTATGCCACATTCATCCATTTCATTTGGAAGTTTTTCGAAAGAATAATATGCCCCTGTTCTATTTATCTTTGAAACAGACACGTTTCGAGGTGCTTGGTAAACAGTTGTCAGAATGGAGTCGCTACTTAGGCTCACACATTCACATGTTGAAAAACATTGGTTTTCCAAAGATGATAAATTATCAATATTATCTAGAAGAGTACGATAATCTGACAGACAACGTATTCCGACATTAATACTTGAATCGTTACTGCGTTCCAAATAAATAAATTGATACTGATTGGTTTTACGACAAAAATCTGTCAATGCAATTCCAAATGATGAAAAGAAAGCATTCCGTTCATTTTCGCAGCCTTTGACAGCGACGATTTTTTTGCGAGATATTGTGGCATACTCTATTGTGTAATATACGTTTTCCGTTATTTTTCTAAATCGTATTGTGTCGTGAAGGGTTAATTTTGGTTCCACAAAGCGATACTTCAGGTTCCCATATCTTTGTTTGCCCATATCCTTTTGACAATACGCAGGATATTGAGCAAGCAATAAAAATATAAAAAAAATAGCACGAGAATTATTCATATCATTTGTATGTTCCTTCATTGAGATAATTTAAAACACGCTGTATTGGTTTGGGTTGTGGTTTCTCCGGAATAGAATATATACATTGCCCCGCAAAGTTTCCCCAAGCATAATTCTCGATTCGTGCAGCGGTTCTGTGTGCTCCAATTCCATTGATTCCAGTATAGTTCATATTCTTATCCGTTTTTAGATAATTTTCCTCCAGTTCATGAAAAACGATATTTTTCCGAACATCTTGACCGTTCAATGTGAAACCACCTGATTTTGCTATTACAACTTGACCGTCGAAACCGTCCATAGGCAAATACATATAAGAACCAGAACAGTCGAAACCGTGTCTTGATGCGTTAATTACTCCTTTGTAATAGTCATTACAGATAAGTTTGCTAACACGATTGCCTAATTTGTCGCAAAAAAAGGCTTCATCGGACGTTTCGAAATAATACTTGCGATCTGAATTAACCATATCGTTAATCAAAGTCAAGCCAATATCTTTGTCTATAGCCTTTTGAGACAAACCCTCCATATTTACGGAAACAGATCCATCTTTGTTGAATATGATCCTGTCTCTATGTGTTTTATCAACAATAGACAGTAAGTCATTGTGCGTGTCATCATTGTCAGCAACTTCCAGATACTCCCCATTCGGGTCCACCAACTTAATCGGGTTATCCGCGCAATACACATATGGGCTCAGAGACGGATATTTGTCACTCATCGGATCGACGCTGAGCCAGATGCTCAAATCGCTGCTGTAATACCTTGCGCCAAAGTAAGATAAGCCGGTTTCCGCATCGCGTTCTTTTGCGGAGAAGGTGTGAAGGGCAGACCAGTTCGTGCTCCGCTGGTCCACATAGTCCTCACCCCACGGAAGGTAGTGCAAGTGCTGCACGGCAGTACTGTCCGTGTGCGTTATCCAACTGCTGCTGCCCAGGTGGTCGGGGTGGTACCAGTAGCAGTCGGGCTCGCCGTCGTGTTCATCCTCCCACTCCATCAAGTGCAGCGGATCCGTTTCCGCCCTGTATGAGACATCCGCACAATCCATCACATACTTGAGCTGCAGGGAAGCCTGTTCCTGCTTCCGCTCGAAAACCTCCCATACCTCCCAACTGTCCACTATCTCCCAACCCTCGGCGAGGGGGGAGGAGGACTGCAGTTGCCTTTCCTCATCTGCGTTTTCTTCTCCAGCGGTTTCCCCATACCAGCCCCTGTTAGCGTAAATTTCGGGAGTATCAGGGTCATCGGGGTTTTCCGGTTCCTCAGGATCATCAGGATCGTCAGGATCTTCGGGATTGTCAGGTCCCTCGGGGCCTTCGGTAAAGCCAAAGACGCGCGCCATAAGGCGCAGCGGTTCCAGCCCTCCTCCTCCGATCCTGCTGGCAATGCGCTCGCTTTCGGCGTAGTAGTGCTTGGTGTAGCCTTGCGGGGTGGCCACCAAATAAGGCGAGGCATACAGCGTGGGGTTGTCCAGCTGCGCATAGCTATGCCATATACCGCCTATGTTCTGCGTCACGTAGCCGCCCGTCAGCTTGCAGGTGCGCTCCCCGTTGGCGTCGTACTGGTAGAAGCCCGCGTTGCGGCAGTCGGAGAAACCGGCAAGGCGGTTCTCGCTGTCCCAGCACATCCTCCGGGAGCAATTCCCGTTAAAATCGCCGTGGATTTTCATATTCCCCGCCGCATCCCAGGAAAAATCACGCCTGTGGTTTGTGTCCTCTGCCGACAACACCTTCCTCAGCTTGCTACACCCCGCATAGTAAAGGTACAGGTTGTCGTAACCGGTATGAATGGTGTCGCCTTTAAAATACAGGGTGCTGGCTGTAAGAGTCTTCCGCTGTATCCGCCCGTTATTATGATATTCCATATTCAAGTCATACGGGAGAGCTCCCGCGCCCCATTCCCCCTCCGAATGCTCCAGCCGGTAGAGGTTGTCGTAGTCGTGATGGCTCCAATAATCCCCGCCCAGGCCGTTGGGCAGCACGCCGGCGTTGTTGCTGATGTCGGTGATGTTGCCCACGGCGTCGTAGGCGTAGTCGATGTCCTGCATCGGCTCGCCCAGCCCGTTCCCGCTGTACAGGTGCGAGAGGCGCATCAGCAGGTCATAGTCGTAGTAGGTGTGCGCGCCGTTGCCGTAGAGAACCGCCTCTTTCAGGCCGAGGGTGTTGTATGATATGTTCTCCACGTAGGTACGGTGGTCGCCGCCCTTGTCGCCGCGCACGCTCTCCAGCATCCCGCCCCGGTCGTAGCGGTAGGAGACCGTCTCCCCGTCGGGGTAGGTCATCTCCTGTATGCGGTTCCAGGAGTCGTAGCGGAAATTCATCAAGAAGGTCATAGGCTGTGTCTCGTTCGGGAGCGCAAAAGTACGAATATTTTCAACCACCTCGCCCAACTTGCCGTAAGAAAAAGCCTGCCAGCCTGAAGCGTCCTCTTGGGAGAGCACACGTCCGGCGGCGTTGTGTCCAGCGCCAGACATACCGTACACATATCGCACGTTGCTTGCCGAGTCGCCAGGATAGGATATTCCGGTCAGCAGGCTGTAGTGGTATGAATAGTCCGCCGTGCGGCCGTTGCCGTTCCTGTGCTGAAGGAGGTTCCCCGCAGGGTCGTATTTGTAGATATCGCTTCCCGCATCGGGATGTATGCGCTGCGTCATCCTTCCCAGGAGGTCGTATTGGTAGGTGGTCTCAAAGCCGTCCGGGTCAGTGCTTTTCTTGAGCCGGCCGAGGCAGTCGTACTCGAAAAGGGTAGCCGTGCTGTCGGGCATCCTCTGCACGAGATTCTGCCTCGTCCCGCCCGCGAGGGTCGCCGATGTGTTCCCGTTGGGGTCTGTCACCTCCGTCAGGAAACGGCTGCTGCCGAGGAAGTCGCCAAAACCGTATCTGAAGGTGGTCTCGATACTGTTCAGGGGCAGTGTGACACGGGTCTGCCTGTCAAGGATGTCGTACTCAGTCACAGTGGCAGTGCCGGAAGTGACCGAGTCATTATATAGCGCGTATTGGACAGTGTCTTCTGTAAAAGGATGATATTGTGCCACCGTCCTGCCGAAGCAGTCGTAAACCACCTTTCCTGTCACAAGGCTCACCTCCTGCCCGCCAATCTCAGCGTCCTTCTTGGTCTGCAGCATCCTCCCCAAGCCGTCGGAAATGACGGTGGTGACGATGTCGTTGCCGGGGTGCTGCGGGTCGTAGTGCCTCGTAACCGCATAGGAATACGGGTTTTGGGCGTTGGTGCTGACATCTGCGGCCCCGTAATGATGGGGGTGATACTCCATCCGTATAGTATAGGGGTCCTGATTCCCCTGTTCGTACGGCGCTGTGACACGCGTCATTCTTCCCAGCAGGTCGTACCGGTACCATATCTCGTTGCCGTTTATGTCCGTTGTCTTCACGGGCTTCCCGAAATGGTAGTCATAGACAGCAGACGAGCGGTATCCCAAAGCACTCTCCACCGCCACCGGATAGGAACGGACCACGGTGTCGTAGGTGTACGCATACCACATACGCTGGCCTGCCGCGTTTTCGGGAAGTGTGGTACGGACAACGTTGCCGTAGGTGTCACGGGAGAGATCGTATCGGGCATTGCCGACGTCGTTTGTGTTGTGCCCGATGAGCGTGAGAAGATGCCCGAGCGAGTCGTAGAGCCCTGTCCTGCGCTGTAGCAGGTTCCCTCCGAAGTCGAAGACGGAGATGCTGTCGGCAAGGGAGATGAGGTTCCTGCCGGGCGACGTCTTGTAGCTTATGTCCGCCCTGAAATATTCGTCGGTGCGCGTGGTGTCCCCGAGCCACACGTACCGCGTCACGTTGCGGCGTGTGTCGTATTCGCGCTGCACGGCGGTGGTCACACCGGGCACGGGCCGGCCTTCGTAGAAGTTGTGTATCTCGGTCTCGCGCATCTTGTACAGCATTGCGGGGCAGTCGCCGTCCACGATGCTGTCGGGATGGTTCAGGTCAGCCATCAGGACTTCATAGATGTTCTCCACGAAGACCCTGCCGTCGTGGCCGCACACGCAGTCGCGCAGCTTGTGGCCCCTGCGGCTGAACATCCTGTTCTCATAATTCTCGACGGTGATGCGGTAAAGCGAGTCTCCTCCTCCCGTGTCGTACTGCCGGGTTGTCACTGTCCCGTACCCGTAGTCCATCCTCTCCGCGCGGTTGTGGTTCGGATCCCCGTATGAAAAGGCGGTGAGGGTGCGGTTGCCGCCCACGGGGCAGGAGTCCACGTTGTTTCGTGTCTCCACGCGGGCGAGGTTCCAGCTGCGCTGGGGCTTCTCGTATGAGGCCGGCTGGAGTGTGTAGTCCAGCTCTATGGCGCCTCCTGTGAAGTTGGTCACCTTGCGCAGCAGGTTGGTCTTGCCCGACCTGTTGTAGCGCACTGTCATCCTGTCCTCGGAGGAGGAAGTCACATAGTCGGGACGCCCGTCGCCGTCAATGTCGGCAAGCTGGACACTGTCCTTGCTGAAAGACTTGTTGTACGGGGACCCCGAGATGCCCACACATACCTTGAGTACCGAGAAGAAGGTAAACCCGAGTGTGACGGACAAGTTGGCCGACTCGCTGTAGGATCGTCCGAAACTGATTTCGGAGAGGCCCTGCAGGTTTTCTGCCGGGGACCAGTTGCCGTCGCCGAGCCCGTACGAGGCCCTCAGAAGGCCTCCGGTCCGCTCCACCAGGTCTGGAAGCCCGTCGCCATTGAGGTCCGACAGGATGGTGTCGGTGCGGTTACGGGACAGGTTGACGCCGATACCGCCGCCGATGCTTGCCTGCCCCACGTTGAAGCTGCCGCCCATATTCATCCCGAAATTGCGGCTGCTGCCGTTCCTCACGCCACCAACCTGCCATCTTTCGGCTCCCAGGAACCCGTAGCCGGAGTTGAGGGACACCCAATGGCAGGTGTCGGTCCTGGACACCTTGTCGGGCAGACCGTCCCCGTTGACATCCATCCACGTAAACTCGGTGAGGTCGGTGCCGCCGCCAAGGTCGGCCCCGGCATTGCCGGAACCGTCGAAACTGATCTTTGAGTTTTTGGGATTGTTGGATGCTCCCCGTGTGGGAATCTGATAGCTGCCGCCGAAGTTGGCGCCACCCGAGCGGGTGGAGGAACAGGTGATGCCGGAATATAAGGGCCCCATCTCCACCACAGGGCCTATGCCGCCCCAAGGTGTCGAATATTGGACGTACGACTGCCCCACCACGTCGGGGTAGCGGTCGCCGTTGAGGTCCATATAGTCGGTCAGCACGGTGTTGGTCCCGCTGGAGACGGAGAACCCGACGGAGATGGGCGCCCCGGGAATGGACAGGCTCAACGAGTGGTTCTTCATCCTGGAGAAGTTCTGCTTCCTGACCGTCTTGGTCTGGTGCCCGTCCACCACAGGTACAGGGTGGTCGTAAGTCCCGATGTCTGCGGTGTTCGTGTCGGATGAGTACTCGGGCATCCGGGTGTTGGCTGTGACGGCGGCTGTGATGTGGTTGATGTTGCCGTAGCCGACCCAGGCCTGGTGCCTGCTGTCAGGCCGCATCTCCACCCATCCGGTCTCAAGGGCCAGCGGGTTGTAGATGCCGTGCTGGCTGAAGTTCCCGGTCATTGTGCCGCTCTCCTGCGTATGCGTGCTGTCTCTCACTATATGGTCTCGGAAACCGTTTATCCGCTCCCCTGCGGCACGAGCAACAGACCTGCTTCTGGGGAAGACATAGTCGTCAAGCACAAGCCTGTGCAAGGGGAGCACGCTGTCGGTATGGGCCGCCGTGTCGTTGTTATTGTATGCGAACTGTCCCCACCCTCGGTAAAGAGGGCCGAACAGGCGCTGGCAAGCCTCTTCGAGGGAAGTCAGACTGTTCCTCGGGTCAATGTCCATTTCCACAGGCGGGTAATAGTCTAGGGTGTCCCACACCAGGGTCAGTGTGCCGTTCCCGTTGCGCACCGTGTCAGGGAAAATGTAGGTGATGTGCGGGGAGACAGAAATCCCGCTCCAGTCCACCCTGTCCCTGCCTGTCACCATGAAGGTCACCCTGCAGGAGTCTGAAACCGGGGCGGAGAAGGACGAAGCGGAAGGCACCCAGGCCAGATCCATATTGTCGGCAATGTCCAGATTGTAATTCGCATCGCCGGATCCGTTCCTTGCCACCGTCATACGCAGCTTCAGACCGCTTGACACCAGGCTGTTGCGGTAAACTCCGCCCGTCCTCACACCGACAGAGACTTTGAAATGCGGGGTGAAGACCGTACCGCCCGGCATCTCCAGTGAAGGCCTTTCCGCCATAAAATACTGTTTCCCCGAAACCACATAGTCACGGTGTGCGTCATAGTAGAACTTGTTGACACCGTGTCTGTCGTGTTTTTGGGAGGAGTTGGGGTAAATGCCGTCGGCTGGGTCATACTCCTGGTAGGTGATGGTCTGATGCCACTCCACCTCGTCAAAGTCGCGGTTCTCGCCCGAGCGCAGACGGAAAAGCACGATGTCGCCCTCGCTGACGGTGACTGTTTTCTGTTGCAGGATCGGCACATAGTATGAGGGGCCGATGCTTCCCGACAGGACAACCCGGCTGGAAGTGTCTGTGAGAGACGGGGGCGAAGTCCCGAGACCCACGCCTCGGCTGACCTGCACGGCGTAGCTGACCCCGTCGCACCATTTGGATTGCCGACGGCTTTCCGAGGAGTCCTCCAGAAGGCGGATTTCGGAATGGATTGTGACTTTTCCGTTCATTGGGGCCACCCAGACTTTCACTGCTTCCAAATCCGGATCTCCCTCCATAGAGAGAGGGAATTGGACGGAGGCAGTCGAACAGAAAGGGCCACAACGGACGACCCTGCGGTAGGCATTAATCTTCTGGTCCTCGCTGCTCTCCGGGAAAATGTGGTAGTCGCCGCCATACTGGTCCGTGCAGCGGTATTCTCCGGTGGCTTCAAGGCTGTCCGCCCAAGCCACCACGCTCAAGTATGAGGCTGTGTCGGGATACTTGAACGAGCGGCCCTCCGAAAAGACCCAGTCAACAGCACAGGCGATGCTGTCTTTCACCTCCCCGTCAAAGATGGAGCCTGCGCAGACATCGGAAGAAGTCACCACGTAATTGCTGTCCACATCCGTGCCGCTGGACCTGTTTTCGGCAACTATGTCATAGAAATCTCTGAAACTCACATTCTCGCCGCGCCCGGTCATATTGAACTTAACCCCGTCGTCAGTCACAAGGTCGGGCAGCCCGTCCGCGTTCACATCCGAGAAATAGACAGATGTGGTGGATCTTGTGGTGGGCCAGCTCCCGCTGTAGGCCAAGAATGCCGATGCCTGGAGGCCCCAACTGGTGGTGCTACCCGTCTCCTTGAGAAAATCGGACATATCCTCAACAGGAACCTTTGGGCCGTAGTGGAAGAAGTAGTTCCCGGCTGCGTCCGTGCTGTCGGCCACCTGGCTCCTGTACCAGACACGGCCGTCCTTCTTGAACACCTTATCCGCAAGGCCGTCGCCGTCAAGGTCTATGAGGGTGAGGATGCCTTCTGTCCTCGAACGGCTGTAGTTGAAGTTGCCTCCCGCGCTCAGGGACGTGATGGGGACCACAGGGCCGGCACCCACTGTCGCCGTCCCGCCTGCACTCCAGCTCTTGCCTTTGGTGGCCCCCAATGCAGTGGACTTCCCCTCGCTTCCGAAAGCCGCCGTCACAAAGCCCGCCCTTATGCTGTCTGTCTGCTGCGCGCTGAAAACAATGTCAACAGGGGAGCCGAAAAGCGAGTCCCCGGACGGGGAGTCAAAGTAGTCAAGGTGCGTGACCGTGTAAGGGGGAGAGTCTGGCCCGATGTCGAAATAGTACGGCACTGCAGCTGTGTCGGGCACGGATACCGAAAAGGAAGAAAGATCCCCCATACACCGCTTCGAGTTTCTGTAAAGTGCGTCTATCCTGACGATGTCCGTCAGACGCGTCTTGTATTCACTTCGGCGGCTGTTCTCGGTAAAGAATGCATACTGGCGGATGGATGTGTCCATAAGGGAGACGTCCACCCAGCACAGTACGTCCGCCGTGACTTCCTTGAAACCCCTGTTCAGGCTTGTGACGACATCCGTCCGGTCATCGCATCTCCGGTGGAACACCACACCGTACCTGCCCTCTTCCTGCCGGGCCGGGGAACTCAGGCAGGTGTAGCTGATGCTGTCAATGTATATCTGCTTGCCCCAGTTCCTCCCGTTTCCGCCCCTGCTGTATGCGATGTCATAGTAGTACCGAACGCTGTTGCCGTCGGGATCCACGCTCTCGGCCAGTGCCCAGTGGGCGATAGGGCCTGCGTTGTTAGCGGTGGGGGTGACTGTCTTGCGCAGCACACAACTGTTGTTCACGCCTGCGTCCGAGGCATACTTGCCGTAGTAGTCGGTCACGCCGTTCCTGTGCGTCACCGTCCACCAGTAGCTGTCGGGACCGCCGCCGTGGCGAACAATGCTGTCGAATGCCTCGTTTTTGCGGGGATAGAACTGCTCATAGCCGTCCTGGTCAAGGACAATCCTGTCCGTCCATTGGTTGGTGCGGTGCGGCATCTCGCGGAACCTGCCGGCCGTGTTGTCATAAGTCACCAGCTGCTCGCCCTCATAGACATACACCTCGCTCTCCTTGCTCTGGTCATATCTCGGCACGCCCCAGCGCGTCTCCACGGTGATGGAGGGGATGGATATGTCCCAGCCCACCCCGAGCCAGCCGTTGCCGCCGCCGCTGCTGTAGGTCAGCGCCAGGCTGGGCTACATACCCTGCCGCCCGGCGGGAATCTCTATCGGGTAGCTCAGGTTGGCCGTGCCGCTGTTGTTGGCTGTGGGCGGCTGCATCAGCGTGAGGCCCTCCAGCGGGTCGGCGGCCTTCAGTTCCTTGATGCTCGTGGGCGTGTAGGCCGAGGTCTCCGGCATCTCCGGGGTCTTCAGCACCGCGTTAATGAAGTCCAGCGGGGAATCCCCACCGCCATCGCCCTGCGGGGCAAACGACATCATATTCTGCACCTGCGCGAGCGCGTCCTTCGGGTTGGCCAAGTCATTCTGCGTGTGGGGCAGTCCCTTCTCCCACGGTCTGAACCGCGAGCAGACCAGCAGTTCCGCCTCGTTCACGGAATCGCGCTGGATGGCAATCCATCTGTGGTACTGCCTGTCATAGACGTAGGTCTGTATGTCGTCCTCTGTGAAGCCCTGCGGCAACAATGATGGGTCGTAAGGGATGGCAATCAGACATTCCGTATTGGGAACAGGCAGCTGCATACGGTAACCGCCCGCCTGCACATCGTTGCCTGCCCCACCATCATCCAATTGTACATTGTGCATTGTACATTGTACATTGGATGTCACGTTCACCATGCCCGCGTCCAGCGGCGGCAGCTGCACAGGGGTGAGTTCCGTCATTGCGCTTGCTTCCAGTATGGCGGGAGGCATACCCGAAGGGGCACTTGCCGGCGGCAACGCAGAGAGATTCCCGGCTTCTACAGCCGCCTCTGCCGTGAGGACGGCGACACTGCCTGTGTCGTCTGCTTGAAGCACGGACGGCGTTCCGTCTCCAATGCCGCTCCAGGCATTTGGGGTTGGATTGTAGATGTACGTCCTGTGGGAACGTGAACAATCTTGTCCCTGTTCCGTGTCAAGGGTGGACAGCACGGCCAGCAGCACCACCAGAACGGATAATATGATCAAAGAGGAATTCTTCATAAAGCATCGGTCTTAGTTCCTTAGATTCTTAATTGCTTAGTTTCTTAATTCTTTAGTTGACCACCATCTTGAGGGTCTTGCGTTCGGAAGGGGAGGCGATGTCGATAAGGTAGTGCCCCGCGTGCGCTACCCGGCCCTCGAAACGGTAGCTGCGCTGCCTCCTGCCCGTCATCGTGAGCAGCAGTTTCCCGTCCGCGTCATACACGCTCACGACCACGTCCTGCGCCTCGGGGTACTCTGTCTCCACAGTG
>JAEEGG010002859.1_pt1 | contig 44028 bp, 46 predicted proteins | sample 9134161 | NCBI WGS metagenome assembly JAEEGG01 (sample SAMN16246543, study PRJNA631951) | gut metagenome | biome: gut microbiome; feature: rumen; material: CR-attached | host: Bos | place: Iran: Karaj | collected 2018-10 | reverse complement strand
TGAGCAAGCAGTGTTGCTATCCTCATGCCAACATAACCTGTTCCTGCCACTGCAATTTTCATCATATAATAAATTTTATTCGAGTAATTCGTGTTCGTTACTTACCATATTTCTCAACGGCCTCGTAGTAAGTATCGAGGCTACCTATATCGAATCGTCCTGCACTCATGGTCCAGGCATGCATGGTGGTATGCTCCACCATATAGTGAGCAAGATTGCCTGGAGCATCCTTGCCACAACCATTCTTTACAGAATGCCGTACCAAGTCCAGGTCTTTCTTCAGATAGACATAGAATGGTGGTACAGCCCAATGACTCTTGGGCACCTGTGGTTTCTCTTCCATGCCCAGCACCTTGTTATTATCATCCAACTCCACGACACCTGTCCTTTGCAGCTTCTCTATCGAAGGCTGTTCATGGCACATGATACACGATGTCCCTTTGGCACGTGCAAAGTCCACAAACTCCTGGAACGAGAAGAACAGCAGATTATCCGCAGCCACCACCAACATATCATCATCGATAGCCAGCTTATCCATCGCAAACAGCAAATCGCAGACTGCACCCAGACGAGTCTCGTTCGTCTCTGTGCCATCATCCACAATGGTTATTGGCTTGCTATAGTTCAAATCTTTCTTCCAGTCCTCAAAGATGCCAGCAAACTTATGATTGGTAATAATAATATGCTCATCTATCTCAGGAATCCTGTCGATATCATCCAACATCCTTCCCAAGATAGTATTCTCACCTATCTTTAATAATGGCTTAGGGAAGTTCTTTGTCAATTCCCCGAGCCTCGTGGCATATCCTGCTGCAATAACTATATTCTTCATAACTAACTGTCAATCTTCAACAAATCTTGCCCCGTCATCTGGCTTTACCCAGAACACTTGGAATGACTTTTCATATTCTGGGAACTGCTCCAGATATTTCTCTGTGAGTACCTTCTGAATCTCATCCTTATATGCAGGATCAACAAGCGCGATGCAAGCACCCTTGAAGCCTGCACCAGAGAAACGACCACCATACACGCCTGGCAACTGACGCATAATCTCATAGATTGCTATGAGTTCAGGCGAGCCACACTCATAGTTGTGGATACTGCTCTCACACGAATCAAACGACAACTTACCGAACAGCTTCATATTGCCCGTTTCCCATGCTGTCACTCCCTGACGCACACGGCGGTACTCACTATAAAAATGGTCTGCACGACGAGCGAACCTTGCAGGCATAGCAATCTTCGTCTTTTCAAATGTTGCCTTGGGAATATCGCGAAGGAAAGTCTTATCAAATGTCTTTAGCGGCTGATCAGTATAAGCAAGCATATTCCATGCTGCAGTCTTACATTCATACACACGAAGATTATAGTCTGAGTTCACCAGCGAACGTGTCAGTCCAGAGAAGAAGATACCAATCTCAAACTCTGGCATATCGGGATTTCGCTTAATAATACGCCAATCATTCGAATCACAGTCGAGGAACAACAATCCATCTTTCTTACCCAAGGCAATACATGCCTGGTCAAGCAAGCCGTTATTCAGCCCAATATACTCTCGTTCAGCCTCCGATGCAATCTTCACCACCTCAAAAGGCTGCAACGTTATATCATTCGCCTTTGCAAACGCCATCACATATGCAATCAGTACAGCAGCTGATGAAGACAAACCACCTACAGGCAGCGAGCCTTGAATGACTCCCTCTATACCATGACTCAACTCAAATCGCTTACGAAGGGCATATTTTGCACCACGGGCATAATCTCCCCAATGTTTTTCCTTTACTTGCGATGGTGTATTAACATGGAACTCCACATCACCCTCAAATGTCTTTGATGACAACTTAACAGTACTGTCTTCTCTTACATTGAAACACAAATCAACACCTTTATTTATGGCAAATCCCGTCACCAAGCCATGCTGGTGGTCAACGTGTGCCCCCAATGGGCAAACCCTATACGGGCTAAAAATATGATATTGATACTTTTCCATTGATTTACTCTTTATGTTTTCCCCATTGCGGCCAAAAGAGGTATGAACAAAACTGCCATACACCTTTAAGAAAGTCTTTAACGCTCATAATATTCTTTTAGACATAAGCTTAACGCATCTTGAATTTCATCTATAGAATATTGACCTCCAAGCATCCGATAGACGTATTCCGGTGTTATGCAGCCATAATCCATAGAACATGAACGAGTTTCATTCTCTATAAACTCTCGCAATCTATGATTCAGAATATTCTCATCCATCTTATTTCAGTATGTCCACGTCAAACAATGGTTCATACTGTCCATTCTTCATTTCCAGAATCACCGTTCCAGATTCTAAAGCCTGAACAGTGTGCCATTGACCTGCAGGTATATTAAGAGCCACAACAGGCCCATTTGGCGATAGTTCAATCCGCTCGGTGCAGATGCGCTCTAATTCATCATAATACTCCTCCACCAATCTACCTCTTAAGCACACCACAGTCTCCGAACTCTTCTGGTGTCTATGAATAGGCAATGGCGAGCCTGGCTCTATCGCATTAAGCATTCGCTGGCTCTGGTCTTCAGCAGAGTTCCGCAAATCCAGATTCATTCTCAACCGAGGACTCGCCTTCGCCTGTTCTGTCAGATTATCAAGTATTGCTTGCGTAATCTTCATAACTGTCAACTTCATTAGTATGCTCTCAACACGACCTCAAATGCTTCCGCATAGTTCACTCCCCACTGGCTGCCACGGACAGCAGCAAGGCCGCTGATATACTCTGCAGAACGCGGATGCGGATAAGGTCGCATTACGCCACGATACATGCCCAAAGCCTTTATCTTGGCATCAACACCTTCCTTACCAACTTCTACATAGTTGTTTGGGTTAAACGTCTGCATGGCATTGTTAATCTTCCACTCCGAACATGAAGGTACTTCCATATACCAGAACTCCTTCACACGTTTCACCTCCGGCCTGCGCTGGAACAGACGTACCGCCTCCTGGCACGCCATCGATGTCTGCAGATGGTCGTTGTTCGTATCTGCAGGATGATGCGTGATGATAATGTCCGGCTCACTCTCCTTGATGGCACCCTCGATGAACTGCACCAGCTGCAGGTGCGGCACCGTGTTCATCTCGATGTTCGGGAACGTCCCTTCATACTCCTTGTTCACGCCGATATATTTCAATGCCGCATGCGTATCATCATCCAGTTCCTTGTCATCCGGACGGAACGCACGCGCCTTCGCCTCCGTGCACATGATGCACACATCCACTTGGCCACCGTTGTGAGCCCATTTCCATATCGATGCTCCTGCACCCAGCACCTCATCATCTGGGTGCGCTACTACGATTAAGTATTTCATATTTTTGATTATTATCTATTATTAGACTGTAAGAATCCTCTTATAACAATTCGTCTCATACCGCTCAAGCCCCAAGTCCTGATACAGCCGGTTTGCTGCCACCCGCGCGGGATTGGAAGTCAACTGTATATGATGCACATTCATCTTCATAGCCGCCTTAATCATAGCCGTCATCAACTCCTTTCCGTATCCACGGCCACGGCACTTTGAGCTGACAACCACAGATTCAATATCAGCAATGGTAAACTCCAGCGTATGTTTGATGCAAAGCGTGCCGGTAGCCACTATGTGCCCTTTATCCCTAATCACATACACGTGAACATTGGCATCATTCAAGGCATTGTTCAAAAGCTCCTCGTTACAGAAACTTGTAGCAGATAACTCATGCATCAGAGCATCAAGGTCTGCCAAGTCTTGAGGCGTATATGAACTTAACTCTTCAACCGTCACTTTTCTACCGCCTTATACTGTTCCAGAGCCTTTTCCAACAAAAACAAAGCCCTTTGAATATCTTTCTTATTCAGCACATACGCTAAGCGCACTTGATTCATTCCCATTCCGGGAGTGGAATAGAAACCGGCGGCAGGTGCCATCATTATGGTCTCCCCAATTTTGTCAGAAGGCGTCTTCTCATCCTTCCAACAGAATTCGCTCAAACACCAAGCACAGAACTTTTCTGTATCTTCTACTGGCAGCTGAGCAACCGTATAGAATGCGCCCATAGGTACAGGCGTATAGCACCCAGGAATTCTGTTCACGCCATCTATCAAGCACTTTCTACGCTCCACATACTCATCATACATCTCACGTGAATACTGCTCTGTTCCTTCAATGGAAGCTTCTGCAATCATTTGGCCAATCAAAGGAGGAGAAAGCCTTGCTTGGCAGAACTTCATCACAGTCTTACGTACCTGCTCATTCTTGGTAATCAAAGCGCCAATCCTAATACCACATTCAGAATAACGTTTAGACACAGAATCTATCAGCACCACATTCTGTTCAATACCCTCCAGATGCATGGCAGAAATATATGGAGAACCCGTATAGATAAATTCACGGTAAACCTCATCGGAGAACAGGTAAAGATTATACTTCTTCACCAAATCTCGTATCTGGTTCATCTCCTTTTGCGTATAGAGATAGCCCGTCGGATTATTGGGGTTACAAATCAGAATAGCCTTTGTCCGCTCGTTAATCAACTCTTCGAATTGCTCTACTTTAGGCAAGCAAAAGCCCTCTTCAATGGTAGTCGCTACCGTCTTAATAACAGCTCCCGCAGAAACGGCAAACGACATATAGTTGGCATAAGCCGGCTCAGGTACAATAATCTCATCACCCGGATTCAGGCAACTCATAAAGGCAAACAAAACTGCCTCGCTACCACCACAAGTGATGATAATCTCATCCGCATACAGTTTTATCTGATAGCGGTCATAGTAGTTCACCAAAGCTTTACGTAATGAGCGATATCCCTGCGAAGGACTATACTCCAGCGTCTTGCGATCAATATGCTTCAGTACATCCAGTGCCTTTTGTGGCGTGGGCAAATCAGGCTGACCAATGTTCAGCCTGTATATCTTAACGCCTCTATCTTCCGCTGCATATGCAAAAGGGGCCAGTTTTCGGATAGGTGATGCTGGCATCTCAACTCCACGTTGAGAAATTTGTAGTTCGTTAGCCATATCGTTTCATTACAAAACCATTATGTAACATATGTAACAACTTCTTCAACCATTAGGTCTCTATTCTGATAATCCTCTATACATCATTTCCGGACAAGCGATAAGAGTCCTATCACCATCATCCGCCACCAAACTCTGATAGAGTCCATCGGGAATATCGCGAATTGTTTAAAGGTATCTGATGTTATGTGATAGAAGGTTTTCCATTTGCGTGAGATGGCAGATTCTTCATTTCTATAACTCATATCCCTGTTATGACCAAAGTTGCCAGTTTCGAGTACAAAGGCTAATAATTTGTCAGCCTTTTTCCGCCACTTATTGGAGCCGTCATACAATGGCATATATCCGCCAGGCATTCCAAGATAATCTACTGCCAAAGTTGCAAACACTTTCCACTCTGTTCTAATTCCGCCTTTTCGAATGCGTGACTCCAGTAATCCGTAATTTAAAGAATCCCTATAAGTATAGAGCAGCCTGCACCAGTCACAAATCTGCCTCAGGCCTATTCCACCTTTAAATAAGTGCTGGAGTATATGTGCAAACACATAAACTACATCCTCATCCGCCCTTGGCAAAAAAGTTTGAGTCTTGTCATTTTGCCAAGACCTAACAGCACCTCCATAAAAGATATCCTCTTGAACTCCATCCACCATGTTGTCAAGCCGTTTCCACAGCTCACTCCGTAAACTACCGTGAAGTTCAACCTCCCATTTATCTATCTTAAAACCAATATGCTTAGTATATATGTTCTCATCTTCAACCTCATTAGCCAGTTGAGTCAGCACGTTAACAGCATTCTTGTAATTATCATTACTTAGAAACAAATCCACATCCCCACAAGTTCTCCATAGCGGTCTTTCATAACACTGAGCTATTCCTTGACCTTTCAACAAAACCGTATAAACTCCTTCCTTTCGCAACTTATCAATAATGCCTGCAAGGAAATGGTTCATTGCCTTATTCCGCTGTTCCAGTTGCAAAGCCTGGCCAACAAACTGTAATATATCTTCTTTGGGGACTTTCACGTCTGTTACGTGTTCCATCCCTGCTGCCACAAGCCCTATAACCGCCTGTTCTTCTGCCAAACGATTTACTTCTTGGAAATCTATCTTATGAAAAGTCGAAAGCCGGACATCTTTCTCCCAAAGACCGGCCTCCACTAAGGCGAAAAATGCCTGTTGTTTACTATCAAAATTCATTTATAGTGTCTTTCTCCTGGTCTCTACGCACGCACTATATTAAATCTTATAGTTCTCTAATACACTCATTGGCTTCCAACCCAATTCGCGTTTAGCTTTTTCGTTACTCCATGTATCTGACGTAACAATCTTTTCAAGCCTGGATGAATTAATCGGGAAGGAACTAAACACATCTCCTATTAAAGCCAAACATTTTGCCATCCAATAAGGAATAGAGATTGGCTTTCGTTTACCCAACTGCTTAGCGATACTAGCTTCCAGTTCACCAAAAGAGGGATTAAAATCATCACAAACATTATATACACCACCCTTTTCAGCAATCAGCGGAACAAGATGAGCAATATCTTCTGCCATCAAGATACTTTTCCGAGCCTTACCACCTGCAATGCTCAGATATTTTCCAGTCTTGATACCATTAACCATAGCTCCAAGATTACCCGGAGCATTAGGGCCAGCCAACAAGGCAGGTCTTAGAATACCTAATTTGACACCTTGCTCCTTACACCATTTAGAAAGATACTCTTCTGCTTTAATCTTACTGTCTGAATAAGGAGAATCGCCTACCAATGGTCTAGAATCTTCGGTATCCATATTGCCTGGCTTATCCCCATACACATTCATGGTAGAGATAAAAACCAAAGCTTTGGGCACTCCTACTTTTTCAAGAGCCTCACAGAGATGAATTGTACCTGTATAGTTTACATCATAAAATGCCTGTTTCTCAGCCTCTGTCTTGGGATAGACGTGTGCCTTTCCAGCAGCGTGAAGAACCACATCATACTTACAAGGAAGTTCAGGCACATCCGTTACAAAGTTTGCCTTTATCTCATCCCTATCAGTAATGCCAATGGTAGTAACCTCATATTGCTTGTCAAGCAGTGGTTTTACATTTGCCCCAAGGAAACCTGTTCCTCCTGTAAATAATAGTTTCTCCATACTACTTAAAGCTATCCCAGTTTTCAATTACCGCATCCCAAGGACCACGGTCTTCTTTATCATATATATAGACGCACTTGGCATCCTTGAAGTCTCGAAGCCATTCAGCAATGCTCACCATACCGCCTTCTACGCGTTTACCATAATCAATCACCTCACTCATGGATGTAAACGGTTCAAACTCCTTGCGGTCAGCAGGATCAATATAGCCGTTCTCCATACCCTTTACCCAAAGGTAGTCCAAGGGCATACCGGCAAACTTACAGGTGGGATTCCAGGCAGAAGCCCTGAAGTTGGTTTCCATAAAGTAGAACGTACCATCTTTGTCAATCAGGAACTCAACCTCAAACACACCTTCAAATCCAATATCCTCAAACATAGCCTGTAGTTTCTTCTCCATCTCCTTGTCCGTGAACATGCATACATCATGGTAAGGACTGTAGTAACCCTGGATGAGGTACTTCCACTTCATCTGGGTAATAATCTGCATCTCCTTACCGTGATTGATGGTATAACCCTCCAGAGCCATCTCATTCTGCTTATCCACAAAATGCTGAATCATAATCAGCGGACTCTCTATCTTCTGGATAGCCTCTTTGAGCTCCTGCTCATTCTGGCAGATATACACATCAAACTTCCAGCTACCAGAGTTAGGAGAAATGTCTTTGGTAATGATAGGATACCACAAGTTTTCAGGCAGCGGGTCATTCTTACCAATTACATAGCTATCCAGCACGTTGAATCCATGCTTCTTGGCCAGCTGCTGAATCTGGTACTTATCCATAAACTCATTGATGCGTCCGTTACGGCCAGCATTGTAGGTAATGAATTTATCCTTCCACTCATCATAATGCAAGTCAAAGTAGCCTACCGACTTATCATCAGAGAATACAATGTACGGTTTCTTGCCGGTCTCTGCCGCAAGGTTCCCATACTCCTTCATCAGCAACACATAGCCATCCTCCACCGAATCGACGCGGTGGAGCTTGGAGATATACTTACTACGTGTAGCCACCTCATACCGGCGCTTCACGGATATATACACAGGGTTAATTCCATTCTCGCCAAAGGCGCGAATCATATTCAAAGGGTTATAGTGCTCCAAGGCGAACACTATACACAGATGTCCGTTATAACTATTATTCATTGTTATCTGATTTATTGTCTTCTACGTATACATTATCCCCCTTCACCACTGTCTTTATAATAGAAAAGAAAGTCTTAACATCTAATGGGAAAGAAACATTGTCTGCATATTCTGCATCCATCTTGAACTGGAGATCTCTATCTGCGGATGCTCTATAGTTAATATCTACAGTACAGAACATACCAGCCTTCACGTCATATCGCTTGCAATACTCTTTGTTCTCTTTATAGGGTTCAAACTCCCAATCCAGGATAGGGCGAGGGCCAATGATGGCCATTGTGCCATTGATGATGTTAAACATCTGTGGCAGTTCGTCCAGACTGGTTCTGCGAAGGAATGCACCCACTTTCGTAATGCGAGAATCAGTTGAACTCTTTGCAATGCCCCCCATCTCATATGCATGGTCGCACATGGTACGGAACTTAAAGACTGTGAAGGGCTTCATACGCTTACCTAACCTAACTTGTTTAAACAAGGCAGGCCCTTTACTGTCCACCTTTATCCAAACAGCAATGATTGCCATAGGGATACAGAACACGACAAGCCCCCCTATTGCAAGCAAAGTATCTATGAATCTTTTTAAAAAAAGCCTATACATATTTTAAAAATCTTTCTGAACTTGTTCCAAAGTTACAATCTTTGTTAAAAGGCTGTTTACACTATAAGTAGATTTGCCCATAGTGATGGGATTGCCCCCAATTGTTGTAAGTTTGTTTATAAACTCAATTATACGCCCTTTGAATTCTTCGTCCTTAACAAGAATATACTTAACATCATTTTCAGTGAACTTAAGTGTATACGCTTTTATTGCTTTAGACGGAGAAGGCTTTTTGACCTTAGATATATCTTTACCAAGTGGATTTCTCCAAGCCATATACTCTTGACGAGTCCAAAACCATTTTGTTTCATCCTGTTCTGGCACGATATAACGCCATTCATTCTCCTCATAATTATTAATTATATCACCTTTATACGGACTCTTATATTTTTTCAGATAACCAATAATATGAGTGTTGTATGCATGACCAATCTCTGCACTCTTTATCTTTGCAAAGTCTTCCAGGGGAAAGCCCTTTACGATAGTATCTTGATTCAGTGACTGCTGTACATCCTTACGCTGATACCAGTCTCGAACTTTCTTTTCGTTGTAGTAATGATAATAAACCGATTTTAACACCGATTCGTTAGCAATGTACATCACTGGCTGTATGCCATTCTCTATTCCCCAATCCTTCGACAACGCTATTCCATAGTTGCCGTATCGCTTATTATGTTCGTCAAGTAGCGTCATAGGAATATCGCAGAAGCTTGACATGGGTATCCCGAGACAGAACTCTGTTTGAGGGGTCCCAAACGACAAATCCTCTTCACAGTAGTTAGGTATGATACCATCACGGATTATTCGCTTCAGCAACTCGAAGTCGCTTGTGAACTTGAAAATAGAAGAAGTTCGAAATGATTGCATATCAGTATATATTTTCAAAAATCTCGTCAATAAACCCCCGTATTGAATATTTGTACATCACCTTGTCATCAACTGGTTCAAACGGTCTCTCTATAAACTCTTTTGGAATGTGTGGATTCAGAGCATCTACCACCAATATATTTGCCGGATTATAAAAATCATAGTTCTTAACCTCTGCATTATTAGTAATATACTTTCTGTGAGCAGCCATTGACTCAAATGCTCTCATAGAAAGACCGGTTTGTTTGGAATAAACAAAGTCCAGCACACATTTGCTCTTTTTCACCATCTCAACATTCTCTAAATAGGACATAGGCTTGAACTGCATCTTCTTAGGGCTCACAAATGTTCCTTTCCTAATAAAATCCCAAAGATAGAGTGTCCAACTAGCCATATAGAGATAGAAAAAAGACTTAATCCCCTTGGCATCAAAATAATCCTGGAATCTCTTTATTACTCCCCATCTGTTGTTGTAGATGGTTCCCACAAAGCATACATCATACTTGAAATCCTTTTTTTCTGCTATCTCAACGTACTCTTTCAAAAAGATAGATGGCCGGAACTTAAATTCAGGATTATTTTTCACATCGTCGGTGTCAAAGGAATAATTGTAGTCATACATCTTTAGCACCTCGGGAATCTTCTTCCCACACAGGGGATCCCACTGATAAAAGATGAACTTGGCTTTCGAGAAATGCTCACGCATATATCCAAGGACCTTCTCATCAAATGCTTGACCTCTTACGATATAAACTACATCCGGCTGCCAAGATTCATTCTCTGCAATAATTTTATCTACATACTGTTTGAAGTACTGAGGTGCAATACTACGAAAAAAATAAAGATAGATTTTAGCGGCCGCTTTTTGTGAAGGCCGCTCATCATATAAATGCACCTCTGCCCCTCTATCCTCTAACTCTTTTTTCATAGCCAGAGTATAGTGTAGGCATGTGCCGTATGGTGAAATCATCAGCACTCGCTTTCCTTTCAGATTACTCATTTCTATAGGTTATAGTGGGGATACAACTCCTTATGATTATAAATCCACTCTGCCATTTCAGCTACCATCTGCTCATAATCGGGAATGCGGTAGTTGAAGTCCCAATTGGTACGCTTCAGGCTCTTGTCTGCATTCACCCCCTCTACTGGGTTAATTTGCACACGACCACCACGGAGATATTTATTGAACAGCTTCAGTAGTTCATACTTTGAGATGTCCGTATCAGGTACAGCATTCACCAGCCCGTGAGCACGTTCCTTGGCAGCAGCTTCCATGGTCTTTGCCAACTGGTATGTACACTGTCCTGTCCACATGGCCTTGGTATAGCCATTCACCACGGGATGATCACCAAGAGTGTTGTTCATAAACCAGTTCAGCAATCCTATTCCTTTGGGATTGATGTCAGCACCTACGATGGAGTTGCGCAAAGAAAGGTTCTTCTCATCATCCAGTTCACCAAGTGCTTTACTGCGGTCATAAAAAGTCTCACCATCACGCAGGTCGTGCTCCGTGTAACTGCCTTTCTTGCCAGAGAATACACAATCGGTAGTCATGTGGATAACCTGTGTATCAGTACCCTCTGTTGTTTTTGCCAAGAAGTGCGGGAAATAACTGTTCAGAAAAGCAGCCAGTGCGTGATTGTTCTCTGCAAACTGATTCAGCACGCCAATGCAGTTGATTACAGTATCGTAGTTTCCCTCTTTGATTGCCTTTGCTATAGTTTCTGTATCAAAGGCGTTGCCGGCAAAACCTTTTATGAGTTTTGGCTCTCGCAAGTCAAAACCATACACTTCGTGTCCCTGTTCCAGCAAATATAAACTGATGGTATGACCGGCCATACCATTGCAGCCACAAATAAAGAATTTCATATCTTAACTTCTACCTTTTATTTTTATTAACCGAGCGTTACTCGCTCCTGATTTCTTTTGCATGAACGCGGGGCTGTAGACCAAGATCCTCACGGATGAATGTGAGTTTCAGAAGCAACTCTTTCATCTCTTCAACAGAAAGACGCTTTGTGTTGTGGCTGTGATATTCCTCCATTTTGTCAATCTCAGGATTACCACCTTCCACCTTGTCATAGTTCAGGTCACGGGCATCGCAAGGAATACGATAGTAGTTACCCATATCAATAGCCCTTGCCATTTCCTCACGCGTCACCAGCGTTTCATACAACTTCTCTCCGTGACGTGTACCAATCACCTTCACTTCCGTCTTACCATACTTCGGGTCAATCTTAGCGTAAGTCTGTTTCAATGCCTCTGCCAATACATCAAGCGTAGCTGCCGGAGCCTTCTGCACAAACAAGTCACCATTATGACCATGTTCAAACGCATATATCACCAAATCCACGGCATCATTCAGCGTCATCATAAAACGACTCATATTCGGGTCAGTAATGGTGATGGGCTTGCCCTGTTCCATCTGATCTACCCAAAGGGGAATCACACTGCCACGACTGGCCATCACATTACCGTAGCGTGTGCAGCAGATGGTTGTCTGTGCATTATCTCCTAACTGGCGTGCCTTCGCTACTGCTACCTTCTCCATCATTGCCTTGCTGATACCCATTGCATTCACGGGATAAGCTGCCTTATCGGTAGAAAGTACTACGATGTTCTTCACACCATGAGCAATAGCAGACTCAAGCACATTGTTAGTACCAATGATGTTCGTTTCAACCGCCTGCATCGGGAAGAACTCACAACTGGGCACCTGCTTCAGTGCCGCAGCAGAGAAGATGTAGTCCACACCACCACGCATAGCGATGTCAATGCTTTGGCGGTTACGCACGTCACCAATATAGAACTTCACCTTTGCGGCCTGTTCCGGATAACGCTCCTGCAGATGATGACGCATGTCATCCTGCTTCTTTTCATCACGACTGAAGATTCGAATCTCCTTAATATCACTGTCTAAAAAACGCTTCAGTACCATGTTACCAAAGCTGCCTGTTCCTCCCGTAATCAGGAGGGTCTTACCTTTAAAAATTGACATAGTCTATATCTTTACTTTATGATTTTTGCGTATGTATTATCAAAGAAATCCGTCAAATAGTTTTTGAACTTCTTTTCCCAAAGTTCAGTCGACTTCTTTCCTTTTTCCTTAATATCTTCTTTCTTAAGACTTCTAAGCAAGTGTCTCAGCTCTTCTATATCCTCTTCGACAGCCCAACCAATACCGTTGTTTACCACCTTGGGTTCCACTATTGTTCCTTTGGTTGTGATAAGCGGTTTACCTAACAAAAGAGCCTCATAAAACTTATTCGGTGCTGCAAAAATGTTGTTTTGATTCACCTTGCAATACATAGCATAGATAATATCAGCAGCATTTTCCATATTAAGGCCTTCTTCCATTGGAATCCTTCCAAAGTACCTCACATTCTCCCTGCCTTTCAACGATTCGCACTTGGCGATGACATCCTTGTTCCCGTAACCGGCAATAAGCAAGTTAAACGGCTCTGTCTCTGCCAGTGTCAACATCTCCAATAAGAATCTGTCATCACTGAAGCCTCCAAGGTATGCCAGTGTAGGATTATCATTCTGGAACACATACTTCTCTTGAATCGGAGTTATCATATCTGTAGATATATCCGGGATATTGGGCATCACCAATGGCTTCTCGCGCAACTTGAATTGAATCTGTTTCTCACGCTCCGGTTCACAGATGATTAGTTTGTCTGAACGTTTGTAGGCAAACTTCTCCATGAAACCAAATAGCCCTTTCAGGAATTTGTTATTGGCATAATTGGAACTGAACCAGTCGCAGGCATCAAATATCAGAGTGACATCTTTCTTATGCAATGCCTTGAATAATGCAGCCGGAAATGCCACATTCAGGTCGCAAGCGTGAATGGATGTCACATCACGATGCTGCTTCAGGTACTTGTACACGAACATCATCCACTTGAAATGATTCCGCATACCGCCAAGTCCACCAACATCTACACCGGCTTTGTAGCGGTAGAAGTCATATTTCTCCTTCTCCCATCCTGCACCGGCACGATCCCAGCCTACTATGGTATAGTCAAGACCCGCCCGCTCATAATAGTTGTGGTACTTATTAACTCGCGAGTCAAAAATGTTGTTTGAACGAAATAGAATTATCTTCATTACTCTTGGTTATTTTCTCATTTGAACAATATATCCTTGATCTTCTGCGCACGACCTGCTATAGACAGATTTTTCGCACGGTTCTTTGAGCCTTCCGCAAGTCGTCCTCTCAGTGCAACATCAGCCTTCAGTCGTTTGATGGCAGCGGCTATTTCTTCTACACTTTCGGGATTAACCATGATGGCATTGGTATCATCCAGAATGTCATAATTAAATGGTCTGTCAGACGAGATGATAGGCAGTCCACAAGCTATCGCCTCAATGATAGCATTGCAACACCCTTCTTGGTAGGTGGGCAGTACAAATGCGTCTGCACAACACAACAAATCCCTAAGGTCTTCGTGCGGCACATATCCTGTATGGATGGCTGTCTCAAGCGCTGGCTCATGTGGCGTATTCCCTTCCTGGGCCTTTCCTATAAAAATGCCCTTTATAGTCTCGTCACCTAAGAGTTTTATGGCAGAAGAAACTCTGTCTGCGCCCTTTCTTTCTATAAACGCTCCGAGGAAAGCCACAAGGAATAGATTCTGAGGGAAACCGAACTTCTTACGGCAAGCTTCTTTATTTACTGGATAGAACGTACTCTCGCTATATCCATTGGGCAGAACAACACTTTTATCCTCACTGGTCAAGCCAAGTTTTATGCTTTCGTCTTTGTTTTTGCTGGATACGCAGATAACAGTTTTCACATAATCCAAGAAAGACTTAATCTCTGTAGCCTTGTAAGTGTCTGCGAGGAATATGTGCGACTCTCCGCTGGCAACAAACAAAGGAACATTTTGCTTCTTGGCAATAGGATACAGCTGATAGCCGCTATGCCAGAAATGGCCATAGTAGGCATCAAAACGCAGATGCTGTTTGCGTATCAGTCTGCAGATTACAACAGAGTTGAGTTTATACTGTAACTTTGCAAAACGCCCCCCGAAAGACAGGGAATAAGGCCGGTAAACCATTACTGTTTGACCCTTAATATCATATTGATACGTCAAAGGCACTCTCTTGTTTCCCCGAAACCAGATTCCGAGGAGACTTTGGGGGGATATGACTGAGATTTCAACACCTTGACGAGCCAGTTCATCAACCAGCTCTTTTACGAATGCGAACTCTGAATTTCCGTTATAAGGATAGCCGTCTGCGACTATGCAAGCTGTAGGTTTCATTTCTTTATTCTTGATAAATATGATAGGGCATAAGTCCAAGCGATCATTTGCATCGGAGAAAATAATGAAGCTCTTGTATAATATACAGATAATACAATAAAAATAATGTATAACATCTGATAATAAGAATACCTATTTCTACTCTTTTCATAGACTATTCTTATGGTTTTACCGAACAGAAACATTAGAATCAGAACTCCAATCATCCCAAAACAAAGATAGATATCACCTATCAAGTTGGTACCAAGACCAAATGCATCAGGATCACCCTCACCAAACTCTATGTATGTTGTTAAATGAGTTGACGAAAAATCTTTCTTCGGTATTCCCAAAACATTTAATGCAAAAGACTGCCCATATGGAACCATAGAAAAGAAGTTTGCACTCCACGTTTTTCCGAAGCTGTGTCCCTTTTCATCCGCATAATCAACTAGCACAAACAGCGACCTGTTATTTATTATTAGCTCGTTTGCATATCTCAACACATTATCTTCAGCTTCCCAGTCGTTAATCCTTTCGCTACGTGATTGTATGCCCTGTTGTGACGAAGAAACACGCGTAACTCCGACAAAATAAAAGACGAATAGACCAATAACAGCTAAAAGGGAAAACTTAGCGAGAGAAACCTTGTGTACATATACATGATAACAGTAAAGTATAGCGACACAAAGATATAGCGGTTCTCCTCTATTGCCAAGAAGAAAGTTCAGAACGATGTAAAGACCAATGAGTCCCCATAACATGAACTTGACAAAAGCTTTCGTTTTTCCAATACTACAAGCGAAATATTTATAAATGTAAAAAAGGGCAAAAATGAAGAAAAAACCTCCTCCGGCTCCCTCCATAGTGTAACCACTTCTAAGTGCTGTTAAATTAGGTATTAAGAAGAGTATCAAGAGGATGGTAAGTATTGTAACATCTATAATGCCAACGGGGCTCATCCAATATCTATTGCCTAAAGTCTTTGTATTTGAAAACTTACCTTCCTTGAATTGACCTATACAATAAGACACAAAACCAATCGAAGCAAGGGCTGTACATTTAGTCATTACGCGTTCATTAAAACCTCTTGCAAATAGGCTAAAGTATGGATCTATACTATATATAAAAACTGGATAAGCATAATTGACAAACAGGTAGGAAAAAGAGAATAGAACTTCAAACAAAAAGGCCGACCTATATGATTTTATGTTATTCGATAAAAGAATTATGGCAGATACAATGTATATCGCAAAGCAATAAATACAATAAGGCAAAGAATACTCATTCGGAGCAAACAAGTATAAACAAACTGATAGTGCTAATAATAAAAACAACACCCCCTTTTCCCAACTACGATTTCTCATGTCTCCTCTGTTTATTGTCTGGTTGTTTTATATTTCAACGTCCATTCCTTTAATATTTCTAAATATGTTGAGAATGGCATTTTATTAAATAGTCTTGAAAGAATTAGATATACAATGACATAAGCTATTACGGCAAGCAATATTTCCAGAATTGGAGCAATCCCAAGTAAAGTTATAGCAAAAACCGCCATTGCACTCAACAAAGAAATAACGAGCGAAGGGAGAATATCCAAAAACTGCTCCCATAAACCATAATCAACAACTTTTTTATTAACCACAGCACTAATTACCCACCAGAGCATGCCCGATATTGAAACTGACCATGTAACACCGATTACACCAAAGTTTAAACCAACTAGTAGAAGCGAAATGCCTAATACCTTTTTTATTAATTGAATCCAAAAATACAATCCACTTCTTCCTACTGCCTTTAATACGTTTGTATTTAATGCATTTAAAGCAACAAACATCGAATAAACGCAGAGAATTCTAAAATATGGTACGGATTCAATCCACTTTTCGGTAAATAAGAATATTATTATTGGTTCAGCAAGAAGTATCAATAATGATTGGAGAGGAAAAATTAAAAAATTGGTACAAATAACATTCTTCTTTACTGCGTTTTTTAGCATCTTCAAATCGTTGGAGATTTTTGAAAACACAGGGAATGACACTTGAGTAACGATTTGAGTAACTGATCTTGAAGGTATCTCATCAATTTTTTTTGCTTGAGAATAGTAGCCCATATCTGTTGCTGTATATACCCTGCCTATCACTAAGCCTTGAATATTCTCAAAGAGAGTATTCAACAAACTACTAAGTAGCATTAGACCACCAAAATTGAACAACGACTTGAACGAAGTCCAACTGAATTCAAGTGTTGGTCTCCAAGAATTGATAGTCCACAACATTATACCCGTGACAATAGAAGTTATGAGAGTCTTTATGACTAAACTCCATACACCCATTCCAAGGTAGGCAGCAATAATGGAGATAATGACGCCAGCTAAAGTTCCAATAAGATTAATCTTCGCAAGTGATTTAAACTCTAACTTCTTAGTCAATATAGTTGTCTGGATAACCAGAAACCCATTTATCAGAAGCACACAACTCATTCCTCTTAACACCTTACATAATGAAGGCATGTGATAGAAATCAGCAATCAAAGGTGCTGAAACCATCATAATTATAAAGAACAAGAAAGACACAAAAAGGTTCCAATAGAAAATAGTAGAAAAATCCTTTTGTGTTGTGTCTTGCTTTTGAATAAGAGCAGCCCCGAAACCACCATCAATAAATGCCTCGGAAAGTGCTATAAAAATAGTCAGCATTCCGATACATCCAAAATCCTCAGGTAATAGCAATCGCGCTAAAACCAAATTGCTGACAAAAGACAATAGCATCGTCCCAAAACGCTGGATAGCATTCCAAGACATACTTGCTATAGTTTTTTGTCTAAGATTATTCTCTGCCATTGAATCGTGTTACTTAAGATGAAGTGATTTCAATACATTTCTGACAACAGCCCTAAGCTTCTTAGAATAATAAGCCTTTAGTATCGGATATTTAATCTCTTTAAGGTTGCATGCTTTGTGCAGCCCTTTTTCTTTGTATGTCGCAACAAAAAGTCGTTTTTCTTTTCTTTCGGGTATTGATTCATACAAAGCTCTATTTCCCGTCAATACTTTTTCTAATGGTATTGATTCTACAAAGCAAGTATCTTTCAGAATCGCAACGAGTTTTTCCCCCTGTTCGGTCATCACACAGGCTTCTGATACCCCCATAAGGTTATAATGGGGCATATCCCTGGTAACCGCATGAAAGTCTCCGATTATCATATCCGACACGATTCCGAATTCCTTGTTTCCATACTTATAATTACAGGTAGAACATGACGGTCTTTTTAAATATTGGAACGCTATGCCATAATCGCTCACTCCGAACTCTTTATTATATGGTTTTCCTGACTTATACTCAGCATGGATATAGTAGGGTTTCCACCCCCTAAGTTTATATCTTACAGAAAAGAAAGTAATGGGCGCATCTTTCTTTTGCCTCAATTGAGTTATAAAATCAGCCTGTACATTAGGCGAGGTAGGGCCATGGCAAATTAAAGATATCGTGAACAAATTTCTATTATCTGCGCCAACTTTGTGATAAACGGCAGACACTTCGCAAGGGAGTCCTATAAAAAGCACTTTAAGGCCCTTACGCAAATCGTTTGCTATGTCTGTATATACTCCTCCCTTATGTGCTTGGATATACTTAGAAGTACGGAAAAGTTCAAGTTCCTCAATTGACGTTGCCCTCTTATACTCAGCACCACTTAAATCATTTGAATATGCAACTCCGTAAACTACACCTTTTATTGTTTTGATAAACTCTCGGCTTATAGCTGTTGCAAAGCCACCAGAAGCGCTCATCGCCAAGTCTGTTTTCTCATAGATGTAACCTCCATGAGCAGACAGCATATCATTATATGTTCGTCCCGGAGTCTTTTCTGGGCATACTTTCACACAAAGTTTACAGTTTATACAGTTTCCATTGGATTCTATTAGTGGGTATAAAAAGCCCTCCTCATCCGGTTTCATCTGTATTACAGACTTGGGGCATGACGCCGAACATAGTTCACATCCACAGCAATCTGCCTTATTTATATATAAATCAGTCGTTTGCATTTGACAAAGCATTCTTTAAAAAAAACATAGAACGTTCTCTTTCTCGAATAAGCACTTCATTAACCATTTCATAGTTAATAACTCCAACGCCTCCACTCGAATTCCAATCTCTATCTTTGTCTACAATCAGTCTGTCTTCTACACACCAAAGTTTCAATATATCATCTATTCTTGAATTACGTGATAGTTTGGCATCTGCACGTTTGCGATAGAAAATATAAAACTGCCTATTGTTTATCACAGAGAACGCGACTCCGTGAAAAGAATCCGTGAAAACATAGGATGCGCCCCTGATAATATTAACAAAATCTTCTGGAGAAGCTCCTTTGATAAGTATATCAGCATAACTAATATCTATATCAGAAAAGCTTTCATCACTCATAATCGAAACCAACTTTAATCCTTTTGCATCACAGAATTTTCTAGCACAGATTTTACTTTCCTTATCATCTCCCAAAAAATAGCATAAAACATATTCTCCATCTATTTTCTTTTCTATTGGTATTAATTGCTCCCATTCTTCTTTTGTAATTAAGTATGTCGGATCAACCACCACTTCCACTCTTTTCCCATCACCGCAAATCTTCCTTACGATGTCAGCTCCAGTTTTTTCTCTTACGGAAAGAGAATCAATCCCATCCCACATTTTTTTTGACATTTCCCGGCAATACGAGGGATATTCCGATACTCCCAAACTCGTTGCATAGGAAACCCTCTTGCAATTTGAACCCGCGAATTGCAGCGCATTAATCTTATCGTAGCATGCACCCGGAAGCCATTTCTGATCGCTTCCTATTAAAGTGGCAGAAAAAGAAAGAGCGTCCTGCTCAAGTTTCTTGTACGAAGTATATTTAACAATACTATGAAGTCTACGATTAATAAATGAATCTAGTTGCTCCTTTCTTTTTTTCTTATTATCAAGATAAACCGCATTATCTATATCAACACGGGTCTTCTGCCTTATTCTACGCTCTTTTCTTGAATTAATATAATAATTCAAAATACCAGGTCCAAAGACAATGCTTGAAATAGAAAATCTTTTTCTTCGATAGTCTATTATAGATGTTTCAAAGCCCAACGACTCTATTATGTGTTGGGTAGCATATGCTTGTAATTGGGCACCATAATTTGAGCCCTTATATGCCATTACCAAACCTACTTTAGTGCTCATTGTATTTACATTTTAACTTTAAAATTGTCAAAATAGATGACCTTTTTCTGAATACTTGCATCACCTATCCCCTTCAACCAATCAGCTTTATAAACCCCATAGCGTACATAACCGCCACGCGGATTATTATTGCAGTTGGGATCAGTGGATTCATAAGCCAATTGACCATTGATCTCAATCCGAGTTACAGGGTTATGCTCTGGCAAATAGCCTTCCTTAATATAGATAGAAAAATGAGTCCATTCTCCTAACCTACAATCAGCAATAGGCTGAATCTTGTTTACATTAAACCCAGATTTTGCCTGTTTCTCTATTGATTGGGTAGTTAATACAAACTTATTGTTTTGAATTCTTATGGCAATGTATGGGCTACGACCCAATTTCTCATCATCAGTTCGGTCGTGGATTTGCATGATGCAATCAAAAGAATCATCATTTGCATTATCAGCAGGAATAAGCACATCAAAATCTATCTTGATTTTTCGGAGATTTGTCTGCAACTGGTAGTTGAAACTCTTCTCCACACGGTCATTCCTATAATCTGTTATTGTATTACGATGAAGTTCAAAACGTTCAGCATACGGGGACAACTGCGCTTTTTTTGTATCTAATCTATAGGAATAGTCTTGTACTATGCCTTGCGTCAAACCAGCATGAGTTTTTCCTATACCATAGTCAGTAAACCTACTCTCATCATATACTTTATATGGTGCAATCATAAATACATTATAAAAATCGTAATTATATGCACGTTCTGCTTCTATCATTAAGCCGCATCTAAGGGAAGGATTTAAATCCACGCCAAAATCTCTTAATTTCTTATTATCTACAAAAATAGCCGTTCCGGTTTTTGAAATAAAAAAGCGTAAAGCATTTCCTTCTACTATACTGTTGAATATGATGGAGTTTTTTTCCTTACCTTCATATCTCTTAACATAATCAATTCTAATTCGATTATTCTTCCGAGTTATCAGGAATGAGTCAAACGTGCGGGTGTCGCTAAAGTTAAAAACGACTCTCTGGCAGGTTCCTTCCTCCTGTGGCAGTGATACTTCAAAAAGCATATCTTCTGATAGTTTTCTTTCTATCAGTCTGAATGCTTCTTTTAAAGAGACATTACTGTCGTTCATCAGCTTGCCATCTATTATTCTGAAGCCATCATCCACAATTTTATAATCTGGACGAGGTGAGAAGTAGTTCATTGCGAACACCTCACCACCATTTGATCCTATGTGCCACTGCTTCCCTGTTATCTCACGGCAAAAACTATCATGGTGTATACAAACTTGTTGCTTATCCGTAGGATAATCACTAAAAATATTTAGTGCAACATCCGGGCAATTACCTTCAAGCACGTTTTCATAGTCAACATAGAGATATCTTGGAGTGCTGTCACTGCCTCTGATCAGCCTTGAGAAATACATGTACTTTGCCCCTTCAGGCACAATCAATATATGTTCTCCTGCGCGAAATGTCAAACGTTCCGAATAGTCTTTCGTTGAGACAAAGGCAGGCTTACTGCCTTTATCCGGATCTTCGTATGATGTCAAGAAAGCAATAAAAAACTGTCCATAGCACCTGAACGACAATTCGCTCCCTGGCTTTACCTCGATAATACTATAGGTCCAATCTTTGTCATCAAGTTTGTCCCACTTGCCAATACTGTTGATATTCCCCCTGTACTCCTCTAATAATGCAGTGATAGGTTCCACAGGAATCTTTTCGCTTGCCTTCAAAAGAACAAACGAACATAGCAACACCAAAACCAAGACAAACAAGGCGCAAGTTAGAATGATGCTATGCTTTATCTTGAGTGACATTAGATTATTAAATGATAAACAGTCGGATACTTCGGGGTTTAACATTCCATGTTCTATGTTTCAGGGTCAAGTTAAGAGGCTTTAAGTTTTTGCATCTACATCTGTCGTACACGGGGCTATTTACATGCCGTTAGCGGTGACAAACTTATCACAAATACTACTGAATATGATCATTTGGTATTCACCTAATTTCGGGAAGAACGCTTCACGACCCTTGCCAATGACGATACGGGTGAAGATGGGACTGCAAAGTTGAGCGTATAGCAACGGAACTCGTCAGGCACATACAATCCCTCCGTGCTGCGAACATCGCGCACCGATTCTGCCAGTCCGTTTTCATTCAAGTCAACCACCACGTTTTGGGGCTCAAAGCGCAGCACAGCCTTGATGAAGCTAGAACCGATGCTTCCGGCACCACCAATCACGCATACCTTCTTTCCTTTTATCTCTGCGGTTAGTTTCTCCTTGTTCGCTTCAATATCGGCAGCAAACATACTGACAGGCCGGAACGTTACACTGTCAACTATGAATTTATCTAAGTTGAACATATTATTGAAATTATATGTTCTGGCAGGCAGTATCGAACTGCAAACTCTCGTTCCACCTGTGCTGCCAGAAATCCTTATGATTTAGATGTGATATACATCCTCCAACGGACAAATATTATGGCAATCAAGGATAACCTTCCCCTTCAGTTTATCCCAGTTCTGCTTGATATGGTCGTGCTTAACCATGATAACAACCATATCCACCTCATTGAGGAACTGGTCGAAGTCCAAAATCTGATTCTTAACAATCTCCTTCTGTGTAAAGAAGGGGTCAAAACTCTTCAGAGGACGTGCCAAATGGCGTTCCTGAATGTCAATCATCTGGAGTGTGGGGCTCTCACGAACATCATCTACATTTTCCTTATAAGTGATGCCATAAAGACCAACCTTGCGGTTGTCGGTGATGCCGTTCTCCTCCATAATCTCATGGATTCTTTCAAGCACAAATACGGGCTGGTAGTCGTTGGTCTTCATGGACTCATCAATCACCTTAGCGAGTTGGGGATAATCGCCAACCAAGAACCAAGGATCAACGCTTATGCAGTGGCCACCCACGCCAGGACCAGGTTGCAAAATGTTCACACGAGGGTGCATGTTACATATCTTGATGATTTCATACACATCCATATTATCGTGACGGCAGATACGAGAAAGCTCGTTAGCGAAGGCTATGTTTACTGCACGATATGTGTTCTCTACAACCTTAGTCATTTCTGCGGTACGGATGTCGGTAACCACAATCTCGCCCTGGCAGAAGGAAGCGTAGTAGCTCTTCACCTTCTCACCAATCTCCTTGCTGTCAGCACCAATGGTGCGGTTATTATGGAGCAGTTCATACACCATGTTACCAGGGATGATACGCTCAGGAGCGTGAACAAGGTTGATATCCTCGCCAATCTTGAAACCGTTGGCCTCAATGACAGGACGTACAAACTTGTCGATGGTTCCGGGGCTTACAGTGGATTCCACTACTACAGTAGCGCCCTTGGGGCAAACCTTCATTACTTCCTTGACGGCTGCTACTACATAGCAAGCATCCACCTTCTTGCTGAACTTGTCGTAAGGAGTAGGAACACTTACGATGTACATGTCAGTCTTCTGATACTCGGTGGTGAACTTGATGCCTGCCTTAACAGCAGCAGCAAACAGTTCGTCGAGACCATCCTCCTTGAAGGTGGTCTTGCCAGCGTTCAGTGTGTTCACCAACTCTTTGTTGTAGTCTGTACCAATGACCTCCACTCCGTGAGAAGCCATCATCAATGCTGTGGGCAAACCAATGTAGCCCAATCCAATTACGTTAATCATATTACTGAAATATTTAATTTTGTTCCATGTTCCATAAATTCCAGGAGCTCGGCTCCTGTCATTGTTTCAAGTTTCAGGATTCAAGATTCACTTGACCTCATAACGGTCAACATCCTCTCCATTGAGGGCACGAACAATGCGGTTGCAGGCTTTGCCATCGCCATAAGGATTGACGGCCTTTGACATCTTTTCGTAGGCAACGGCATCATCAAGGAGGGTGCTGACCTCATTAACAATCAGGTCGTGATTGGTGCCCACCAAATGCACTGTACCACTCTTCAGAGCTTCAGGGCGCTCTGTAGTGTCGCGCATCACCAGCACAGGCTTGCCAAGGCCAGGGGCCTCCTCCTGGATGCCGCCAGAGTCGGTGAGCACCACAGTGCTCTTTTCCATCAGGTACACAAACTCCAAGTACTGTAGCGGCTCAATGAAGAAGAAATTGGGGCGTGTCAAGTCCTCACCAAACACTTCGTGAATGGGCTTGCGCACATTGGGATTGAGGTGCATAGGATATACAAAGTCCACATCGGGATACTTCTCGCTGAGGTCCTTCATGGCAGTTACCATAGAGATGAAGCCGTCACCGAAGTTCTCTCTGCGGTGACCAGTAATGAGAACAAGCTTCTTGCCTCCATCAAGGCGGGTTACATCGTAACCGGCATTCTTCAGAACGTTGATTTGCTCATTGGCAAGAGCCTTATCACTCTTCAGTTTGTCTACCACCATGTGGAGAGCGTCAATAACAGTGTTGCCGGTAACAAAGATTTGGCCGTGAGCCTTCTCGTCAAGAAGGTTCTTCTCGCTCAAAGGAGTCGGAGCAAAGTCGTAAGTGGCAATACGGCCAGTAATCTGGCGGTTCATCTCCTCAGGCCAGGGGCTGTAGATGTTGTGCGTACGCAGGCCTGCCTCCACGTGACCAACAGGAATCTGCTGGTAGAATGCAGCCAGGGCAGCAGCTGTACTGGTGGTGGTGTCACCGTGAACCAACACCACATCGGGTTTGCACTCGTTGAACACATCGCGCATTCCTGTGAGCACACGGGCAGTGACGTCGTAGAGGTCCTGTCCCTGCTTCATGATGTTCAGGTCGTAATTGGGCTTCACATCAAAGATGGTGAGCACCTGGTCCAGCATCTCACGGTGCTGACCAGTCACACATACTATAGTTTCAAACTCTGTAGGGTGCTTCTGGAATTCTTTAACCAGAGGACACATTTTAATAGCTTCGGGCCTTGTCCCGAATACTAACATAACTTTCTTCATATTGGGGAAATTAATTATTTGCTCTGACTGGCAGTATCGAACTGCATCGTTTTGCGACCACCTGTGCAGTCAGAATCCATTATTCATTTACAGAAGGTTGTCCTTCTCAATATCTTTAAAATACTTGTAAGTACCGTGTTTCAATTCATCAGTAGCATCTTCGTCACAAACAATGATGGCATGGGGATGCAGTTGTAAGCAGCTGATAGTCCACATGTGGTTAACAGGTTCTTCTACTCCATGACGAAGTGCACGGGCCTTATTATGGCCATTCACCATAATCATAACCTGTTTGGCATCCATCACTGTGCCAACACCGACAGTCAGGGCGGTCTTTGGAACTAAATCTACATTATTGTCAAAAAAACGACTATTTGCAATAACCGTATCCGTTGTCAGCGTTTTCTGACGTGTGCGGCTCTGAAGGCTGGATCCTGGCTCGTTGAAGGCAATGTGACCGTCAGGACCAATACCACCCATGAACAGGTCGATACCACCTGCGGCTGCAATGGCTTTCTCGTAGTTCTCGCACTCTGCCTTTAGATTATTGGCATTGCCGTTTAGAATGTGTACGTTCTCTTTCTTGATGTCAATGTGACTAAAGAAGTTGTTCCACATGAAGCTGTGATAGCTCTCGGGATGATCTTCGGGGAGGTTCACATACTCATCCATGTTGAAAGTTATCACGTTCTGGAACGACACCTTGCCGGCCTTGTTCAGGGCTATCAGTTCTTTGTACATTCCCAAAGGCGAACTTCCTGTTGGGCAGCCAAGCTTAAAGGGCTTCTCTGCCGTTGGCTTTGCTTCGTTAATACACTTGGCCACATAGTTTGCAGCCCATTTCGACATCCGTTCGTAGTCGGGTTCAATAATTAATCTCATACTTTTTTTGTTATTATTTGTTTATTTTATCTCCGAAGGACCTGCCACTAAAAAGCTAAAACAGGGGGTTTCCAACGGAGTTGTTTATTTCTGTTATTATTTACGCGGTTCTATCATCAAATACTTTTCTTTTACCAGAACACCATAACTTCTGGTATATTTGATACAGTCTTCACATAGTGTCGTAAGATAAGTAATGTCTGCATTATCTTCCTTTACCACATGGACTGCACGAATTTCGTTTTCACAATAAAGGCCATCGCAGAACTGATTCCAACATTTCGCCTTTACAAGCATATGGTCTTCCCATTTTTGAATGTCTTCACAATCAGCGACACTCTTTATTTCAATATTTACTTCAGCCATATTATTTTGATAAAGCAAGAGAAAATGCGCTTGGTGAACCTATCAAGTTACGATGATGGTACAATCCCATGATAATGATTGGTTCTATATCCTTCGTTGTAACTTCCAACTGTGGACGAAGAGATTCCACTATCATTTCCACATTACTGAGGCTACCAGAAGGCACTTCGCTCATCACGAAATCACGCAGGATGAAATTGATTGCCGCCTCGTTAATCGTATCGCTATAGCCCAAAGGCTTCAGCCAAGCCCTCATCTCGTCGATGGTATGTACATCACCCTTCAGGATCTGCTCCTTCAGTGGCTCTGTTACTTCACGTATATTCTTGATTGGTGGCGTAATTAGTGACATGATGAGTAAAATGACGAAATTAAAATAAGCCCTACCAGGATCCGCCCCTGGCCCTCCTGTCATGGACGACAGACGTGCTACCTTAGGATTTCTCCCCTACACCATAGATAGGGCTTACTTCCTTTGCTCTCGAGGGGCAAAGGGCTGACGCTGGGCATCAGCAAGAGGTTCCATTGTATGTGGGTCAACTCGCTCATAGCAATCGTTTCGCCACTCTATGTTTTCAAGGTTAGGGCTATCTTCAACTTCCCTTCCTTGGAAATATCGTTTCCCATTCTTTATTATTCCATAAACTACTGTACAACCACCCCTATACAGTCCAACAAGTTGAGGACTTCCTCCAACCTTCATAAGATCTAAGTCATCAGGATGATTTAATGCTTCATCCAGTACACGCGTAAAGCAATTATAGACATTACGACTGGTTCCCTTTTCGTTTATGTTATCTTGGTTTGAATTTTCCCACATCTGTTCAAAGCGTTTTCTACCTGAACCTGCTGAGAATACTTTAAGATCAGATGGAGAAAGGTCAAGGTCGTTCATAACTAAACCACCATTCACCAAATTCAATTCAACCATATAAAATATATGTTTGATACATGTTGAATAATATATTGAGAATCCTTCAGCCATACAAGCCTTGGGATATTGAGAAAGGGAATCCTGTATATAGTTTACAACTTCGGATTTCTTTATCTCAAATGGACTATCTGCTTTAAAGAGAGTACCGCTATCAATAGCAGATACCAAAGACTGTAATGAAGCAGAAGGAAAACCTACATCGCCACAATAACAAAAAATTTCTGGATATTTGCTACACGCATATGTTTTCTTGGCCATATCATATGGCCTCGCAGTCATTGTTTCACCTACAGTCCATGAAATTCGACTATCAGAGCAAAAATAAACTGCGGAGATGTTACTTTCTCCTTCAGGTTTATTATCCCGTGAAATCCAAGATACAATAAGAGTCATATCACATGGTTACCCCGAGGCAACTCCATTTTGTTAAACTTCGTTTAGAAGTGTATATTTTTGTTTCTGGCCAAACAACAGGCTTTATAGCTTCTCTCGGATTTTTTAGTTACATCTTTCGACCTCGTTTTTCCACTTTTTCCTGTCATCGTCTCCTTCATCGCTCTCAGCCCCGCTCCAAAAGCCCCCTTCAAATTAACATCTGTTCACCCTTTAAGGATAAGAAATCTTAACGCTCTTGCGTATTTGGGTAAAAAGTGCTACCTTTGTATAGAAATGAGCGGAAAAGGCTCAATTTCCCAGATGTCTGATGAATGTCTGATGAAACAGGAAACGGTGTTTTCATTTTACACTGACTGTCAGGCTGTTATGCGGAAGTTCACATTAGCACATAAATCTTCTTTTGTCAGAACAGGCAGGTGCAATCCGTGTTCCTTATTACGGAATGCATTATACACATTCTTCTCAAGGCGGTTCGCATAGAGTTTGAAGATTGACGCGAACTGTGAAGAAAAGAAAGAATGTTCATCTTGGGGACGGATGGCGAAATATTCGTTTACAAGTTCTTCAGTTATTGCTTGGAGGTCACCATTCACACGCTTATATAACTCCTTAGCCTGAGGCAAAAACAATCCGTAGTTTTGTCTAATCTCTCGTTGAAAATCCTGTTCTGTAGGAGTCACACCCCTGTGGTTTTCTAAATAAGATCTTATACTATTCCAGAGATTCTTTTGCTCATCAAGCAAATTGCGATAATTACAATCCGCACCCACATTAGGGTTTAGACCATTAAACGCAATATACTGAACGATATTAACCTGTTTCTCATCAACAGTTATCACAGTAGTATTTCTATTTGCCATCGCCTCAAACAAATGGCTCTTACCGCTACCATTCTTTCCCGTCAGCACACAAAAGTCCGGCAGCTCGAATAAATCTACGGGCTGCAATGACTTGAATTTCGTTTTTATGCTAACGTTTATCATCTGTCTTATCTTATTTTGTTCTGACTGGCAGTATCGAACGTAAGATGTGTGATGTTTGATGTTTTATGGATGATGCGCTTCAAGATGGCTGATGGATGATGTTCTATGGATGATGTTTTCAGATGTGAAATGTCTGAAGTAAGATGTTTTATGTTATTACTTCCTATCCTCTTTAGCATCACCTTCATCCAACTTTTTACATCTATGCGTCAAGACCTTCACTAATTCTTCACAATCCGTGTATATACTTTGATATTGTTCGTCGGTCAGATAGCCATTACGGTGTAATAGGTCTATCCAATACAACGATTCACGAGCCTCTTTCAGGGCTATGTATGACTTTGATTTGAAGTCTGCTTTGCTGATGGCACCTGTAGCCTCAGCATTATTGGCTCCGATGCTTGTGCCTGCTCGAAGCAACTGATTGCAGAGATTTGACACAGATTGCAAATAGACAGGTACCGACTTCTCGTAGACTCGCTTACCTTTGACCATCTTGTAGGGAGGCTTCTTGTTGGCGGCCTCCTTGAGTAAGAAGTCATTGAGTTTTATTATGCGGTCGCTGAAGGCGAGACATTTTGCTTGGATTGCTTCGCTTACTTCGCTCATATTGCTTTCTTACTAAATCATGAAAGCTCCGAACTTCCCTATCAAAACTCCGTTTACACGTAAGAGCAGTGACCGATGTATCTCTACTACTTTTGTATATTGAGCCAATTTATTAAATCATCATATCTTCTTATAGCATCATCCAATTGTCGCTTGTCGGATTCATAAACTTTACTCTTTTTCTCTATCGCATCTTGATCTCGAGTCTGCATAGCTTCTTCTAACTCTTGCTTGGATTGGCTTACTTTATCGTTGAGTGTAGCGCTAAAATCATCAAACCACTGCGCAGCTGCTTTCACCTCATCGTTGGTCAAAGTCTTATCACTACATACTACACGACTCCAAATATCGTGAGCTTTTCCAAATGTCATTTCCATATTCAAAAACTAATAGTCAAAATCCAACAACAACTCTCCTAAACGACTTCGTCGAGACCCCTTCAGGATCTCCTCCTTCAACGGCTCCGTCATATAGATGGCTGATGTCAGATGTATGAAGTCAGATGTATGAAGTTAGATGTTGGGATTGCGTTGCATTCTCCACACGGTTGGGCGTCAGTTATCTTGATAGTCTTTTATTTCCTTGAATACCATATACGTTATTCTCAGCTAGGAAATCTTGTCTGGAGGCAGGCTCCTGTCATTGTCCGTCTTGTGATTCATTAGATAGTCTTTTCAGCCTATCTTCTGTTTCTGAAAGCTGCTGTTCGTGCCGAATTTTGCCCTCTAAATTCCCCTTTAAACGAGCTTCCGCCCAATGTCTTTGATTAGGAGCAATTTTAGGATTTCGTGCAGTGGCAGCATTCTCTTCTATGGCTTTCTTATCACCTTCTATCAAATCCTTTGCCTTTTCGCGCTGGGCTTCCAGCGTATCCTCGTCAAACGTGAATTTCTTATCTTCAGACATGATTATGTTCCTTTTTCGTTAATCCAAAGGTATTATTTCATCCAAATTATATCCCTTTGTAGCAATATTCCCTGATAGAATTACCAATTCTTTCACTTCTGGTCCTTCCAGTTGTAAGAGTGTATGAAACAATTCTCTCTGGTCTGGATGGAAGTCCTTATGTTCTCTCAGATAATTCTGCAATTCTGGAACATTTGAATCGAAACTAATAAAATTAACGGCAAGTCTCAAGATTCTTGGTTTGAACTTCTTTAAGAGCAATTCAACTCTTTGCTTGTCTTCTTTCATAACTTCACTGTTCCTTATAATGTTAATATCTCACTGATTAATATTTCTGCACATTATGTGAATCCTGAGTTCTACACAATGGGAAAACTATTCTGCATTTAACATTACAATAACATCATCATAGGACTCAGCAACAAGGAAATGAATCATTTTGCCTTCATTATCCGTTTCACGCATATAGATTCTTGTACCATTACTAGACTTTGAAGCATAGGCTATAGCATCTCTATTAATTGCTATCGCTGTACCACTTTTTGTAAGATGAATAAATTTCATATGACACAATTGTTTTAATAATTCAAAATAGCTGGTAACCAAAGACACAACAACAAGGGGGAATTATATCCGAATTCGAATCTTGTCATAACTAAGGTTCCTACCATCAATTGTCGGTATTTCACATATATAATCTTCCCAGACATCTTCTTTTTCAGATATTTCCTGTGAAGACATTGGTGATAGCTCGGTTTCCTTCTTGCCGAAATTTGAAATAGAAGTAAGTCTTAGTCCCTGAGTTTCTGACTTTTTCTTTAGGATCCACCATCTGTCATGCAACGGGCCATCACTAGGGTTATCTTGCCAACATACTGTATTTATGAGTATACTACCTGTAAGGTCAGAGGAAATTTTATCCCAGGCCTCCTGATACTCTTTTAAACAATAAACGTTTTTCCTATGGGTTAAGATTTTAACTTGAAGTTTGTCATTGATATCAAATAGTGACTTGACCACCGATAAATCCTCTGGATGGAAATAGGGGTCAATTATTTTTAAATTGTCGTATGGATGTGCGGCGTACCATCGTCTGATTTCCGCCAAAGCTTTTTCCTTTTCTCCTGGTCTGATGATAGTGGACGATCCTTTCTCTGTATTGAGCATAATGTTGTTCATACGCATCAGTTTTTCTTTCGTTCCTGAAGCCATAGACAAAACAATCTTTAGATTCCACAAATTGGCACTATATAGTTTTGTCAGCATCTCATCGTTCTTAATGTTTTTAACCTTCTTACAATAATACAAGTTTTCCATTATAAAGACTGCAGAGAAGTAGCTGTTAGATAGAGAATGCCTATACATAGACGGAATTAATTCGTTGAGCTGGGACTCACTCCAAATAGTACACTTACGTGCTATCAAATCTACAAGCTGTCCCTTACAGAACTCACTAAATTCATCTTCTGAGAAATTACCGAAGTTCTTTCTTTCACTCTTTGCTTTCTTAAGCTTTTCGTTCTTCTCCATCTCCCGTCTCAGGTTTTCTTTATAATGGAGACGAGCTGGATCCTGATCCAATTGTTCAATAAGGTCGCTGGCAAGACCATCGTCATACTGCTGTGCAGAATCTACGATATCACAAAAATCTCTGTAGGTGCCATTCTTGTCGGCAACGGCATCTGAAAAAGCTTCCTTTACAAGTCTGTCAAACAGCGTTTTACTTTTCTTGCAGGTATCAATACACATTTTCATTCTTTGAGTCTTATCGAATCTGGAAGAAATGGAACTAGCCAATTTGAATCCTTTAGCCAAAAACTCTTCCTTATCAAACTTATGTTGAACGAAATGAGCAAGATATGTATATACAAAAGATCTATCGGCTATATTCGGAATTATTTCTATCTCATGGACAAACTCATCCCAATCGCCCTTCTTCCGTCGCACACAATCAATGTTTTCAATCGCTATCTTGCAAGCAATCTTATAGCCATCGTGCTGAATACCATCTTTAATTGGAAGTTTCTTTTCCACTATTTCTGACAACCTTGACTTAATGTTCTGGCGATGTTGGACACTTATATGCTTTCCCTTGTTTTCCACAAGACTGTCTGATATAGAGTCGATAACATCGAAGATTTGCCCATCCACATTTGAATGCATCAATATATCACAAAGCATTAGATAGTCACTATATTCAAGTTCATATGCATCCTGACGCTCAGTTATGTCCAAAGCATCAGGATATTGGTACAGAATAACACGTATTATATGCTGTAGACAATGACCTGAGAAAACTGGCTCGTACTGCTCCAACCTCGTAAAAAGCATAGTATCATTGTAGAAATAAAGTGTTGGTGCAGTAAAGTAATAAAGTCGTTTCTTAGTATAGGCAGAACAACTAATTTTATCAAGAGGCTGCAACACCTTCTCGTTTGTATATTTCTTGAACTCATCATGCTTATTGGAGAAGTAGAAATTAAGGCAGATTTTGCTCCAAAGGATAATAGCCTCTACAGGGGAGTCAATTTGGTCTAAGATACGTTCGAACTCCTTTATCTGACTCTCATCATAGCATCCTGCTTTAATAAGAATGCCCAAAGACCGAACATACAAATCCAAACTAACGCCTAATCCTTCTGCACATGAAGAGGAAGACAGTGCTGCATGATTCTGAATAGGTATCGTATTTTCTATAAACTCCTGTGCAAGTTCCTGAGAAGTGTTAGAAATAATACCAGCTATCAGATAACCAGCATCTATCTTTACCCTCCTGTCTGCTATCCGCTCCCATATTTTCCTTAAACCAGTCAAAAGCTGGACTCGATATCTTTCATATTCGGCTTGATCAAATAAGCAATATAGGGTGGCATAAATCTCACACTTTACATAAGCATCTTCTTCTTGCTCGAAATATTTGTGCAATTTGCGAAGTTTACCAAGAATGGAACTTGATTTGGCCTTGAAGTTCATGCATTTTCTTATCAAGGAAATGACTGGTTGTGTCTGGTCATCAGAGGGGCAATCTATATTAGAAATAAGTTTCTCTAAATAGTCCCACTTGATACGATTCAAATCAGTCTGTCTTACATATTCCCGAGCAGCAAACAAATAGGCTCTGCTTCTACGAGCTCTGGTATTCATCTTTGATATCGTGTCGAATACGAAAGAGCGATAATCGCAAACTAATATTCGTATGGCCCCCTCAACAACCTTGTAGTGGTACGCTGATTCCTTAAAAAGTTCATCAACTCCCTTTTGAATATGCTTTAAAAGGTCATATGATGATTTGAACTGTTTCTCAATATCTGTTTTAACTCCAAGACGTTCGTAATTTTTTAAAATCAATGCCTCGCATTCTATCCTTATTGACTTATTTGTCAAATCCTGGATATAAATGAACAAATTCAAGAGTCTATTAATAGCATCCTGGGAAGAAATACGGCTCTCTGTTTCGATGATTCTCACCTGGATAGCTGTATAATCCGTACTTGGATATTTAATGGTTGAAACTATATCATCAAGCATTTTGATGACACAAGATGCTTCGTCTGCATCAATGTAAGGCAATGCTTCACATATATTGGCAAGATAGGAAGTTTTGGGTACTTTCTCGTTACTTGAAGCGATAATAAGTTCGATAGCGAACTTAACAACAATCCCAATCTGAGGTTTCTCCTTATTCTCGTAAATCCAATTGTTCAGCAGGAATAACTGTTGAGGTATATTTGGCAGAAGTTTGACTTTTTCTAATAGTTCTTTAGGAGAACAGTCATCGAATAATGTCTGTAAGGCATTAGAAAATGCCTTAAGTTCTGAATCCTTTATTTTTGAATTGACAATATCAATATTGGAGAAATTCTTTATATCCTTCTCAATATCATCAAGGAGGGACAATGATAGTGACGTATAAACTCTATCAGCACTCTTCCCTTCATCCAGCTTGGCAACTCTGTCAGCAATATCCATAGCAATAGTAAAATCCACATGGATAAGCAACTTTGCCAACTCAAGCGATTTGTCTGGCATGTTTTCGAAATCAATCTTACCATGTAATTCACGAATGATGTCCATAAGAGAATCATCGGCAAACCCCCTTTCTCTTATCTGATGACGTGCTATTAGGACGAAAGATTTCAGCTTTTCTTCGTCCAAGTAAATATCTTGGGCCAAAGAGGTGGCCTCCTTGTAATTTCCGACAGAGAGCAGAGCTTCTATCTCGTTATCCCAGAGTTCATTCTTTTCCAGTTCCTTTGATGCACTATGACAAAGGGCAAATCGATAGGACTCAAGGAAGTAAGTTGCTTTTCGTTCACATGCATCAAGACCATACCTGCACTGCTCATTTAGAGCAGCCTGTGATTTCCTCTTTATCAAGATGGATTGTACATTTTCCGAATTAAGATACTGTATCAGTTTTTCATTCTTGTGTTGAGAACGGTAGAGGGAGGGTAGATAATCCAGACTCACCATAGGATTCTTTTCGTAATAAGTTATTAGAAGCAATTCTATTTGTTCCTTTAGCCTCTCCATAACCTTCCTAATGTATTTATGCCCACCCTCTGTCTTAAACACAATAGTGTCACCTATTAATTGAAGAAATGAAGAGGTTTTTTCTACCATTAAGTGAAGATTATCAATAGGAATCTGAAGAAGTGTACTAACAGACTGTAGATCTAGCTTTTGAACCGAAAAAGCAACTAATGCCAAAAGTCGTTCACAATTGATGTCGTTTTTCTCCGTTATCTTTCCAAAATCAATACTATACAAGTCTGATAATCCCGTCTGATTTATATTGAGGTAGTCATCGAAAGAGCCTGTATCCCTGTATTTCCGAGCAATGATGTCCATCTTTTGGGCCACCCCTCCTGTGATTGAACGTAAGGCTTTTAGTGTTTCCTGCGGGATATTCTTGTCAATACTTCTGAAATAACTATCTACCTCGTCATCTGTGAAGGTCATGATTGGAGTAGAAGAATTGTTGCAGTTTTTTGACATGGACTCTTTCAACCTGGAGTAGTCCTCCTTTTGCCCAGATAATATGAACTTTGCCGAACCCCATGGTAGCATTTGGAAAACTTTTCGAATTCCATCTATTTTATCAAGTGGAGTATTTTCAAATCCATCAAGTACAAAGTAAAAAGTTTCACTATATTTCCTTTTAGCCTTTAATAACTGTAATGACAAGTTACTAAATGATAGGCCGGTATCACTATTAAAATTATCTGGATTAATATAAAATGCCATTTGTTTGCCAAGACTATTGAGGATGAGTTCTTCATTGTATAAGAACTGGTCTAAGTCGTTGGCAAAATAAGAGAAGCATGTATTCCTGTGACTCATTACGAATTGCGCAAGGGTATTAGTCAAGCCATATCCTTCATCGCCATGCACAAAAATAACGTCCCAATGCTTCAGTTGTGATTCAAAATGCTTGACATACTGAAGTCGGGAAATCATGCATTCAGGAATCTCTGGGAATGTGTCACTCAGAGAACATGCGTCTATAATGTTGGCGGTCTCGTCTACCATATTAACATCAATAACTCAAAGTGTTAGCAAAATCATAACCTTTCTTAGTTATTTCATAAATGGGATTGTTGTCTTTGTCAATCCGCTTTATCTGGACATATCCTATATTGAGAAGTCTCTGCATAAAATCCTTCAATTCTGATTCCTCTTTTCCTCTGTTGAAATGGTAGCCATTATTCAATCCCATCATGATATTCAAACCAGTCCTGTCACGTACAATCATATACATTGGATCATTTGAATTGACCCATTTATAGAACATTTCCAGTTCCTTAGATGTAAAAATAATATTTGGGCTACTTTGGGAAATACTATCTTCAGATATGAATGCTGCAAAACTGTCTTTCAGCCATCCATCGTTAAGGAATTCCTGCAAATGACGATTGAACACCTCTCTAAATTCATGCTCATCACCATATTCCCACCAAAGAGTCTTGTCTTTCATCCTCTGCTTGAAATCCATCAACTTACTCAAATTCTCAGTAGATGTCGTTGATATATCTATGTTCTTCCTGAAATATAGCATGACAGGTTTATTGTGTTTGACATGTTCCTCTATTTCTTCAATGCTACCACTTTCAGTAGTATCTGTAGCCGTACCTATCTTAGATGCAAAGATGCAAACCAACAAGTCACTCTTGTCTACCAATTGTCTGTCAAGAGCCTTTTGAGGATGTTTCCCCATCTCAGGAAAGGAATTAGTACTCCAATGCATTGGAAGCAAGACTATTTTATACAAATCAGCATTGGTCTCCGACCAGCCCCGGATAATCTCTTTGGCTATTATCACCTCTTCCTTAACATCGGAAGGACAGCCTATCATTATTCTATATACTTTTGCTGTGAACATCTCAATCTTTTGAAAATACGAATTGGGAAAACTTAGGACCGGGGCCTGACCCCAGCACTGAGTTTTTATGCCGTTTTAGCGTAGCGGAACCACTTCACGATGCCATACCACCCATTTCTAATGGTATACAACAGTGAAGTAAAAGGACCGAGATCCTCGTCGATGCGGTAGGCATCATAGCGCCACTTGATATTGTTGGTGAGCAGGATTCTCCCAAGTCTGCCCCATTTCGTCCGCATCGTGGCCAGATTCTCATCCAGCAGATAGCAATCATGTCGGTCGCTCACATTCAGCCATAGTGCATAGTCATTATTCAGCGGTGCTCGCACCTTCATCTCACCGACCTTCTCCCGGTCATACATCCCGGTCATGTACGCAGGCCAGCAGCACTTCAGCATATCCCCATGTGTCACATGCGCCTTTCCACTCACCACGACCCCGCGATTCCGTGATTCCATGTCCATCAGCCCATAGCTGGTGTAGCTGAACGCATAGCCATTTTCTTCCATGAAGGCGATCTGCTTCTCCAGCTTGTCAGGCATCCACACATCACCGGCATCCAGAAACGCAATCCAACGTCCCTTAGCCACCTTCAATGCCTCGTTTCGATTCCTCGTCGTACCACGGGTATTGACTGTCTGAAGGATTCTCATCTTGCGGGCAAGATCCCTACCCATAGCGTCCTTCAGCTCCATCATTTTCGTGATAGTGCCGTCCTTCGAGTTGTCATCCACGAACAAAAGTTCCCAGTTCGTGTAGGTCTGCGCCAAGACACTTTTTACACTTTCCTCTACAAACTGTGCTCTGTTCCGCGACAGCATGATGATTGAAACCAAATCGTTCATTCTTATTGTCTGAAATTGACTTTTGCGAAATAACTTAGTACCAGGCTTGGAAACCGTTTTATTTCCCGTCAGATTCTCTTAAGTGCGCGTGTTTGCGAGTACTTCTCTGTTAATAAGAATTAAGTACGTTAAATATTTATCTGCAAATTTAACATTGTGCCAACATGTTAGCACAATCGTTTTTTTAAGAAGTGCTACCTTTACGGCAGCTTTTTTTATGTTATATTCTTTAATTTCTAACAAAAAACAAAATGAATAATTCCGATTTCTCTAATATCTTTTCTTACTTTCTTTGGCGCAAAGAAAGAAGCAAAGAAACGGGTTGACAAACGAAGTCTCTTCTTTTGTATTCTTTTCTTTCTCAACCACCCCAACCCCTCCTTACCATAATGAGGGGACTCGAACCACTCTCCAAACCTCTCGCCAATCGTTGGCAAGAGGCTTAACTGACTACGGGGAAAACCGCCCTACGTCAGAATTTTGGTAAGATTCACAAGCTTTCGCCCTACGGGTGAATCTTGAGTTCCTACATCCCCGCTGTCGCCGCCCCTTGAAAAGGAGCTCATTGAAATTCCCAAGGCCCGTGAGATTAAACACCTCAATAATCTATGCCATCGGAAAACACTCCGGGGTATGGGGTGGAAAACCCCAGGCTAGTCGGCAATCCGAAGGATTGGGGGGAGGGGTGGGCGATCTCTAAAATACTAAAAAATCTTAAAAGATTCAAGTTTTTTCAGGTAAAAACTGGTTAATTGACAGAACTGTCAAAACGCCAATTTTGGATTGAATACCTTTGCCGCACTTATTTTTTTAACTATTAAACAATTCAACAATTATGGAAGAAAAAATCCTTCAGGAACTTGCTGAGATTATTCTCGCAGAAGCCAAAGACAAGTCGCATGAAACTTTAGTAACCAATGTCCTCAAAGAGGCCCACCTCAATGGCAGTATTTTTAATCCCAGGAGGATGTTCCACCATTCTGCCATGGTATTCATCCGGTTCCTTATCAACATTGCCGCCCAGATTGGCAGGAATAAATTCAAGGACATGATGTCACATTTCTCAGATATGATCTGGCAGATTGCTGATGACGATGACCTTGTCAAGGAGATTAACAATAATCATGCTGCAGTCCATGAATAAAGAATTCGAATTAGTCAGGCGGAATCAGGAGAAACTGGCTGAAGATGCCAAGAAGAATGCTGCCGTCAAGAAGCTGACCCCGCGTGAGGAACTGTTGGCGTTCAGGATAACCCCCGAAACCAAGTTGGAACCTCTGGAATTCCTGTTTAAGATGAACGGCACTGCATGTTTCCCGCTCTCAGAGCTTGTAGCGAACACCGGTAAGGCGAAGAGCGGCAAGACCCTTTTCCTCTCGATCGTCATGGCTTGTAGCCTGAGGCAGAATGTCCTCGGGCTGGAGCGTATCAGCGACAAGCCCGTCCGCGTTCTCTGGTACGACACCGAGCAGAGTGCCCAGAGCACTCAGCAGATCCTCGTCAAGCGCATCATGCCGTTGGCAGAATCTCACACAGATGACACAGATGGCACAGATTCCTCCGCATTAAAAATTGATGACCAGTTCTTCGTATTCAATGTCCGGGGTATCGGCTGGCAGAAACGCCGCGAACTGTTGGCAGTCGCCATCGAGACGTTCAAGCCCGACCTTGTGATCGTCGACGGTACCAAGGACCTTATTCTCGACATCAACGACGGCACCCAGGCCACCGTCGTGATTGAAGAGCAGATGAACATGGCCCAGCTCCATCATTGCTGCATCGTGGATGTGCTCCACCAGAACAAGAGCGACAGCGACCGCAACATGCGTGGATGGATAGGCACCGAACTCACCAACAAGGCCTTCGAGGTCTGGTCGTGCTCCAAGGTCCCGAACACCGAGACCTTCAAGGTGGAACATGTCATGTCGCGTATGAAACGATGTGATGAGAACCTCTATTACCAGCTCAATGAGAACGGCCTCCCTATAGCCTGTGAAAAGCCCGATGAGCAGCCTCGCGAGTTAAATGGCCGATTCGCTTCAAAGAACAAGGAGGGCGATGATGACAAGGGCGGGAAGCCTGTTTACATGCTCGACTGGTCCGCACTCTGCCGTGACTATTTCCTGCCTTCAGGCAAGGACCTCAAAGAGATGCCGGACGATCCGAAGGACATTCCCTGGGACTATGTGAAGTTGTTTACTGACGCCATGGAGGGCTATTGCTTCAAGCGATATAATCAGCTGATGGCTGTGGTCATGCATATGGCCAACATCAACGACAGGCCCTATTACTATCACATGCTGGAGGTGGCCCAGCAGCAGCACATCCTCGTGCCTGGCAAGGATGGCTACGACAAACAGGGTTTCTACCTCAACTCCCCTGAGCAGCGACAGCGTATCCTCGAATATGAGGCACAGCAATGTCGTCAGCAACAGGAGGCAGAACAGATTGCAATTCCATTCAATGAAACCGATGAACCCGTACCCTTCTAGGAATCCCCCCTATATATCGCCCTTTTTTATTATATAAATAAAAAGGGCTATGTATATATATAGGGATTTCCTGAAGCGCTACCGTGATTATGACTTGGAACGAACTTTTCTCTCACTCCTTCAAGGCCCTCAGACCTCAGACAGCTGACATCCGACATCAGGTGGATTTCATCCTTCCCTCGATGCCAATGGTAGAAGCCTGCCGGGCTGACGACTTCGACTTCTTCCGTCCCCTGATTGACTCAGGCGACCTGACTGTCGACCAGATGCACCACGCAGCCCAGCGTTATCATCTCGGCAAGACCAAGAGCGGGCAGCCCATCTTCTGGATGATCGATGATATGTTTCAGCCTCTCGACGCCCACATCGGTAATTCCTGGATCTCCCGGATCCTCAAACAGCGTGAGCCGCTCCTCGACTGCTGGCAAGTCCAGCACTGCCTCTTCGGACTGCATTTGATGATGTTTGATGGAAGATGGATGATGGATGATGGAAGAAGGAAGATGTATGATGGTGGATGGAGGATGGAGGATGTTGAGACGCCGGCGATTTGCGTGGTGGAAGACGAGATGTCGGCGGTGGTTCTGAGTGAGGTGCTTCCGGAAAGCATCTGGATGGCTTACGCCACGACTACTCATCTGGTTCCCGATCTCTTTGCGCCTCTTGAAGGCCAGACTGTTACCTTCTATCCCCGAACCGACCCTACGTCCTCTACTTTTCTTTTCTTCGAAGAGCTGGCCGACCAGACACGTCGTATTTACGATATCGATCTCCGCGTTGACACTACTCTCGAGGATAAGGCCACGGACGACCAGAAAGAGCGTTGTATCGGTCTTCTCGAATTCATCACCGAATAGTGCCATAATTCTCCCGGGATTATGCCATAATTCAAGGCGAATAATGCCACATTTCCTAACCCAAAAAGATATGATCAACTATTACGACAAGCACAAATTCATCAGCAAGAAAGAGCTGGCCAGACTGGCCGGCGTATCCGACCGTACCTTCTCCCGTTATCTCCAGTCGCGAAGGCACATCCTCGATGCCATGGGCATTTCTCCGAATGCCCGTCTGCTTCCTCCTCAGGCTGTGAAGTATGTCTGCGAAGATTACTGCATCGACCTGCCCGCTGAGTTGCAGGACCAGAAGGTCATCGGCAGTTCACCTCTCTATCAGAATCTGATCCGTGAGTTGCAGATGAACACCTTCTTTGAAGGGGAATGGGTACGCGTCACAGAAATTCCGCATGATTTCTAATTATTTCCTGACTAACCCGCCATAACCCGCCAATGGCTTTCCCGGATGTCGTACCTTTGCATTGTCAGAGAAACGCTCTGATGGAGGTTTTTGTCAGCCTTGCGCGCAGCTCACATCTTCCTTCTTCCATCTTACATCTAACATCAATTATTATGCCTGTACTCATTAAATTAACCCAGAACAAGATCAAGGACTCCAAGTCCTACGGCAAGTGGTACGCCCACGTCGCCTCCACCAAGACTATGACCTATCAGGAACTCTGCAAGCACATGTCTGAGCACAACTCCGTCTATGGAGAAGACGTCTGCCTGGGCGTCGCCAACAAGCTGCAGAACTGTATGCTTGAGCAGCTGCTCGAAGGCAAGAAGGTCCAGTTCGGTGAACTCGGTGTGTTCTACCTCTCTGTCAAGTCCACTGGCACTGACGAGGAGAAGGACTTCAACCTCGGTATCAACATCAACGGTCTGTTCCTCTGCTTCGCTCCCTCTCGTACCGACGTCAACAACCTCTCGTCAAAGATGCTGAAGAAGAAGGCCTCGTTCCTGAACATCAAGGATCTCACCGAGAGCAAGGCCAAGAAGCCTTCTACCACTGATTCCACTACTGGTGATGATGACACCACTGGCAGTGACACGCCCAGCAGCGGAGGTTCTGACACGCCGGGCGGTGGTGATAACACCGGAGGTAACGGTGGCGATGGTGGCGACGGCCTCACCAACGACTAGTAACTCTTCTCTAACTTCTTAAATTTCTTAATTTATGATCAAACTCAACTGGAGCACCATTGCTAAGGTGCTGAAATTCATCGCAACAGTGATTACGTCTGTCCTCGGCACCATGGCCGTCCAGAGCTGCGCTCCACATTGGTTCTAAATGCTGAAGGTATGAAAGAACTCAAACATTCCGCAGTCAAGCTGCTTGTGGTGCACTGTGTGGCCTGTAAGACCTCGCGTCCTTTCAGTGTTGAGAACCTCATCGCCTGTGGGAAGGCCAAGTATGGTCAGTGCAGTTATCATTATTATGTCCGCCTGAACGGCGAGATCGTTCCTCTCTTGCCTGAGTCGGTGCAGGGGGTTCATGCCCGACACTACAACCACTGTTCGCTGGGGATCGTCTACGAGGGTGGCCTGGATGAGAAGGGGCGTGCTGCCGATACCCGGACTGCGGCTCAGAAGGCGTCGCTATGGTCGCTCCTGAAGGAGCTCGCAGAGGAGTATCCTGGTGCCAGGATTGTGGGGCACTGCGAACTGCCTCATGTGGCGAAGAGTTGTCCGAACTTCCTGGCGAGCGTGGAGTATGCTGCGCTGCAGACGAAGTAACGGATGGGATTGGAAGAGCCCCACCTGAGCGGTGGGGTTTTTCCTTTAACCCAGGCTATTTGGGCATGTCGCCGGACCAACCGTGACCGAGATCCCAGTGTTCATCGTAGACGAACTCAAAGTATGGTAGGGAGAACTCCTGTTCTATCAACTCGGTGAGTTCATCGAGAATGGGCTCGGCCCAATGGCCTACCAGCACTATGAACTTGTCGATGTTCCAGGCTACGCGGCCACGAGGCACCTGTGTGTAGTCGCCCTTAAACTTAGTAGGCTTATGTTTTGCCTCGGCCTTGAAGTACTCTTTCACCCATACCTGACGGTGCAATTTGGGATAGTTGATAAAGGGAATTCCCTTTTCAGCGGCCTCCTCCACAATCTTTGGAGTGATTTCCTTCTTGTGTACACCGAAGAAGCTTTTCTCCTCTGGGTCGTACCAAAAGATCCCGATACAAGGCATCTGCTCGTCGAAGGTCTTCATATCGGCCATCTGGGCATTATGTTGTTCTTCTGTTAAATGTGTCATATGTCAGGGTTAGAAGTCTTGGGTGTAGTCGGGGAGGTAATCGGTGGAGAGGGTGAAGGCGGCGGTGAGGCCGGAGGTGAAGAGGGGACCACGGAGCTTCGTGAGGCGGTTGCGCTTGAAGGGGACACCAGTGATCTCCTTGGTGAAGAGAACCTCGTCGGAAGAGGTGAGGACTTCGATGGTGACGGTCATCGTCTGCTCGTCAGTGGCGAGGAAGAGGAAGTTGCTGATGCCTATCGTGGATCCGACGGATGAGCTGACGTTGCTTAGCTCTGAACGGCTGGCGTCAGATAAAGCCAGGCCAGTCGAAGGACTGAAATTCTTGTTGCCTGCACCGAAAGTGGTTCTTATCTTAGCTGCGTTTGCCGGACAGTTATCGGTAGAGACGATTCCCAAGCGGGAGACGATGCGGTCGAGGGTGATCTCACCGAGGTCGACGGGGGCTGTGCTGGAGATCGTGACGCTCTGGGTCTTGGCGAAGGTCTCGCGGGCCTTCTCTGTGGTGTAGGCGGCCTCCGTGGGACTGGTGAGGGTGAACGCGTCGCCATCCCTGAAATCACGGCCTATGACGACCATGGTGTAGGTCCCGAAGGGGAGGGAACAGGTGAACTCACCGAAGGTGTCGTAGGTGGTGGCGTCGCTCTTGTCCTGCGTGACCGAAAGGACTTCGGCCGACCCGTCGAAGAAGGCGAGGGTCATGATCTTGACATTGCTGTAAGAGGCGGCGGCAGTGGCTCTGGTCTCGGGAAGGTCTTCCTGGGAGATGGAGAAGCCGTTGACGCGGAGACGGACCTGGGCGCAGGGGCCGGATTCCTGAGTTTCCTGTGTGACAGGTGTCAGGGGTTCGTCGGGGGCGGTACAGCTTGTGAGGGTTACTACTGTTGAAAGGGTTACAACTGTTAATACTTTGCCCAGGAGGGCAGCATTCAAAAAACTGAAATTTTTCATTTTCTGGTCTTTTT
>JAEEGG010002857.1_pt1 | contig 44036 bp, 32 predicted proteins | sample 9134161 | NCBI WGS metagenome assembly JAEEGG01 (sample SAMN16246543, study PRJNA631951) | gut metagenome | biome: gut microbiome; feature: rumen; material: CR-attached | host: Bos | place: Iran: Karaj | collected 2018-10 | reverse complement strand
TGCCGGTGACAGTCACGTTTTCCCCGCGTACATTTTCCAGCACATTATTCCCGACAAAGAACGCGCCGCCCTGATTGAATCCGTCGATCACGGTCGTATCGCCTTCCGCATAATCAAACCGCAGCGATCCGCCTTCCTCCTGCCGCAGTCCCGCAACCCTCCCGCCTTTCTTTACTTTCAGGACGCCGCCGGATCCCAACGTCGCATTGTTCAATGCTCCATTGTTTCGTACAAGAGCCAGGGGAAAGGCATCCGTTCCGATCGTCAATTCCGACGCGACGGCGCTGTGACGGATCGTCCTGTCCGCATCATACCACACGACGGAATAAGACTCTTCCGCATCGTCGGAAATGTCAACGGTCAGGAAAATATTCCCGTCTTCGGAGGACATCGCATAGCTGTAGTTGCCGTTCACGAATTCCCGGTTGTTTCCGTCGATCGTTCCGATGATGCTCCCGTTGACGCTGATATGATAGGTATCGATGATTCCCTGTGCGGCCCCTGTTGCGATCGCATACGTCCCGATCACCTGGTCTTCGTTCAGATTCAGCTGAAATACCGTATCTTCGGAGAAAGCGTCCCGCCGGATCATCGCTTCATCCCTGTCTTCCCGTCCCGTATAGTCCATGATGGCCGAATGACCGTTCATATCAAAGAAACCGCCCCTGTATTCAGGCTGTTTCGTAAAGAGCAGATCACCTTCGCATGTGACATGGCCCATGACTTTGAATCTGGTTGTCTGATAATCCGCCAGATCGAACGCCACATTGGAAAGCGTCCCGCCAAGGAGGCTGACATATGACTTGAAAACGGAATCGGACACACTTGCGCCGGAACAAAGGACTGTGGGCGCTGTAAAAACGGAGTTGGATACGTTCGTGCCGCCGTAGAACCAGTAATTGTATGTTTCCTCGCTCATAACATTTATGGTCCCCCTTCCGTCCAGCCGACAATGATCAATACGGTTGCCGGAATGGAAGGAGGCATGGTCTGTGCTGACGGAAACGCCTTCCATCGTTACATCGGAGAGAACCAGTTCTTCACTGTGCAATGCTCCCGTGATGCTCACGCCGTCACGGGCTTCAAATCTGCCGGATCCCCCGTAATCCCGCACCGAGACATTGCCGGTGACAGTCACGTTTTCCCCGCGTACATTTTCCAGCACATTATTCCCGACAAAGAACGCGCCGCCCTGATTGAATCCGTCGATCACGGTCGTATCGCCTTCCGCATAATCAAACCGCAGCGACCCGCCTTCCGCCTGCCTTACTCCCGCAGCTCTTCCACCGGCTTTCACGGTCAGGAGACCGCCGCCCCCCAGTGTGATTTGTTCCGCGCATCCATTGGCCAGGACGATCATCTGGTCGAACTCGTTCTGCCCGGAAAGCGTCAGTTCGTATTCGGATTCCTCGGCCAGTACAAGCCGTCCGTTTTTGTACAGGAGGATGTAATCCGTCTCGTCCGGGATATTTGACGACACGATGAAAACCAGTTCGTTCTTTTCATTCTTTGTCAGTATGTACCGGGTGATGTCGTAATCAAGCGTTTCCTGTTCCTCGGAAATGGTCCCGCGGTTCATCCCGTCTGTGCTTTTTACTGTTAGCACGCCATCGAATTCCTGTGCGTTTCCGGCCAGGATGTATTCGCCTTTATTCTGATCCGGGTCCACGATCACGGAGAGGGCGGCCGCCGTGACAAACGCAAGGTTGTCCAGCAGGATCCCGTATTCCTCTTTACGCTTGGATATGTCAAGTTCCAGATTCGCATCCGTCGCGTTCACGATGCCGTTTGCACGCACGTCGGTGCCGAGCCTGACCGTCCCCTGCAGGATCGCGCCTTCTTCCAGGATCAGCGTGCCGCCCCAGGGGATTTCCACGTCTCTGAGGACTGCGCCGCTTGTGATGCGGACGATATCGCCCGTGTTTTCCCAGACCAGCGTTTCCTCGGACGGAATCTCCGCACCTGAGCTCACAATGATTTCTTCCGGTTCGTTCTGTTCCGCTTCATGATAGACATCGTTCCTTGCGACCGTCAGGGAGAGCGAACCGTTATTGAGGTTCAGCGCATAGGTGTTCCAGCCATGGACAAGCGGATTCTCCACGCTCAGCGTGCCGTAGCGCATCGTCTCATCCTGTACCGTGATGACGCCGTTGAACTCCGTCGCGCCGTCCGCAAGCAGATACTCCCCTTCCGCGATCTCTGCCGGAACCGTGATCGTATAACTTGGCGCACCGGCAATGACGCTCAAGTCGTTGACGAGCGCAGTCGTGTTGTTCGCTTCGCCGAGGTCGAAATCGATCACGCTTCCCTCGTATGCCGACATGACCGCGCCCTCGGACAGTTGCAGATGTCCTCCGAGGACCGCGCCGTTCAGCAGATACACCACTCCCCCGGATGCCACATTCGCGTCTTCCGCCTTGCCGCCGTCCGACACGATCATCATGTTGTACGTGTTCAGGCTCACATTCCGAAGTCTGCCGCCGCTTTCAACCTGTATCACGCCGTCCCGTACGGCTTGGACATCCGTTGCCACGCCGCCTCGACTCACGATCAGGAATCCGCCGTTGTTCAGCGTCGTTTCCTTCACCGAACCGCCGGACATCACGATCTGACTGCCGCTTCCGGCTAGTTCCGTGGCGCTCGCGATACCTCCGGACAATACGTTCTGCGGTCCGCATATGATCTGCGCTTCAAGACTCAATCCGCCTTCCAGCACGTTGAAATCGTCCCAGGAGTTCTTCCTGATCCCGATCGCGGTCCCGCCGCTTGATACATGGAGTGTGCGAGTGATGTCCGAATCCTCCAGTATCCCGCCGCTCGACACATGGACCGTTCCCCCAGCCTGTATCCTTCTGGCATATCCTCCGCCGTAGATTGTCATGCCTCCGAAAAGGTTGGTGACCTGAATATCCTGGACCAGCCCTGATTCATAAACATACACCGTCCCGGTGCAGTTCGCCGATTCCAGCGTCCCGCCGGACTGCACGTGAATGTTCCCTCCCGCTTCTTCCACGTTTCTCAGCTTCCCGCCATCCGATATGACGATCTCGCTGTCCCCGGTCTGGGACACGTTCAGGACTAAACCGTTGTCCGAAATGTAAATATATCGCGTCGAACTCATGTCTCCGATAACCGTGATCCCTTCGACGGTTCCGCCTGTTACGCGAATCGTCGTCGCGCGGTTCATCGTCACATCCCGTGCCACGCCCCCATTCAAAACCTCCATCTGTCCTCGATATTCCAGACTCGTCAATCCGGCATATCCCCCGTTCCCCACGGACAAAACGCCCCCGCTGCTCACGTGTGTCTTTTCCGCCACGCCGCCGGTGACCGAAAGATTTCCGCCGGCATTGACCGTGGTCTCGTTCGCCACGCCGCCGGAAGAGACCCGCATGCTGCCATCGGAATTGACCGTGGCATGATCTGCCACTCCGCCGCTGTAGACTTCCAGACGGGCCCCTTTTTCAAGAGTCGTTTCGGTCGCGGTCGTGCCCGCGTGGACTGAGGCGCTCTGCTTGTCGCCCAGGGTCAGCCCGCTGAATGTGTTCGCCTGGAATGTCACGTTCGCGTCATTTCTGTTCCAGAGGCGTACCCAGCCGCCGTTTTCCACAATGCCGGTGGCCGTGCCGCCGTTGTCTACCGACATGCTGCCGCCGACGTTGACCGTGGCATTGTCTGCTACGCCGCCGGACCTGACCTGCATGCTGCCGCCGACGTTGACCGCGGCATGGTCTGCCACGCCTCCGCCCTTGACTTCCATGCTTCCACCGGAATTGACCGTGGCGGAGTTTATGACAACGCCATCGTTGACTGTAAAGTTCCGGTAAAGGACCGCGCCGTTCACAACCCCGCCGGAGGAAACCCACATGCTCCCGCCGGAGGAAACCGTGATGTTGTTCGCCATGCCGCCGGAAGAGACGGTCATGCTGCCGCCTTTGGCAACTGTGGTATTGTTTGCCGTGCCGCCGGAGGAAACCCACATGTTGCCCTTGTAACTGACCACAGTGCCGTCCGCCAGGCCGCCTTCGAAAACATACATACTGCCGTAGAAATTGACCACCGTGCCGTTCGCCGTGCCGCCAACTTCCATGCCGCCGTTGGAATTGACCACCGTGCCGTTCGCCAGGCCGCCGGAAGAAACAGTCATGCGATTACCGTTGACCACGGTCTCATTCGCCGTGCCGCCGGAGTAGACAATGATTCTGCCTCCCTCCAGCATGGTTTCGTTTGCTATGCCCCCGGAGCAGATCATGAAATCCCCCTTATAGTCCCCCGAGAACGTGATCTGAACCGCCGTAGTCCCGGAATGCAAGGTGACATTTTGGGAGAGGACCAGGCCAGACAGGACGTTGGGAATGAACGTGACATTTGTCCAGGCGTCGTCATGGACCCATACGTTGCCGCCGTTTTCAAGGATCGCCGTTGCCGTACCGCCGAAAGCGATATCAAGATAACCGCCGGGATTCACTGTAATGTCATTCGCCGTCGTACCGGTATGGACCGTTGCGCTCTGATTAACATTCAGTGTCAGTCCGCTGAACGTATTCGATGTGAAAGAGACAGTCGCGCCTTCCTGCACATCCACCCAGCCGCCGTTCTCCACAATCCCGGTCGCCGAAGCACCTTTCTTGACTTCCATGTATCCACCGACGTTGACCATGGCATTGTCCACCACGCCGCCGGAAGAAACCAAAATGATTCCGCCGGAGTTGAACGTGACGTCAGTCGCCACACCGCCGTTTTGGATTTCCAGCAAATCGTCTGCATTGAGAACGATACCGCTTGTGGTCGACGTGTCGCCGTTGGAAATGATTTCGGGGATAATGTAGTGTGCCATAATGATTTGGGCCTTTCGTTCTGTTTTTTTGTCCAATTTGTCCAATCGGTATATACTGAATAAAAGGACAAAATCTGACACCTCGTTTTTTTCTTATGAGGAAAAGTCTTCCGGATTACCCGTCATTCCCATCTGGTCAACAACCGGACGGAAGAAAAGGTTTGCCCCGTTGATTCCCTCGCTTTGAAAACATTTTGTTTTCTCGGCAGACCAAGGAGTTCAATACCGAGCGTTGGCGGCTGTGTGACACGGAGGAAAAGAGGTTTCTCCGCGGCGCGTTTGTTTCAGAGAAGTGGAAGGAACTCGGTATTGCTGATAAACCGAGGACGGCCGATTTGTTCTCCGTCAACGACTGTCACTTCAACTCCTATTTTTGGGGAGTCAACGGTGGCATGTTGCTCGCCCCCATGCAACGCAACAGCAACGGAAAAAATTGCTCCTTTTTTCTCGGCGAATCTGCGCTCCTGAGTATCTTCTCTCGAACGGTGGGACTTGACCTGGCGGCATGTTCGGAAACAGAACGTGCTGAAATGGCGAAAATGGAGGGGGGTTCTCTCGACCGCCGAGGTCTTTCTGACAAATTACTGCGCTCAGCACTTCGGCATCTCCCGTGACTTCGACAAGCCGTATTACGGAAAAAAAAGAGGCGATGCAACTCTCCGCGGTTGATCCGTTCAACATGTATCATCCCGGCATGCCCAAGATCGTTTTTCATGGAAAAGACGGGGGGGGCCGCAACTCCATGTGGTTCGTCCGGATGTAGCCGGGCGAACGCTGCTCCTGCCGATCAGGTTCTTCTCCTCGGCCAAGGACCCGACGCTGTACGGAATCCCGATGAACATCGTTCAGGGGATCGTCGGCCACATGACGCCGGAGATGACCAAGCTCTACAGCAATCACGCCAGCCTGGAGGCCAAGCGTGAAAAGATGCTGCTCCTGCCCGACTTCCTGAACCTCGCTGACGGAACGAATCCGCATACGCTCGGAAACTGCTCGCAGGACCCAGAGATCCTTGATCTATTGAAACAGTTGCCTCGCCAATATGCCGAGGAGATCAAGCAGATTCTGGAAATCATGATCAAATCCGGTCCGCGAACGGTCATTGAGCTTCGCCAAAAGCTGACGGGGTAAGGAGGACGCTTTCGCCGTGGGGTGGCTCAAACCCGCCTCACGGTCGTCTTTCTTGCAGAACAATATCACATTTCTTTCGGAATTATTCCGAATAAGAAATCAAGTGTTGCGGCATGACTGTCGAAATTGTGGAGAGATGTCGCAAGATGCCGGATTGTCCCAGCTTCTAATGCGAACTTTGTAGCTTTTTCTGCAAAGTTCGCAGTATAGTGAGAAGTTGTTGCGTTTTCTCATACCGGATCCTGCATTTTTGAGCTCATTTCTGTTCTGTTATTGGATAAATAATTCGAGAGTATTTTGACGACTATATAAAAAACTAGATTAAAACTATATTTAAACTGGGTTTTGAGTCTTGAAAAAATATATAATGGCTGTATATTAAAGTCGTAATCAGCTTATAAGGAGGAGATCATGAAAGTCAACGGACACTACGAAACAGAAACGCAGGAGTTCAAAAGTTCCTTGTCTGAACTGGACAAGGGGATTGTGGCATTGACCGCCATGCTGAACAAAGGCGGCAAGGGGAAAGTTTACTTCGGAGTCTCCAATGACGGTGAGATTCTGGGATTAAGGGGTTCGCTGGGCATAGAAACGATTCGGAAAATCGGAATGCGTATCACGGAGACGGTCAAGCCGACCATTGTTCCGAAAATCTATTTTGAGGAATATGGAACGGAAACGATTATCGTCGTCGAGGCCGAGGGATATAACAAACCTTACTCAGCTTCGGGAGAATACAGAATCAGAGTCGGCAGCGAGAATAAGATAATCGAACCGGAACTGCTCGGGGAACTGTTCTTCTCAAATCCGGCTGCAATGGCCGCCAACGCGGAAGCAAGCAATCAGGATCTTACCTTCAATGAACTGAAGCGCCTGTACGCCAGCCGGGGATTGACCATTGACGATGCCACGTTTGCGCGGAACATGGGGCTGCTGACCAAAAGCGGTGCTTATAACTATATCGCCGAAACCCTGTCCGACAGCAACAACTGTTCGATCAAAGTCGTCCGGTTCAAAGGAACCGACAAGCAGGAAATGATCTCCCGCAACGAATACGGATACAAATGCCTCCTGGTCGCGATGAGACAGGCGTTCGATTATGTGTCTGCCCTGGATGAGGTGCGCGTGAACCTTCATGGCGGAATGACGCGCACGGAGACGCATCTTTTCGACATTGACTGCCTGGATGAGGCGTGGACCAATGCCTGCTTGCACAACCGCTGGATCAAAAATGTGCCGCCTGCCATCTATATTTTCTCGGACAGGATCGAGGTGCTTTCAACTGGCGGTCTTCCTGTTGATTTCACCAAGGAGGAATTCTTTGCTGGCATATCCCGTCCGATCAATCTTTCGCTTCAAAAGATCATGGGGCAGCTTGGGATGGTCGAACAGACCGGGCATGGTGTTCCCAAGATCGTGAGTGTTTACGGGAAAGATGCCTTCGAGCTGGCCGACAATCACATCACGGTGAAGATTCCCTTCGCATTCGAGCCAAGTATGGCACAGTCAAGTTACGATGATCTGCCGAAGTCCCATGCGGCTGTTCTGAAAATCATACGCAATAATCCACGATTCAAGACGAGCGAAATCGCCGAGGCTGCCGAATTGAGCCAGGCTCGAATCGGACAGATCATTTCAGATCTGAAGGAAATGGGGAAACTGAAGAGAGTCGGTGGTAAACGAGGCGGTATTTGGGAGACGAAATGATCAATACCGTGGGGATGTGTTTATATCCATAGTGCAAGGCTCGCGCGCACATACGACGGCAACACGCACCTTGCTACAACAGAAAACAAGCACACTTATGAAGCTATATGAAAGCAGAAAACTCGGAAAAACTCGGAAAAGCATTACAATTGTCTATAAATCAATACGTTCATGCCCGTTGATATCGTGGAGGTCGTAGATTCGAGTTCTACTGCGCCCACCATGCCGCACCGATCTAAACCACTGGAAACAAGCAGGTTTCCAGCGGTTTTTCTTTTCTCCGGCTTTCCCCGTCCCCATCCCGCGAAAACAAACCGTTTCCATAAGAAAAACGCTCGTATCGTGCCGCCTTTCCTTGCATTTTCCTGAATATTATGCTATATTATTTACTTTCTTCGATTTTAAACCCCGAAACCATAAAGGATTCCGCATGAAAATTCTCGTGATCAACTCCGGCAGCTCCTCCCTCAAATTCACCCTTTTCGAGATGGAAGGCGGCAGCAACACCGTCATCGCATCCGGTCTCGTGGAGCGCGTCGGCACCCCGACTCCGAACCTCATCATCAAGCGTCCGGACGGTTTCAAGTTCGAAGAATCCCCCGAAGGCGTGAAGAATCATTCCGACGGTCTCCGCGCGGTCTGCGCCAAGCTCGTCGATCCGCGGATCGGCGTCCTGAAGAGCCTGTCCGAAGTCAAGGCGATCGGCCACCGCGTGCTCCACGGCGGCGAAAAGGTCACCGCCCCGGTCAAGGTCGACGAAGCGGTCAAGGACATCATCCGCGAGTGCATCCCGCTGGGACCGCTCCACAACCCCGCCAACCTCAGCGGCATCGAAGCCTGCGAAGAGATTTTCGCCGGCGTTCCGAACGTGGCCGTGTTCGACACGCAGTTCCACCAGACCATGCCCCCGGAGGCCTACCTCTACGCCATCCCGATGGAGTTCTACAAGAAATACGGCATCCGCAAGTACGGATTCCACGGCACCAGCCATCGTTTCGTGACCCTCTCCACCGCCGAATTCCTCGGCAAGAAGCCCGAAGACATCACGATCATCACTTGCCACCTCGGCAACGGCTGCAGCATGGCCGCCGTCAAGAACGGCAAGGTCATCGACACAACGATGGGCCTCACCCCGCTCGAAGGCCTCATGATGGGCACCCGCAGCGGCGACATGGACCCCGCCGCCGTCCTCCGCATGGTCGAAGTCGGCAACACCGCCAAGGACGTCGACACCATCCTGAACAAGAAGTCCGGCCTCCTCGCCATCGGCGGCATCGGCAGCGGCGACATGCGCGACATCGTGAACGCGGCCGACTCCGGCAACAAGGACGCCGCACTTGCCCTCAAGATGTTCATCCGCCGCATCGTCAAGTACATCGGCTCCTACTACGTGCTCCTCGGCGGCGCGGACGCCATCGTCTTCACCGGTGGCATCGGCGAACACTCCATCCCGGAACGCAAGGCCATCCTCGACGGCATCGCCTGCCTCGGCATCAAGTGCGACGACGCGAAGAACAAGGAATGCTTCGGCAAGGCCGGCGTCATCTCCACCGACGACAGCGCCTGGAAGGCAATCGTCATGCCCACCAACGAAGAGCTGATGATCGCTCTCGAGACCGTCAAAACCCTCGGTCTCTGAGACGAAGTCTCCTGCGATAGTGTCCGGCTCTGCTCGGACACATTGTACTGAAAAAGATTAGCCCCGGAACCATGCTTGATGCAAGATTCCGGGGCTGGTTTTTATCGGTTTGTTAGTTTCTTGCCGTTATCTCGGAAATGATGGATGAAGGAATGTCAAATCTTTCCAAATCAATGAAATGACGGAATGACGGCGGAATGACGGACACTTTTGACGGAGACGGAATCCGCCTAATATACTTCGCAAAAAAGGAAGACTATTTCGCCGCCTGGAGCCGGTCGAGATACGCGCTGAAGGTCTCGAACGTGCCGGATCGGCCGAGGCTCGCGATCAGACGGCGCAGGCGGCTGCACTGGGATTCGCCGGCATGACGGACGATGTAGCCGGGGATTTTCCATTGGGGTTCCGCGGCGCGCTCGTGGTATTCCCACGGATGCGAATACATGTTGAAGAACCCGGTGGCGGACATGGCGGTCTTTGCCATCGGGATGTAGAGCGCCGGCGGGAGATTCTTGAAGGAAAGCCAGAATAGCGGAAAGCGGACCACGGGCAGGGCGGACACGGGCATCTGACACAGGCCGCACGCCTCACGGAAGGGTTTCAGCGGCGCGGTGAAATTGCTGTAGCGGCCCGGCAGCCAGACGGGATTCAGGGAGGATTCGTACTCGTATCCGGCGTCCAGGATGTCCTGTTTGCCGACCTTCGCGAGACGCGCCATGCGGAATCCGCGGACGGGCGAATCAATGATCTCCTCCAGCGCTTCGCGGGAACGCTTCAGGTCGGCTGGCTCGAACGTGGTGTGGGAATATCCGTGGGACGCGATTTCGTGGCCGGATGACTTCATCTCGCGCACGAGATCGGGGAACTCCAGCGCGAATGCCGCCGTCACGAAGAACGTGACATGCGCGCCTGCTTCATTCACGATTTTGAGGATGCGCCGCGTACCCTCGCCCGCGATGGAAAACATGTCGTCGCGGGAGATCTCCACGCCGAACTCGGTCGGCAGGTCGAATTCCTCGATGTCGAACGAAAGCAGGATGCTTTTCATCGGTCAGTCCTGTGCCGGACGGTGCTGTTTCTCGCGGAACCAGTGCGCGGGCATGATGCGGAGGAAGTGTCCGAGCTCGCGGAACAGCACGCGCCAGCCCATTTTCGAGAAGGAGAGGCCGGGCCGCAACGTGAGCGGGATCGTGTCGATGCGGAGCCCGCGGTCCCAGGCGAGCAGGATGAACTCGGTATCGAACAGAAAGGTGTCGACCGTGGTGTCCAGGAACGCCTGTTTTCCGTCCCCTTTGAATGCCTTCATCCCGGCCTGCGTGTCGAGGTAGCGTTCCGGCATTCCGAGCAGGAACCGGTTCAGACGGCGCATGCCCTTCGAAATGAACTTGCGGAGCGAATGCAGGGCCTTGCCGTAGTCGGAGCCGCGCACGCCCATTACGACGTCCGCGCCGGATTTCAGTCGGTCGAACGCTTCGGCGGCGCACTGCCAGCCGAACGGGAAATCGCCGTCGGTGTAGATCTGGATGTCTCCGTCCGCTTTCTGAACGGCATGACGCAGGCAATAGCCTTTTCCGTGATTCACGTCGTAAGTGGAAAAAATGAACTCGTCGGCGACCGCGCGGATGGCGTCCAGCGCCTCGTCCGGGTAGCAGGACTTCGGTGAGCCGTCATTGGCGAGGATTACACATAAAGTCGAGCCGCGTTCGTTCAGTGCCTTTCTGAGCGCCGTAACGGATTCGAGCAGATGATTCAGCCACCCTTCATGGGGTTTATAGAATGGAAGGATCAGGTCGGTTTTCATAGGATGCGCGGGGTGCGCGAGAATCGGATGCGTTGGGGTTACTGGAAGAAATCGGGCTGGTCGGAATCGTTTTTTCTGCCGGAGGAGCCGCGTCCGGTCAGTCTGTTTTTCGCGGTGAGGCCGAAGAGCGACCAGGATTTGTCGGTGGCGATGCGTCCCTGCGGCGAACGCATGAGGTATCCTTCCTGGATGAGGTAGGGCTCGTAGACTTCCTCGATGGTGCCGGGGTCTTCGCCGATGGCGACGGCGAGCGAGTTCAGGCCGACCGGGCCGCCGTTGAAATTCGCGACGATGGTTTCGAGGATGCGCTTGTCCATCTCGTCGAGGCCGTTGCTGTCGATCTCCATCATGGAGAGCGCCTTGCGGGCGGTCTCGTCGTCGATCGTGCCGTCGCCGCGTACCTGCGCGAAGTCGCGCGCCCAGGACAGCAGATTGTTGGCGATGCGCGGGGTGCCACGGCTTCTGCGGGCGATCTCGAACGCGGCTTCCGGGGTGATCCCGACGTTCAGGATGCGGGCGGACCGCTGGACGATCCTCTGCAGATTTTCCGGGTCGTAGTAGTCCAGGCGAGGCGCGAGCTTGAATCTGGCGCGGAGCGGCGCGGAGAGCAGCCCCTGCCGCGTGGTCGCGCCGATGAGCGTGAATTTGGCGAGATTCAGGCGCACGGACCGCGCGCCGGGCCCCTGGTCCAGCATGATGTCGATGAAATAGTCCTCCATGGCGCTGTAGAGGTATTCCTCCACGGCCGTGTTCAGGCGGTGGATCTCGTCGATGAAGAGGATGTCGCCGTCCTCCATGGACGTGAGCAGGCCGGCGAGGTCGCCGGGTTTTTCGATGACCGGGCCGCTGGAGGATTTGATGCTCGCGCCTTTTTCGTTTGCGATGATGTAGGCGAGCGTGGTCTTGCCGAGTCCGGGCGGACCGTAGAGGAGGAGATGCCCGAGCGGTTCGTTGCGCTGTTTGGCGGCCTCGACGTAGACTTTCAGGCGTTCCTTGACGCTGTCCTGACCGGGGAAGTCCTCGAATTTCTGCGGACGGAGCGTCTTTTCGACGGTCTCGTCGCGGCGGTTCAGCGTCGAGGTGATGTAGCGTTCGGTTTCAGCCATTTCAGATCGGGAACCGGATGCCGCCGCCTCAGTTCATTTCCTGCAGGACCACGCCGGTGCCCTTGACGACGGCGTTCAGCGGGTCGTCGGACACGAAGACGGGGAGGTTGATCTCTTCGGAGATCAGGCGGTCGAGGCCGCGGATCAGAGCGCCGCCGCCCGCGAGCATGATGCCGCGGTCCATGAGGTCGGACGCGAGTTCAGGCGGGCAGTGTTCGAGCGTGGAGCGCACGGCGTCGACGATGCTGGCGATGGGCTCCTGAAGGGCGGTGCGGATCTCCTGCGAGGAGACGCGGATGCTCTTCGGGAGGCCGGACACGAGGTCGCGCCCCTTCACTTCCATGGATTCGTCGAGGTCGGGTACCTGGTAGGCGCTGCCGATGCGGATCTTGATGTCTTCGGCCATGCGTTCGCCGATGAGCAGGTTGTACACGCGCTTCATGTGCTGGATGATGGAGGAGTCCATCTCGTCGCCGCCGACGCGGCAGCTGCGCATTTCCACGATGCCGGAGAGCGAGATCACGGCCACTTCTGTCGTGCCGCCGCCGATGTCGACGATCATGCTGCCGGTCGGTTCCGCCACGGGCAGGCCGACCCCGATCGCGGACGCCATCGGTTCCGGGATGGTGATGACCTTCGCCGCACCCGCGTGCATGGCGCTGTCCTGCACGGCGCGGCTTTCGACTTCGGTGATGCCGGAGGGAACGGCCACGACGACCGTGGGATGGAAGATGCGCTGGTACGGCGCCATGAAGCCCTTCGCCTTCGTGATGAAATAACGCAGCATGTCCTCGGTTACGGCGAAGTCGGCGATCACGCCCGCCTTCATCGGGCGGACGGCTTTGATGTTCATGGGACAGCGTCCGAGCATGCGTTTCGCCTCGATTCCGACCGTGACGTCCCCATCGTCGCGGATCGCGACCACGGACGGTTCATTCAGAACGACGCCGTGGTCCTTGACATAGACCAGACAGTTCGCGGTCCCCAGGTCGATCCCGATATCGCTCGAAAAGAATTTTGAAAATCTGAACTTCATATTTATGCCCTCCGGCGGTTCGTGTTCTCAGGCTGCATCATCGCATATCCATAATTTACTCTGCATTTGCAGGAAGTAAAGCGTGTTTCCTGTTTTTTCTGTTATTTTTTCAGACGCTCCGGCACATGCGTGTGATTGATCATGTCGTCGAACGTCTCGCGGTCGCGGATCACCGTCGCATCGGAACCGTTCACAAGCACTTCGGCGGCGCGCAGACGGCCGTTATACTGGTAGCTCATGCCGAATCCGTAGGCTCCGGCATTCTCCACCACGATGAGGTCGCCTGGAGCCAGGCTGGCGGGCAGGCTGCGTTCCTTGACCCAGTAGTCGGTGTTCTCGCAGAGCTGGCCGCAGAGGCCCAGGTTTTCGCGCGGCTCGCTTTCCTTGCCGTCGACGTAGATGTGGTGGTAGGAACCGTAGAAGGCGGGTCGCACGAGCACGTTCATGCCGACGTCGGTGCCCACGATTTTCGTGTAGGATTCCTTCACCGCGTGGACGCGGCCGATCACATATCCGGCGTTGCCGACGAAGTAGCGCGCGGGCTCCATTTCGAGGCGCGGCGGCTTCATGCCGTACTGTTCCACGAATGATTTGAAGACGTCGGCGGTCTTCTTCGCGGCGGCTTCCAGGTCCAGGGACGCTTCGCCGGGTTCATACGGGATCCCGAGTCCGCCGCCGAGGTCGATGAACTCAAAGTCGATTCCGAGTTCTTTACTTGTCTTGCACACGATTTCCATCAGCAGCTTCGTGACGAAGGGGAAATAGTCCGCATCGGTGATGCAGGAACCTGTCATCATGTGTACGCCGAAACGCTTCACGCCGGCTTCCTTCGCCATGCGGAACGCGGCGGTGACTTTGTCCGGATGGATGCCGAACTTTGCCTTCGGTCCGGCATTTGTCACGTACTCACCGACGTTGCTCTTGCCGTAGCCCGGGTTCACGCGGAACGATATGACTTCCGGCACGCCGAATCTCAGGAGGCGCGGGAACAGGCTTTCGTCGTCGAGGTTGATGACGGCTCCGGTCTCGATGCCTTGACGCAGGTCCTCGTCGGAGAGAAAGTTGCCGCTGAACATGATGTTTTCACCGGTGATCCCGACGGATTTCGCCAGCAGAATTTCGTTCACGCTGGCGCAGTCCGCGCCAGCACCCTCCTGGCGGAGGATATTCACGATAGCCGGATTGTTACAGCACTTCACGGCATAGAACATGCGGAAATCGGGATAGTATTTCCTGAATGTCGCGACCGCGCGCCTGTAGTTGTCGCGAATCTTCTGTTCGTCGTAAACATAAAGCGGGGTCCCGTATTTTGCGGCGAGATCCGCAACTGGGATATCTCCGATTTTGATCTTGTCCTGTTCAAACTTCATGGTTGCAATACCTTTCAATATGTCATTGCTTAATTCCCTATACCGACTCTGGGCCCGAACGAGAAGCCGGGCATGGCCGTGAGTCCGACGGAAATGGCAAGGTAGTTTTTCAGGCGCTGCGAGTATTCGCCGTTTCTATGGCGTTGCCACTTTTGGCCCGTGCCGCATTCGGCGGCGACGTACCAGCAGTGGAACCGTTTCGTGAGGCCGATACAGGCATTCTTGACCAAATTCTGGTCAATGTCGTAGGAACACCGCGTGTAGCCGTGCAGGTCCTTGTCGATGAGCAGCGGGAATTCGAATCCGCCGCTGACCACCTGGGAACGCGTCGTCGGCGAGACCATCATGGATGCGGCCGTGATCGTGGAGAACTGTGTACCCATGGAGTAGACGGATCGTTGCAGGAATGCGTCCGAATACGTATAGCTCCCATAAATACGCCATTCCGGGGCAAACCTGTAATCGATTGAGGTTGTCAGACGGTTGATTGCCGTCCCGTTGATGCCGGGCCGTCCTGCATACGAACCGCCGCGCCGCACCTCGTAATCGTGGTCGCCGTTGTTGCCGATGTCCAGCAGCAGTTCGGCGGAAATCGTGAGTTCTTTTGTTGGCCGGAACTTGAAGATCGTGCCGAAGTCGCCGATGTTGTTGAATCCGTCGGAGGTGTGAATAAAAAGGTCCCAATAGTTTTCCAGCGACATCCACTCGTAGATCTCTCCGTTCCGGCGCGTCTGCAGCCGGTTCGTGATGCCGAACCGGACGAAATGCTGCTCGGTGATGCGGTCGATCTCGTCGAAATAATACAGGTTGTCGGCGTTCACAGTCGGCCGCGGGATATAGGTGTAGTTCACATACGGCGTAACCACGTGGCGCAGACCGTCAAGGCCCCAATACGCGCTCTTCACATCCTGCCAGGCATGGTAGAACTTCGTATTGACTTCGACGCCGAGTTCGCCGATCACGCGGAATTTCGATCCGCCCTTCGAGTCATAATTCGTGACCTGGTAGCCCCGGGGAATTCCCTCGGCCTCGTCCGCAATGGACATGTAGCCGAGCTCCTTGACGCCGACTTCCCGTTCGGAAGTGCTGGAATACGCGGTCAGGCGGATGCCGGTTCTCGGAATGATGTTGATGCCCCATAGGTTGATCGGATAGTAGAGCATATGAAGAGAATCGAACCGGAGCGTGCCGTAATTTCTGATGTGCCAGTTCTCGTCGCCCGGGATGTCGCGGTCGAATCTGCGCCAGCGCATGAAGAGCGGCGTGAGGGACATTTCACCCTGATAGTAGAGATTTGCGAAGAGTTCCTGACGCTGGAAATCCAGCCTCAGTTCCGGCAGACGGTCGACCGTGGAGTAGAAATCGTTGATGCGAAGAGTCATGTACGCGCTGGCGGTGAATCTGTCACCCTGATATTCCAGCGAGGCGTAAGTCGGAGGTTCATATTCGGAGTTGAACCGGCCGACATAAAAATCCCGCAGATACTCGTAGTCGCTGATGAGGTCGATCTGCATCCGGAAGTCCAGCCGATTTGTGATGTGTGTTAAGTTGTTCGTGCGTACTTCATAACGGTAATACGGAATCGTGAGGCGGGAATTGTTCAGCAGATAATGCGGATCGCCGTCTTTCAGGTCGCGGTCCCAGTACGCATACCGGTTCCGGTCATAAATGCCGTAGAAAGAAAATTCGGTGGCGGATTCAGGAGTGAGAAGGTCGGAGGTCAGGCCGTATCCGATTCCGCGTTCTTCGTACCAGTCCAGCATCAGGTTCATGTTCCAGTACGGCTCGTCCGTGAGCTTGAAGTGCTTTGCGCTGCGGATATACCAGCCCCAGTCGCTGTTACTGCCGAACTCGATCTTGCCGCCGAAACTCGAAAGGTCGGAGGGCTTGTACAGGACCGGCAGCCAGAACACGGGGACGCCGTAGATCTGCAGGAAGTTGTTCTTCATCAGGATGCTGTGGTCGCCAAGCTGGTTGTCGTAGTGGAACAGGCTGCTGTTGCTTTCCCTCGGTTCGATCGTGGCGTCATAGGCGGCGATCGCGAAGTGGTCGTGATCGTCCTGGATGTATTCGCAAGTCGTGAATCTGGCCTTGTGGACCTTCAGCGTTCCGTCGAAGAAACGGTCCGCCTGTTCGCCGACGCAGTAGAACAGGCCGGATTTCAGCGCGAAGTTCGAGAACTGGATCACGCCCGTCAACAGGTTGCCCGCCACGCGTTCGGCGCGAATCACCGAGGATTCCGTCACGATTTCCACTTCGGCGAGCTGTTCGCCGAGGTCGTTCATGACATAGCGGAGCAGCGTCACGCGGGCTCTCGGGTTTTCCAGCATAGCCTGATAGTTTTCCATTGTCATGGTCTGCACGACGCTCGACAGGACGCAGAACTTAACATTCCCGGCGGCTTCGAAATCGTAAAGCTCGGAGTCGAGATTGATCACGATTTTGTCGGCGGACACCTCGGTGCCGGGAGCCTGAATCACGGCATTTCCGCGTGCCACCAGGTTGTCCCCTACAAACTCATAGGAGTCGGCGGCCGCATCGAAACTATCCGGCAGTTTCGACAGCTTTTCAATGTCCGAGACATTGACTAAACTGTCGGTATTGAACCTCCGGACCGACGGAATATCCCCGCCTTGACCGTATGCTTCCGCCGCACTCAGAAGCAGAAACATGGCCGTCATGGCGCAAAGAATATATGTCCGGATGGATTTCAACGTTTTTCTCCGAAAACAGTCTGTGGATAATTATTTAACAAGAAATATACTACGGAATTCAGGAAAATGCAATCAAAAAACAGAAAACTTTTGCTATTTATTATATAGGCAAACGGACAGAGCCATGAAAAGAACGGATGTGATACTGAAAAGAAACAGCTGATAGTACAGTCGTTTTTGCCTTATTCCTCAGCGGGAACAGAGAGAAAAACGGCTTCCTTGTGCTGGCTGCGGAACCAGGATGCCTGCCTCCGGGCATACTGACGCGTCGCGATCACGATGGACTCCAGCAGTTCGTCACGGGTCATCTTTCCTGCCAGATAGTTCCCGATCTGGGCATATCCGATGGCCTGCCATGCGGTCGGCGCCTGAAGCAGTCCTTTCGCGAGCATTTCCCGAGCTTCCTCGATCCAGCCGGATTCCAGCATCATTGCGGCACGGCGGCGTATCCTGTTCACCAGATCGGCGCGGTCGCGGACCAGCACGAACTGCGAGAATGCCGGGTCGGGAGTGAATCCGCCGGATTGAAGCTCGGATATTTGTTTGCCGGAAAGCAGGAAGACTTCACGGGCACGGATCAACTTGCGCCGATGCGGATAGAAGCGCTTGAAATCCAGCGGACATTCGCGTTCCATGATTGCCGCGAGTTCTGAAAAATGCTCCTCATTGTCGTAGGCCGCATCGAGTTCGTCGCGCAGACTCTGTTTCGCGGGAAGTGAGTCCAGCCCGTACACGAGCGCATGAAGATACAGTCCGCTTCCGCCTGCTACGACCGGAAGATGGCCGCGCGTCTGAATTTCGCCGATGATGCGGAGAGCATCCGTACGAAACCGGAACACGTCGGACTTTTCCGAGATGTCCAGGGAATCGATCAGGTGATGCGGTACCAGACGGCGTTCTTCCGCGGTCGGTTTGGCAGTGCCGATGTCGAGTCCGCGGTAGAATTGCATGGAGTCGGCGGAAACGATTTCCCCGCCGTATTCACGGGCAAGGGCGAACGCCAGCTCGGATTTCCCGGCGGCGGTCGGTCCCATGATAACGGGGATCCCGGGTGCCCGCCGGACGGCGTCAAGCAGAATTCGCAGCGTCGCCGGCGTCATCCTGCTTCGCCTTTGATTTGTTTTCGGGCCGGAAGAATGAGGAGATTACGAAGAGCGTCACGCCGCAGCAGATTGCCGAATCCGCCACGTTGAACGACGGCCATTCAAGGTTGCGCCAGTAAAAGCGGAGGAAATCGATGACCGCGCCATGCCAGAGACGGTCCGTGCAGTTTCCGACGATGCCGGAGGCGACCATCAGCAGCGCGAAACAGCGTTCCGGCCATCCCGCGCTCAGTTTCCGCAGAAAGACGATCAGCAGGACAAACGCCAGAATCGAGATTCCGAACGGGATCCACGGCAGGTTGTGGAACATGCCCCAGGCCGCGCCCTTGTTCGTAACATGTGTGAGGTCGAAAAAACCGGGGATGACCGTGATGCGTTCGTGCAGTCCGATGTTCCGCAGGACCAGTATCTTGGTCGCCTGGTCCAGGACAGCCAGGACCAGCGCGAACACGGCGGCCGCGAGGATGACATGCCGTTCCCGGAGGGATCCGGGCTTCATCTGTGCTTCAGGCGAGAAAAACTTCATGACGGAAAATGGCGGCGTGGAATGACGACGATACAGTACGGCGGATCATGTGTAATGATGCGCATCCGCCATGCAGAACTTATGCCGGAAAACCGGATCAGCGGTGGCGCTCATACGCTTCTTTTTTTGATTTGCATTCCAGACAGAACCGCGCATACGGCTTGACCTCAAGACGGGCGGGGCTGATCTCCTGGCCGCATTCGATGCAGATGCCGTATTCGTTCTCGTCGAGACGGGTCAGCGCTTCGTCGATCATTTCGATCACGGTTCCTTCGTCCGAAAGGAGTCCCAGCTCGAAATCGTGCTGGAAATTGTCGCTGCCCAAGTCGGCCATGTGCGTCGCCATGCCCGCGCCGGGACCGGATTTTCTGTTGGTGAGGGCGTCATCGCGGTGAATATTCAGCTGGTCCTGATACGATTCTCTCAGTTTCAGCAACATCTCTCTGTAATGTTTCTTCATCTTCATCGAGAGGTAGGTTTTTTTGATGACGTGCCCGTTGGCTTCCGCCTGGTTCTGAAACGCCTTGAGTTCGGCCTTCGTGATGATACGGCCGTGATGGGACGCCTGGACGTCTTTGTTCTTGTCGAGTTTCTTTTTTGTGGAAACGGATGTAGCGGGAGATATCTTCTTTGCGGACGCGGCCTTCTTCCTTTCAACCTTGACAGCAACCTTCTTTGCCGGAGCAGCTTTTTTGGGGGCAACTGCCTTGACAACGGCTTTCCTGGCAGACGTGATCTTCTTCGCGGCGACAGCCTTGGCCGAAGCCTTCTTTACCGGCGCGGCTTTCTTCGGAGAGACGGCCTTGGCCGGAGCTTTCTTCACCGGCGCGGCTTTCTTCGTGGCGACAGCCTTGGCCGGAGCTTTTTTGGGGAGAGCGGCCTTCTTAGTGGCAACAGCCTTGACAGCAGCCTTTTTCGGAACGGTTTTGACAGCCGGCTTGGAGGCCGGTGTTTTGGCCTTCTTTGATTCGTTCTTATTCATCTGTTACAACTCCTGGTTTTACGGCTGTCAAAGGCCGGTTTATTGTGTTTTTGAGTTCGATTCCTCCTGCCGGACCGGTCTTTCATACTTTCATCGAATGATTGTTCGTGGTCCGAAAAGATTCATCGAAGTATTTAAAATAGCACTAAAAGTATGATAATCAAGCCGGATGAATTGAAAAAAACGTTTTTTGCTGTATATTTTATGGCCGGGTTTTCCGTCGCGCCTCAAATTCCGGAGTCCATGCGCCGCCGATCCCGCCTTTTGGAGACCTCATGATTGACCTTCACATGCACAGCACATGTTCCGACGGCACCCTGACGCCGGAGGAGCTTGCCGCCGCCGCCCTGAATATGGGGCTGGAAGCTGCCGCACTGACCGACCACGACACGGTTTCGGGCATGGAACGTTTTCTGTCCGCCGCGTCCGGAACGTCGCTTCATGCCGTGCCCGGCGTCGAACTCGCGAGCATGCTGTTCAACAAGGACATCCACATTGTAGGCTTGTTCATTGACCCCGGCTGCCCCTCTTTGCTGTCCGCGCTGGAACAGATGCGCCTGTGGCGCGAGGAACGCAACGCGGAAATGGTGAAGAGAATTCGCTCGAAGGGATACGAGATCACGATGGACGAGGTGCTGGCCGAGGCGGGCGGCGAAAGCGTCGGGCGTCCGCACATGGCGTCCGTTCTGCTCAAAAAGGGCTATTTCCAGGACATGCAGAGCGTGTTCGGACGGCTGATCGGTCGCAACGGCCCGTGCTATGTCCTCCGCAAATATTACCCCGTCGACGCCTGCATCCGGCTGATCCATGAGGCGGGCGGCCTGGCGATCTGGGCGCATCCGCTTCATGCCGCGCACGGAGCAAGGGCGGCCCTCCGCAAGATCGGATCGCGCCTGATCTCCTACGGCCTCGACGGCCTCGAATGCTATTATTCAATGTTTGACGAACAGCAGCGGATTGATGCGCTGGATTTTGCCCGCGCCCGTTCGCTGCTGGTTTCCGGCGGAAGCGATTTCCACGGTGCCTCCCATCCCCGTGTCAAAATGGGAACCGGAATCGACAATAACCTCGCGATTCCGTTTGAGGTATATGAACGGCTCCTTGCCGCAAAACAGAACAGGGATTCCCATGACAACGAAAAAACATGTTGACGGCATCGTGATGCTCCATAATCTGTACGCCCGGCTGGAGAACGTGCTTCCGATGCCGGAGCCCGGAATGCGCGTCGAGCTCGACCTCGGCTGCGGCGACGGCGAATACGCGCTGGCTCTGGCGGTACGCCGTCCCGACGTGTACGTGATCGCGGCGGACATGCTGCTCGGCCGCGTGCGGAAAGTTCAGAAACGCGTCCTGCGGGGTGGAATGACGAATCTGCACGTGCTGAAATGCGAATCGCGCGTGCTGATTTCCCGGACGATCCCGGATGCGTTCCTCGACCGCGTGAATCTGCTCTGCCCGGATCCGTGGCCGAAGGCGAAACACCGCTGCCACCGTCTCATCACCTCGGACATCATGATGCAGTTCGCACGCATCCTGAAGCCGGACGGCGTGTTCCATTTTTCCACGGATAATGCGGAATATCTGGAGATTGCGGACCGGACCGTCGCGGAGTCGGGGCTTTTTGCTCCGTCCGATCTCGCGCTCATCGCCGACGTCGCAGACATCAAGACCGGATTCGAGCTTCTCTGGGAGTCCGAGGGCAAGACAGTGACGCACCGGGCCTGGAGGAAACTCTGAAATCTTTTGCATTTGAGGAGAATTGAAGCGGAGTCAGAAAAGTCAAAAATCCTCCAAGTTTCTGTCAAAAGGAATCTGGTTTGACAGAAACTTGCGCGTGTGCGCGGGAAAGATCGGGAAGAGCCCTTGAAACCATTCCCCGTCCCGTCCCGTCCCATGAATAGCTTCTTATCTCGAAAAGGCTCCCCGGGAGGGAATAAATGACCGTGTGCATTAAGGTTTTGAACCGAATCTTATTCAGGGAAAACCCCGGTCAAGTTTCTGTCAAAAGGAATCTGTTTTGACAGAAACTTGCGCGTGTGCGCGGGAATGGAATCCTGTCCCTTTTTTCGCAACGCCGAAACACTATCCGTGTGCTTATCCGCCAGGCATGTGATAATGAATCTTTCGGAATGGTCCCCAGTCATTATCGCGCCAGCATGATTTCTGACGCTTGAATCCGCCCCGCCGCCTTCTTTTTTCCTCTTTTTTTGGAAAACTTCGGAAAAACGACTTGATTAAAACGGCGGAGTATGATATATTGCTTTATAAACTATACGCTTTTAACTGAAACTCATCATATCAGGAGACAAATCCCATGAAAAAGTCCCTCAAACTCGCCGTCCTTTCCGCCTGCGCCGTCCTCGGCGCCCTTTCCGCCACCTCCTGCGCGACGCCGTTCCCGCTCGGATGTCTCTACACCGATGTCATTCTGCCCGGAACCGTTGGCGACGGCAACCTGAGCCAGTCCTATAACCGTCGCGGTACTTCCTCCTGCTACAGCATCCTCGGCTGGGTCGCAGGCGGCGATGCTTCCATCAACGAAGCCGCGGTCAACGGCGGCATCGACAAGATCGCATGGACGAATACCCATGTGACGAACTATTTCGGCATTTACGGCATCTACAAGACCGAAGTCTTCGGTACCGGCAAGGCCCTCGGTCCCGATCAGACCCTTGCTCCGGCCAAAAGCGGCCAGAAGTAATTGATCGCTCCGGTCCAGATCCGTTCCGGCCGAAACAAAGCAAACAGGCGGTTTTCACGACTGTGCCGCGGTTTTTCCGCGACACGTCGGATGCCGCCGTTTTTTGTACGGAAACAACCTCGTTTTTTCTTCTGTCATGACATTTCTTGAACTGAAAAAGAATCTCAAGGAACGATTTTCACAGGCCGGATTCGAGGCGGCCGATCTCGAAGCGCACTACATTGTCTGCGAAGCCGCCGGAATCCCCGACCGCGAGTTCCCGCTTTATGCTCATGAACACCTTTCATCCGAAGTGCAGGCACGCGCGGAATCCTTCGCGGCTCGCCGCCTGAAGAATGAACCGTGGCAGTATATCTTCGGACATGCGCCGTTTCGCGATCTGGAGCTTGCCGTGGGTCCGGGATGTCTGATCCCGCGTCCCGAGACGGAGTATTCCATCAGCCTCATGCTCGACGGTCTGCCGCACGGTGCGTCCGTATGTGAACTCGGCGTCGGCAGCGGCGCGATCTCGCTGGCGCTCGCCTCGGAACGTCCCGATCTGACGGTCGTCGGCATCGAACTATCCCCTGACGCACTGAAATGGGCCGAGCTCAACTTGAAAAAACTGGCCCTGCCGAACGTGACCTTCCTGCAGGGCGATCTCTTCTCTCCGGTCGCCGGACGCAAGTTCGACCTCATCGCGGCGAATCTCCCGTACATCCCGGAAGGCGACCGCGACAATCTTCCGCCGAACGTGCGCGGCTTTGAACCGGACGAGGCGCTGTTCGGCGGTGCCGACGGTCTGGACGTCATCGTCCGTGCGCTGGAACAATCTCCCTCATTTCTGAATCCGGTCGGGCGCGTCTTTTTCGAGCTTGACCCGTGCAATGCTGACCGGGCATTTGAGCTCGCCTCAAAATATCTGAACAAGCCCGCGCTTTTGAAAGACCAGTACGGCTCGGTGCGTTTCCTCTCGGCATATAAATAACGCCCGGACCGCCGTAAGGCAATCCGGGCACACATTGTGTGTCGAGCAGTGCACGGCTACGCTCGCGCACAAACGATCTTATCGGTTGTTCCGTTATTTTCTCAGAGATCCAGCACCATCCGGATGAACGCGTCGCCGGTCATGAACCCGAGCGAACCGTTCGGCGCGGCCTTCTCCGAGTATTCCGTAACGGAATCGGGCAGGATGTGCGGACCCCAGATACAGACCGGCACCGGAGTGCGCGTGTGCTGGCGCATGGAGAGCGGCACGGGGTGGTCCGGGAGGACCGCGAACGTCGCGCCGCGTCCCTGAAGTGCCTCGACGACGGGCTTGATGATGCGGTTTTCGAAGTCGCGAATCGCCTGCATTTTGAGGTCGAGACGTCCCTCATGTCCGGTTTCGTCGATCGCCTCAAGGTGAACATAAACGAAATCGTGGTCTTCGATCGCGCGGATTGCCGCCGCCGCTTTGCCCTCATAGTTTGTGTCGATGTAGCCGGTGGCGCCCTCGACCGGGATCACGTCCATACCGGCGCACTTGGCGATGCCGGAGATCACGTCGACCGCGGTGATTACCGCGCCGGTCTTGCCGCCGTAGCGTTCCGTGAACTTCGGGAACGACGGCGTGCGGCCCGGGCTCCACGGCCAGATCGCGTTGCCCTTAGCCTCGCCGGACTTCACAAGCGGATGTTCGGCCAGGAACGCCGCCGCGTCCGCCCAGAGCTTGTTCAGGAATTCCACCGTGTATGCGGCTTCCTTCGAATCGTCCAGCGCGGTCCACGGGAGTTCGGCGACCGGGATGTCCTGCGAGGAATCCGGTTTGTAGTAGCCGACTTTCGGGGAGAATTCCGGTCCGTGCAGGATCAGCAGGTTGCGGTAGCTCACGCCGGGGTGGAACGTGAGTTTGTCCGAGCCGAAATGCTCCTGAAGCGCCTCCATCAGGACGCGGGCGTGTTCCTTCGTGATGTGACCGGCGGAATAATCCTTCAGGATGCCGTCTTCGACCGTGATCAGGTTGCAGCGCCAGGCGACGTCGTCGGGCGCGAGCGGGATTCCCTGGCTGACCGCTTCAATCGGGCCGCGTCCCGGGTAATACAGCGACGGCGCATAGCCCAGTACGGACATGTTCGCCACGTCCGAGGAGGTCGGGTAGCCTTCCGGCAGGGTCAGGAACGTGCCTGACGCGCCGTTCGCGGCGATCTTGTCCATGGTCGGGGTCGGGACGGATTCGAGCGGGGTCTTCCCGCCGAGTTCGGGGATCGGGAGGTCGGCCATGCCGTCGCCGAGGAAGACGACGGCTTTGCCTTTCAGGTCGCATGCGTTCATGATTGGAGAGATCCTTTCCTGTCATGCAGTGGATGAATTGTTTTGATATAAATAAAATACTACACCGGAGCCGAAAAGTCAAGGCGTCCCGGCGGTGTCCGGCAACGAAAAACATGCTGACAATTGTTAGTATACTTTGAAAATACTTTCAAAAAAGTTGCAAAACTCGCTTGAAAGCTGCAGCTTCGTGTTGTATTGTATTCTGTCGAAAGACTGTTTTCCTATTCCAAAAACATGACTCCGGGTTTTTCCTCTGCCCCGGAATCACGCTAATCCCGACCCCAGGACCCGGATGAATGAAGAAAATCACGAAACGTCAGTTTGAGATTGCGGTTTTCATTCGCGATTTCATCGGTAAAAACGCTTTTTCGCCCACGCTTTATGACATAGCCGGGTATTTTTCCATCAAACCGTCCACCGCGGCCGCGCATGTCGCCGCACTCGAACGCAAGCACGTCATTGTCCGGCAGAAAGGCCGCCGCCGGAGCATCCGGCCTGTCGGAATGGGGGTCTGTCTGCCGAAGAAACTCCCGCTCTGCGTTCCGTTTTACATGAAGGGCACAAATGTTTCGGGCGCGCCGTCATCCTATTATCACGTGGATGCCAGTCTGCTGCCGGACAATGTTCGCGCAAAGGACCTTTTCGCCGTCCGTTTCGGCCTGTTCAGCGGGCTGTCCGCCGGATTCGATATTGATCCCCGCGACATTCTGATCGTCTGGACCAAGCCGGCCCGTCTGCATCCCGGCATGATCGTGATGGAACATACCGAAACCGCTCCTGTATGCCGTCAGGTAAACGTGGATTCGGAACCCGGCCCGGAAGTGGTCGGGCAGGTGATCGCGCTGCTTCGCCCGCTCAAATAAGACATCTCGCCCCGGTGTTTTCGTCTTTTTTTCTTCATACAGGCTTGACTTTGCGGAAAATGACTCTACATTATCATACCGTGCATTTATTCAACCGGAAGGGCCTGTCATGTTCAGATTTTTATCCATCCTTTTTTCTGCCGCTCTTGTCGTCCTGTTCAGCGGTTGCAAAAGCACTGTTGAAAACAATGATCGTACCGCGCTGGAGCTTTGCCGGTACATGATGCAGCAGACCGGCGGTAAATTCGACGGCGCGATGGCGGTCGAGCCGATCCATGCGGACGACGGGTTCGCGCTGAAGATCGCGGACCGTCAGGTCGCGTTCTACAAGTTCAACACGAAGTACAAAAAGGCCCGCGATAAGATCGAATACGTCGACAAAAACGGCTTCATCTACATCTACGGGTTCAAATACTCCGCCATCTCCCGCGGCTCGTTCATCATGGTCGATTACGAGACCAATCCGCTGAAGGACAAACTCCTCGAAGCGTTCAACAGCTTCTGAGCCAGCCGCGTTTCCTTTTTTCTTAGTCCCTGAAGTCAGGGGACAACTGTCTGCACGAGCGTCATGTACACCGCGGTCCCCGCCAGAATGGATATCAGCGGATTGCGTTTCCACAGCTGAAGCGCGACCACCACGACCGCCGCCGCGATTTCCGCCAGTCCGAACATGTGCTCGACGGGCGCGCGGTCCCGCACGTAGCAGGCGAAACAGTACACCACCAGCATGGCGATCGCCGCAGGGGAAAGAACGTTTCCGATGCTCAGGACGAGCGCGGGCGGGCGCTTTCCGGTGCCGAAGAACAGGAACGGCAGTGCGCGGAGCAGGAACGTGACGCCCGCGGTCACGGCTGTCAAAATCAGCAGGTACTCGGTCGACGTCCCGTTCATTCTTTCCCTCCGAATCTCCACGATTCCAGTTTCTCAAACGGTTTCCGGAATACGATCAGGGCGGACAGCATCAGGATCATGGACGGGATCAGCATCTTTCCCGCCCCGAAGACGAGCGCGCATGCGACGGATGCCACCAGCCCGACCGCCGCGTAGATGCGGTTTTTGCGTTCCCGGCACTGGTCGGTCAGGATCACCAGGAAGAGCGCGGTCATGGCGAAGTCGATGCCTTTGTTCGGGAACGGCAGCGCGGCTCCGGCGAGTGCGCCGGACACGACGCCGACGATCCAGTAGAAATGGTTCAGCGCGGCGAGCGTGACGCAGTACAGGATGGAATCGCCTCCGGGCGGCACTTTGTTCTCGACTTCGAGCGCGTAGGTCTCGTCGGTGAGACTCCAGATCAGGTAGAGCTTCTTCGCGAGCGGGATTCCGCGGAACCGTTCGATGAGCGAAAGCCCGTACATGGAGTAACGGATGTTCAGGCAGACGGTCAGGAGCGCCACGTCCAGCATCGGCTGCGAGTTCCGAATCCAGTCCACGAGCATGAATTGAAGCGCGCCGGAGATGCTTGTGGCGCTGGTCAGAAACGCCCAGAACGCGGGCAGACGGATCCCGCTTTTCGCGGACAGCAGGACGCCCGCCGCAAATCCCATGGCGGTATACCCCATCAGGACTGGCAGCGAACTGATAAAAGCCTGTTTCAGAACCGGTTTCTGATTCATGGACCGTATGCTCCCGAAAAATGAAGCTACTAATATATCATCGTTCTCTGCAAATACAAAATCTTTTTCCTTTCTTTTCGCCGCTTTTCCCGTTTTCGTACCCTCTTTTTCTTGAAAAAGGCTCGCACGCATGATATATTATATTCTGAACTACTGCACACTGTACCGCCGCGCTCCGTATCCCTGCATGGAGCCGGCAGAATGAAGGAAACATGTTCATCATGAATGATGAAAAGACCCCGGCCGCGAAGACCGGGGCATCGGCACGTACCGCCGCGGCTCCGGCGGAATGCACGCTGGCGGAACTCCCCGTCGGCCAGTCGGCCGTCGTGATCTATATGAAGCCTTCCCTGCGCGGGAAGAAAAAATTCGCGGACGTCGGGATCGTGCCCGGCACCCTGCTTGAGATGGAAGCCCACGCGCCGTTCGGCGGTCTCCTCCGCATCAAGGTCATGGAGAGCAGCCTCTCCATCCACCGCGACGATGCCGCGAACATCATCATCCGCATGCAGGAGCGCCCATGAGCCGCAAATACCGGATCGTCCTCGCCGGAAATCCGAACTGCGGCAAAACCACGATCTTCAACTGCCTCACCGGCGCGCGCCAGCACGTTGGAAACTACCCCGGCGTGACGGTCGAGAGCAAGACCGGTGAATTCATGCTCGGCGAGGACGAGATCGAGATCATCGACATTCCCGGCGTGTACAGCCTGTCCTCCAGCTCGCCCGAAGAGGGCGTCGCGTTCGAAGAACTGACCAAGCCCGGGATCGACCTCATTATGAACGTGATCGACTCGTCGATCCCCCAGCGCAGCCTGTACCTCTCCACGCAGCTCGCCGAGCTCCATATCCCGATGCTGATCGTCTTCAACATGAGCGACGAGGCGAAAAAGAAGGGGCTCAAGTTCGATATCCGGAAACTTCAGTCCTATTTCGGATGCGGCATCGTCCAGACGGTCGGTTCCCGCGGCGACGGCATCGACAAACTCAAAAACGCCCTTGCGGAAAGCCTCCTGCATCTGGAGGACCACGACGTTCCGAAGCTCACCTACGGCGCGGACGTCGACGACGCCATCCACGAGCTTGAGGAATGGATCGAACCAGCCATGACCGACCGCATCCGCCACATCCCCGCGCGCTTCTTCGCCATCAAGCTGCTGGAGAAGGACACCTGCGTGATGCGGCTCCATGAGTTTCAGGGGCTCGACGCCATCATCGACGCCCAGATCACGCATCTTTACGCCCGGCACGCCATCACGGCCGAGACCTTTATGGCCGACTGCCGCTACGCCATGATCTCCGGCGCATGCCGCGACGCGATTTCTTTCACGCAGGAACGCCGCCGCGAGATATCCGACAAGATCGACGCCGTGGTCACGAACCAGTGGGTCGGACTCCCCCTCTTCTTCGCCGTCATGTACCTCATGTTCTGGTTCACGTTCACCTGCGCCGCGCCCATGACGGCCGGCATCGAATGGCTGTTCGGCTGGATCCAGAGCCTCATCGAACGCTTCTGGTCGCCGGATGTCCAGCCCGTCCTCCGCAGTCTCCTGATCGACGGCGTGATCCACGGCGTCGGCGGCGTGATCGTCTTCCTCCCGAACATCCTGTTCCTCTTCCTCGCCATCGCGTTCCTGGAGGACACCGGCTACATGGCGCGTGCGGCGTTCGTGATGGACGGCATCATGCGCAAGTTCGATTTGCAGGGCAAGAGCTTCGTGCCGCTCGTGCTCGGATTCGGCTGCAACGTCCCCGCGGTCATGGCCACGCGCAGCATCGAGTCCGAACGCGACCGCAGGACCACGATCCTGGTCCTGCCGCTGATGAGCTGCGGCGCGCGCCTGCCGATTTACGCTCTGCTGATCCCCGCGTTCTTCGCGGTCAAATACCAGGCGTTTGTCATGTTCCTGATCTACGCGATCGGCGTCGCGTTCGCCATGCTCGCCGCCCGCCTCCTCAAATCCACGCTGTTCAGGGGCGACGGCGAAGTCTACCTGATGGAGCTCCCGCCCTACCGCGTCCCGACCGTGAAAAGCATCCTCCTGCACATGTGGGACCGCGGCGTGATGTACCTTCAGAAAGCCGGCACGATCATCCTCGGCGTCTCCGTACTGCTTTTCATCGCGAACAATTACCCGGAGAAGAAGACGTTCGACGCCGATTACGGCGCGCAGATCATGGCCGTCGCATCCGATACTGTCCTCACTCCGGAGGAACAGGCCGATGCCTTCCAACGCATCGAAAGGATGCGTCACGCCGAGGCCGCCGAATACACCGTTTCCGGCCGCGTCGGGAAGTTCCTCGAACCCGCGTTCAAGCCCATCGGATTCGACTGGCGCGTCACGACCGCCGCGATCAGCGCCCTGGCCGCGAAAGAGATATTCGTCTCTCAGCTCGGAATCCTGTACGCCGAGGACGCCGAATCCGCCGGAGACGGGGAGGACGAACAGGAACCGCTCCGCCAGCAGCTCCGCCGCGCCTACACCCCGCTGCAGGGATTCTGCATGATGCTGTTCTGCCTGCTCTCCATCCCGTGCCTCGCCACGCTCGCGATCATCCGCCGGGAACTGAACTCGTGGAAATGGATGTTCTTCGAGGCCGCCGGACTCTTCGTCCTGGCGTACGGGACCACGTTCATCGTGTACCAGCTCGGCCTGCTCCTGAAGATCGGGACGAACTACCTGCTCTGAAAAACGGGTAAGACATTCGCAAATCTTTCTTCAGTAGATTCAGGTTATAGTTAACAAAAAGGCGGAATCTCTCCAAGTTTCAGTTAAGGAACTTGTTTTAACTGAAACTTGCGCGGGCAGCGCAGTTATATGAACGTGCGCTCGCGCATCCATGCGCGTGAGCCCTTGATCTCGGGTCTCAAACCTTTCCTCTGTCAAAAACCTCTTTGTGCGGGAACGGTCATCCGGATTGCTATGCAAAAAAAAAGAATTTGAACTTTTGCTGTTGGTACTTGCTTTTTCTTTTACGCATGCTATAGTATGTCAATAATTTTATCGAAATACCCTCAAAACCCCTGGAATACAAGAAAGGAAGCACCTCATGCCTGTTCTTATCTTTTTTGGGGCCCTTCTCCTGATCTTCATTATCGGGATTCTTCCTATCATCAATCTGGTCCTTCTGTCCTCGTGCAAATCCAGAATTGAGGATCTTATGCTCCGGATCAGGGATCTGGAAAAGGCGGTAAAGGACGGACAGTCTGTGTCCACGCCGAAACAGGATGTCAAGATCCAGGTCCCCGGCTCGGCGGAATCCAAACCGGTTCCCGAATTCCTTCTGTCAAATCAGCCTGCGGCGAATCCGCCTCAAAAACCGGCGGAGATCAAGCCGGAAGTCAAGCCGGAAGCCCCCGCTGTCAAGCCGGAAGTCAAACCGGAAGCCCCCGCTGTCAAGCCGGAAGTCAAGCCGGAAGCCCCCGCTGTCAAGCCGGAAATCAAGCCGGAAATCAAGCCCATGCCTGTCCAGCCTCCGTCGCAGGCTACGCCGCCGATCAAGCAGAAACCTCCAAAACCGGTTCAGCCGGAGATCAAACCAGCCGCCGCTGCTGCGAATACATCCGAACCATTCGATACCAAGTCCCTGCTCAATGTTCCGAGAGGGAACGGCAATGCCTGGATGGCGGGATCAAAACCTGTCGACGACACGCAATTCCCCTCGCAACATTCCGCCATTGAGGAACGCACGGCCGAAGTGCTGTCGAGGCTGTGGCAGTGGATCATCGTCGGGGAGGAATACCGCAAGGGCAACATGCCGAAGGAATACGCGGTCGCGACGACCTGGATGCTCCGTTCGGCGGTGCTTCTTATTGTGCTCGGTCTGGCGTACTTCATCAAGTACACGCACGACCGCAATCTGCTCCCGCCGGAACTCCGCCTCTCCGTCGCCGCGCTGTTCACGCTGGCGCTGCTCGGGATCGGATGCCGCCTGCTGAAGGGCGCGAAATACCGCATCTTCGGGACAGCGCTCGCCGGAGCCGGGTTCGCCGGACTGTACCTGTGCGTGTTCGCGAGCGTATCGGTGTACCATCTGCTGACTCCGCTGGTCGGGCTGGCCGGGCTGGTCGTCGTGACTGCCGCCGGCGTCGCGCTTGCCCTTCGATTCAATTCGATCATTCTGGCGGTGCTTGCGGTCAGCGGCGGCTACCTGGCTCCGGTCCTGATGGACACCGGGTCGCACAATCTCGCCGGACTGTACAGTTATATGCTGATCCTGGTCGTCGGTTCGCTCATCATCGCCCGCATGCGTTCGTGGCAGCCGGTCAACATCCTGTCGTTCATGTTCACGTGGGGCATCTATGCCGCCTCGAATCCGTTCCCCCCGGGCGGCGGGATCAACGTGCCCCTGACCGCCTCGCCGAACTGGCTTGAGCTCGCGGACGGCGTGAATCGCGGCTATGCGATCGCACTGGGAGCCGGAGCGCTGTTTTTCCTGGCGTTCTGCGTGCAGACCGTGGCGTTCAACCTCTTCACGAAACGAAAGGTATCGCTGCTGGAACTCGGATTTGCCGCGCTGAACGGCATTATCTTCATGTCGCTGACGATCCATCCGACGATCCGTATTTACGGCCGCGAATACGCCGCCGCGATCACGTTCGGCGGTGCGCTCGTCTACCTGCTCCAGATCGCGCTGCTGATCCGCACGAAGCTGGAGGACCGCAACCTCCTGCTGACGCTCCTGGTGTTCGCCTGCGGCCTGATCTCGCTGACGTTCCCGCTGCTGCTGAACCAGGACCACCTCGCCGTGGCGTGGTCGGCGCAGGCGGCTGCGATGCTGTACATCGCGTGCCGGACGCGTTCCGTGATCCTCCTGCGCCTGAGCTACGTCGTCTACATGGTCGCCGCGGTGCGCCTGCTCGGATTCGACCTGTCGCGCGGATACTGGCGCCACAGCGTCACGTTCCTGACGCGCCTGCTGAACTTCGGTTCCTATACGGCCGCGCTCGCGGGCGGGTTCTTCCTGCTGAACCGTTACGGCGCGGAGCTGACGCCCGCGTCCGAACGGCCCGCGGACGACGGATCCCGCACCGTTTACTCCCGTTCGTCGAAAACGATGTTCTGGTGCGCGTTCGCCGTGAGCTTCCTTCTGATCGCGGGCGAGTTCACGTATCTGCCGCACCTGAAGGTCGGCGGCGTGGTCGTGACGGCCGCGCTGTACCTGCTGATCCTGTCGCTGATCCCGAGGTTGTTCCGGGAGAACCGGAGGGCCATCATGACGGCGGGCGCGGTTCTGCTCGTCGTGTTCCTGTGGTATGTCATCGTCTCGTGGCAGTCCGGCGGCCAGTCCGTGCACGATTCGCTCTGGCGGTTCTTCCCGAACCTCCTGGCCGTGGCGTCGCTGATTTTCGCCGGGACGTTCTTCGCGGCGTTCGACGGCGCGGAAGACGATGAACGGTTCGGCGGCAAGGACGTCAGCCGATTCTTCATCCTGAGCGCGTGCATCCTGTGGTTCGTCTACAGCACGGACGAAACGTCGTTCCTGGTCCGGCTGTACGGTTCGCCCTCCGGCGCGCGGATCGCCGTCTCGCTGCTCTGGGGCGCTTACGCGCTCGCGCTCCTCGCGTTCGGCATCCTCCGCAAGAAGAAGATCGTCCGCATTCCCGCGCTGGTCCTTTTCGCCGTTACGGTCCTGAAAATATTCTTCTTCGACCTCGTCGGGACGCCCGCGCTGTACCGGATCGCGGGCTGCATGATCACCGGCGCCGTGCTCGTCGCCGGAGCCTGGCTCTATGTCCGGTTCGCACAGAAAGGAGATCCGTCCGATGAAACCCGTCCGTAATCACCTCAAACTCCTGACCGCCGCGGCGTGCTTCCTGTTCGCGGCCGCGACCGGATTCTCCGGCGAGGAGAAAACCGCCGCGTTCCCGTTCTACAAGGACATCATCCTCCCCGAACATCAGGGGGACATTTTCACTTTTACCGTCGATGCCGGTATCTACCGTGAAACGGAGACCATCCCGAACGACATGCGCATCTTCGGTCCGGACGGGGAGAACTGCCCGTTCATCCTCAGCGAACAGAAGCAGATCGTCCAGGACAATACCGTGGAATCCAGTTATCCCGCGACCGTCACCGGCTTTGAAACGCTTCCGGACGGTTCTGTGCGGATTACCGTGAGCATGAACAGTACCATCGCGGATTCTTCCGATCCGCGTGTCGTCGGACTGAAGATCCAGACTGCCGCGAAGGATTTCGACAAGAAAGTGAAGGTCTACGACAAGACCGGCGAAACCCTGATCGCCGAGGGCGCGTTTCTGGATTACTCCAGCCGCGTCAACCTCAGAAACGATTCCGTCCGGTTCCCCGCTCCTGTGAAGGAATTCAGCTTCGTCATCGTCATGGACAACTACACGGAGATCAAGGATTCGCCTCTCTTCCGCGTCGTTGAGGGAGACACCAACATCGTGGAGCAGGAGAAGTTCCGCGAGTCGCCGAAGATCGACGGCATCTCCCTGTTCGTTCTCAGGAAACAATCGGTCAGAAACACCGTTCATACCCAATGGCCCGTCGAGATACTCTCCAAAACGAAACGGGGCAATACCACGGTCGTGAACTTCTCCAACGGCTTCGCGCCGCTCGACAGTATCACCGTTGACAGCTCCGACGTCTTTTTCTCCCGTCCGTACCGCCTCTACGACGCATCCGGGAAGCTTCTTGCATCCGGGACTGTCCGCAAGCTTGATTCCGCATCGTTCCGCACGTCCGTGTCCGACCGCGTGATCACGATTCCCGAGCATCGTTCCAGGACCTGGACGCTCGAACTGGACAACGGCGAATACGGCGAACTGAAGGATATCACGCTTCAGACGGGCGGCCGTGTCTGTCAGGTTTGGTTTCTCGCACTGAAATCTGCTACCGCGGACGGATCGGGACAGGCCGGCTACAGGGTCTACTACGGCGCCTCCGGTCAGCCCATGCCGCCTTCGGATTTCACGGATGTCCTGTGGCACAGGGAGGAGCCCATTGTATCCGACGCTACGCTCTCGGCGCAAAAGGATAATCCACACTGGGATCCCTCCGGCACACCTTTCGCTTATGCTCAGAATTGGGGCCTGGTCTACAAGATCATCATGGCCGCCGCCGCGTTCGCGGTCTTCGTGATCCTGCTTTTCTCCGTCAAGAAGATCGACAAGGTCAAGGACTGACCTGTCGCAAATAGCTGAATCGGAAAAATGTCTCCGCCTGCTGAAAACGCAGGCGGAAAAGTACGCTTTTGTCCGCAAAAGGCGCTTTTCCGTCTTTTTTTGCTTTTCCGCCTTGACTTTGTATCGGACGGGGCTATATTTTCTAAATAGAGAACGATACATCACTTGTTGAACAATACACCACCAGGAGGTTTGAACCATGAGAACATCCGTTTTGGCCATGATCCTCGCAGGCGGCGAAGGGACCCGTCTGGCTCCCCTGACCGACCAGCGCGCGAAACCCGCCGTCCCGTTCGGCGGCAAATACCGCATCATCGACTTCGTGCTGAGCAATTTCGTGAACAGCGGCATCGACAGCATCTTCGTGCTGACCCAGTTCAAATCGCAGAGCCTGATGGAACACATCATCAACGGCTGGAACCTCTCGAACGCCCAGCAGCGCGGCCACTTCATCATCCCGGTGCCCGCCCAGATGCAGACCCGCGAACGTGAATGGTACCAGGGCACGGCGGACGCGATCTACCAGAACATGAACCTGATCGAGGACTTCGACCCCGATCTCGTGGCGGTCTTCGGCGCGGACCACATCTACCGCATGGACGTCAGCCAGATGGTTGACTTCCACCAGGCGAACAACGCCATCGCGACCGTGGCGGCGATCCCGATCCCGATCGAGGAAGCCAGCCAGTTCGGCATCATCGAGGTGGACGACCAGTGGCGCATCACCGGATTCCAGGAGAAGCCGAAGAACCCGACCCCGCTGCCGAACGACAAGAACATGTGCCTCGCCTCCATGGGCAACTACATCTTCAACTCCGCCGACCTGCTGGCGCTGCTGAACCGCGACCACAAGGCGGGCAAGACCAGCCACGACTTCGGCAAGGACATCATCCCCGCGCTCGTGAAGACGCAACGCCTCTACGCCTACAACTTCTACACGAACGTGATCCCCGGCCAGGACCTCTCCACGAAACCCTACTGGCGCGACGTCGGGACCCTGAAGGCGTATTTCGAGGCGAACATGGACCTGCGCAGCACCACGCCGCACCTCGACCTCTACAATCCGCTCTGGCCGATCAACAACTACCACTACAGCCTGCCCCCGGCCAAGTTCATCCACAACGAAGAGATCGACGCCTACGGCCTCCCGCGCATCGGCAGGGCCATCAACTCCATCGTCTGCGACGGCTGCATCGTCTCCGGCAGCACGGTGACCGACTCGATCCTGTTCAACAAGGTCTTCGTCCACAGCTACGCCACCGTCCACAACTGCATCCTGCTGTCCGACGTCGACATCGGCGAACACTGCCGCATCCGCAACGCCATCATCGACAAGCACAACATGATCCCGCGCGGCACGATCATCGGCTACGACAAGGCGGACGACGAGAAGCGTTATTTCGTGGTCGATCTCGGCGTCGACGAGCAGGGCAATCCGAAGTGGCTGACCGTGATCCCGAAGGAACGCCATTCCCTGCAGGTGGTCCATCCGTCGGCCGACATCGCCCGGCTGGACGCCGAACCGGAAAAAGACGAAAAGGCGGACGGCGCCAGCCCGGCGAAAAAGTAACACCCCGCGAGACTTGCCGTGAACTCTTCCGGGGCATCCCTCGGCCTCTGGGACCGTGTATTCGATCGGGTACGCCGCGAACTCGGCGACGCGCCCGGTTGCCACGACTTCGCCCATACGCTCCGCGTACTGAAAAATGCCGAACGGATTGCCGCGGAGGAATCCGGATGCGACCGGGAAGCCGTGCGTTTCGGCGCGCTGCTCCACGACGTCGCGCGTCCGGAGGAACTTGCCTCCGGCGGCAAGCTCTGCCATGCCGCGCTCGGCGCGGAGAAATCCCGCCGCATCCTTGAGGAGGAGGGCTGTGAAGACCCGGCGTTCGTGCAACACATTTCCGAGATCGTGCGGACGCACCGTTACCGCGGCAACCTCAAACCCGCCACGCTCGAAGCCTGCATCGTATACGACGCGGACAAGCTTGATTCGCTCGGGGCGTTCGGCGTGGCGCGGGCGTTCCACTTCGCCGGACGCATCGGGGCCTGCCTGCACAATTCCGAAGAGGCCGCCCTCGCCTCCGAATCGTATTCCAGTCAGGATTCCGCCTACCGCGAATATCTCGTGAAGCTTCGCGGTCTCCCGGACCATCTGCTGACCGGATCCGCGCGGCGGTTCGCCGCCGACCGGGCGGCGTTCATGCGGGCGTTCTTCGACCGTCTGAACGAGGAACAGGAGGGTCTCCGGTAATGCTCTCCGAGTTCATGGCATTCTGTTTCCCCGGTATGACGGCGTTCCAGCTGGTCATCCTCGCCGCCTCCGCGCTGCTCGTGGGCGTGAACAAGTCCGGCATCCCCGGGCTCGGCATGCTCCCCGTGATCCTGCTCGCGGTGGCGTTCGAGCTGAATCCCGGCTTCGCAACCGGCGTGATGCTGCTCATGATCTGCGCGGGCGACATCTTCGCGGTATCGTACTACCGCCATAATGCCGACTGGAAGATCGTGCTCCGTCTGCTCCCGTATACCATGCTCGGGCTTGCGCTCGGGTTCGTGACGCTGCGGTATCTGAACCGTCCGGAGCATCTCCGCATTCTGATCGGCTGGATCATCCTGCTCCTGGCCGCCGTGCATCTCATCCGCGTTGCTTTTTTCAAACACGCGCCCGTCCCGAGCCACTGGGCGTTTTCCGCGGTCGTCGGGCTTGCCGCCGGATTCACCACGCAGGTGGCGAACGCCGCCGGGCCCGTGATGGCACTGTATCTGCTGAGCATGAAGTTGCCGAAGGCCCGCTACGTCGGCACGTGCGCCTGGTTCTTCATGATCATGAACTGGACCAAGCTCCCGATTTTCTGTTTCGAGGGGCGCGTCTCGTCAGCCGTCCTGTACGCCGTCCTTCCGATGTTTCCGCTTATCCTGATCGGCGCGGCCCTGGGCGTACTCTTCGTGAAACGCGCTCCACAGCGCTTCTTCGAGATCGTCATCGAGATCATCGTCATCGTTTCCGCGGTCAAGCTTCTCTGGCCGTCCTCACCCGTCAATTCACCCGAACCGGAATCCGTTCCAACGGAGGAAACGGCGCCCGCCGAACGTCCTTCCCCCGAACAGGAACCCGTCGCGGGCTGAACCCGTTTTTTTCATCCCCCTCACATACGGAGATCAAACATGAAACCTGCCTCCAAAAAAGAACCTGAACAGACGGCCGCCGATGTCCGCACGGACAATCCCTCCGCCACGAAGTCCGCTTTGAACGTCGCGGAACAGCCGGACAAGGAAGAAGCCGCCGCCCCGCTGAAACAGATCGAACAGAAAGTCTGGAACGTCCGCACGGCCGACCTGCCGAAGAGCAAAGCCTTCCCGCTTGCCATCGAACGCGTCCTCCTGCTGACCGGCAAGAACTTCATCAAGAACAAATGCGCACTGCGGGCCTCCTCGCTGACCTTCCTCACTCTGATGTCGGTCGTCCCGCTCGTCGCGCTTCTCCTTGGCATCGCGCGCGGCTTCAACTTCGAGGAAATGCTCCGCGAAAAGCTCGTCGAGAGCTTTGTCGGGCAGGAGGAAGTCGCCGAATGGATCCTGAACTTTGCGGACACCACGCTCAAGGTCGCCGCGGGCGGCGTCATTACGGGCATCGGCGTCGGCATGCTGTTCTTCACGGCGCTGAAACTGCTGGCCAATATTGAGAACTCGTTCAACGACATCTGGGGCATCAAACAGGGGCGTTCCGTGCTCCGCAAGCTCAGCGACTACATCACGCTGCTGCTCCTCTGCCCCGTCTTCGCGGTGCTTCTCCTCGGACTCAATACCTTCGGCATGGCCAGCATCGAGGGCGTCTCGTGGCTGCCCGGAAAGAGCTATCTGCTGGACGCCATCCGCTACGTCTTCCCGGTCGTGCTTTCCTGGGTCATGTTCTTCTTCCTCTACCTCTTCATCCCGAACACCCGCGTGAAGCCGAAAGCCGCCCTCGCGGGCGCAATCCTGACCGGCACGCTCCTCATCGTCACCCAGTACATCTACATGTTCCTGCAGACGATCCTGACGAGCTACAACAAGGTTTACGGAAGCTTTGCCGCGCTGCCGTTCTTCCTCCTCTGGCTTCAGGCTACCTGGACCGTGATCCTCCTCGGCGCGCAGTTCTCGTTCGCCGTCCAGAACGTCAACTACTACGAATACTACCCGGGCGACCAGCCCCTCTGCATGCACTACCGTTCCATCTGCGCCCTCCGCATCATGAAGCTCCTCGGCGACGCGTTCAACAACCGGACCGGCGCCGTGACCATCACGGATATCTCCGCCAAACTTGAAATCCCGATCCGCATCGCGCGCGCCGTGCTGAACGACCTGATCACAGCCGGACTTGTGATCGAGGTCACGTTCGACCGCCGCCGCGACGACGCCTTCATGACCAAGGTCCCGCTCGGAGACTTCATCCCGACGACCATCCTGGAACGTCTCTCCAACATCGGCGACAGCGGCTTCCGGTCCGAGAACGCCGCCGAAGCCGAAAAACTCCTTGCCGATCTCTGGTCGTCGGCGGAAAAGAATTCCGCGAACGCTCCGCTCGTGACCTTCACGCCGGAAGCGCAGCTGGAAGCGGAAAAGGCCGCTGCGAAAGCCTGACGCGCCCATCTCCATTTATTTGAAAGACACATGTCCCCTCTTTCCGGAGGGGATTTTTTATTTGCGCGGGAGGCGTTCCGTGCGGATCGGGAGCAGATACAGCGCCGTCAGGAAATTGACTCCGGCGACGAGCGCGAGCACGCCGACCGTGGAGAGCAGACCGTGCGCCATGAGCTGCGCCGTCACGACCGTTCCGATCGCGATCGCGAACGAGTTCACGATGTTGTTCGCAGCAACGGCGCGCGCGACCTCCTTCGGGTCGGCTTTGTGCTGGAGCAGGGCGTTCAGCGGGACGGAGTAGAACCCGCCGCATGCCGCAAGCAGGACCAGGTCGGCGGCGATCCGCCAGGACGCGGAGAATTTGAGCAGTTCGCCGATGGAGAAGAGCGTTTCGGGATCGCCCGGAGCGTGCGACCACGAACGCGCCGCGAAAAACAGATCAATCGTGAAGAACGCCATGAGGACAAGCGCGGGCGAGACGAGCGGCATCACGGGGCGGCGGCGTCCCGCGGTCTGGCACAGCACGGACCCGATCGCGACGCCCGCCGAGAAGAGCAGGTAGAGGACCGGGACGAGGTGCGACATGGCGTTCAGCACGTCCTTGCAGAATCCCGCTAGCAGCGACACGTACAGCGCAGCCGTCATCCAGAACGTCGAAAGCCCGAGTACGCAGTGCGTCAGGACGCGGTCCCGGAACACCGCCCGCAGGACGTCCCACGAGGCGCGGATCAGGTTCGGGTCAATGCGCAGCGAGGGCGATTCCGGCTTCATTTCCGGGATGAGGAACGCTCCGCAGAGCCCGAGGGCCGCCATGAACAGGATGACCGCGCCGGTCACGAGTCCGCCGTGCGGAACCGTGATGAGGTAGTTTCCGAGGACCGCGCCGAAGATGACCGCCACGTAGGTCCCCGCGTTCACATACGCGTTGCCGCGCAGAAGTTCGTGTTTCTCCAGCATCTGCGGGATGTAGGCGTATTTGAGCGGGCTGAACAGCGCGGACTGCGTGCCCATGAAGAACAGGAGTATGAGGAGAGGCCAGACGCTGCCGCGGATGAAAATGAAAAAGACCGGGACCATGAGCACGAATTCCATGATCTTGCAGGCGCGGAAGAGCTTGTGGCGCGGGAACTTGTCGGCGAGCTGGCCCGCGGTGGCGGAGAACGGGAAATACGGGAGCATGAGGAGCGCCATGGCCGTGAAAGACAGGGCGTTCGCCGTACCGGACGAGTAGCCGGACTGGTAGGAGATCATGATGACCAGCGCGTTGCGGAACAGATTGTCGTTGAATGCGCCGAAGAAGAACGTAAGAAAAAACGGGAAGAATCTGCGGGAAAAAAACATGTCGATGGAATCGGGGTTGAGAGGGAATTTGACGGATATAATATAAAACCTGGCGGCGGTTTTTCAAGCGGGGGACGGTGTTTCTCCTGCTTTGAAGTTGTCCGGGATGAAGGCTCCATTTAAAAAAAGAGATAAAAAAACACGTTTTCCGGTTGATTTTATGCGGATTTCGTGGTATAGTTCACAACGTAATAATTTATGAACGGAATAAAGACGGGCTTATGACCGGGAAAACAAGCACAGATTTGAGTTCAGTTCTGCCTCTCAATGCGCGAACCGCGCGCATCGCCTCGGGCGGAGGACTAGCCGCGTCTTTGCGCAAGTTTCCGGCGAAGGAAAATGAAGCACGGAACGGATACCGTGCCGGACTTGAGCCGGATGAGCTGGATTCCATAGCGCCTCATTCCGCGGAAAACCGTATGGAGTCTTCCCTCTCCGTGCTTCGTCCTTCCGTTCAATCTACACCTCATTTGAACAGCAACCCAATCTAAGATTCACCATACATCAAAACATCCTACGAAGGAGAAAACCATGAGCAGTCAACTGACGATCGGACTCGATTTCGGTTCCGACAGCGTAAGAGCCGTGCTGGTCGACGTGGAAAACGGCGAGATCCTCGCCTCCTGCGTCCAGAACTACCCCCGCTGGAGCGAAGGCAAATATTGCGACGCTCCGAACAACCAGTTCCGCCAGCACCCGCTGGACTACCTCGAAAGCCTCGAAGTCGTCGTCAAGGGCGTCATGCAGGGCATTGAGAAGGAACGCGTGATCGGCATCGGCGTCGACACCACCGGATCCACCCCGTGCGCCGTGAACAAGGAAGGCATTCCGCTGTCCATGCTGCCGGAGTTCGCCGACGACCCGAACGCCATGTTCATCCTCTGGAAGGACCATACCGCCATTTTCGAGGCGGACGAGATCAACGCCTACGCCAAATCGCACGGCGGCACCGACTACACCATGTACGAGGGCGGCATCTACTCCAGCGAATGGTTCTTCGCGAAGATCCTGCACACCCTCCGCATGAGCGAATCCGTCCGCAAGGCGGCGTTCAGCTGGGTGGAGCACTGCGACTGGATCCCGGCCGAGCTCACCGGCAACATCGACCCGCTCAAGATGGCGCGCAGCCGCTGCGCCGCCGGACACAAGGCCATGTGGCATGAGAGCTGGGGCGGACTTCCGCCTGAGGAATTCTTCGCCGGACTCGATCCCATGCTCGCCGGCCTCCGCGACCGCCTGTTCAAGGACACCGTGACCGGCGACAAGCCCGCGGGCAAGCTCTCCCAGAAGTGGGCGGACCGCCTCGGCCTCACCACGAACGTCGTGGTCGCCGCGGGCGCGTTCGACTGCCACTTCGGCGCGGTCGGCGCACAGATCCACGCCTATGATCTGGTCAAGGTCTGCGGCACCAGCACCTGCGACATCCTCGTGGCGCCCCAGGTCAACAGCTGCATCCCCGGCATCTGCGGCCAGGTGGACGGCTCCGTGATCCCCGGCATGATCGGCCTCGAAGCCGGCCAGTCCGCGTTCGGCGACGTCTACGCCTGGTTCAAGCGCCTCCTCTCCTATGCCGGCGACATCAAGATCGCCGTGCTTGAGAAGGAAGCCGCCACCATCCCGGTCGGCACCACCGGCGTCCTCGCGCTCGACTGGTTCAACGGCCGCCGCACCCCGAACGCCAACCAGAAGCTCACCGGCGCGATCTGCGGCCTCAACCTCGGCACGACCGCCCCGATGGTCTACCGAGCCCTCGCCGAAAGCACCGTCTACGGCGCACGCGCCATCATCGACCACTTCAAGGCGCAGAGCATTCCGATCCGCAACGTCATCATGACCGGCGGCATCAGCCGCAAGTCCCCGTTCATCATGCAGATGTGCGCCGACGTCTTCAACCTCCCGATCAAGATCGCCGCCTGCGACCAGACCTGCGCGCTCGGCAGCGCCATGTTCGGCGCGGTCGCCGCCGGACACTACGCCCGCGTGGAAGACGCCATGGAGAAGATGGGCGCCGGATTCGACGCGGAATACACGCCGAACAAGGAAGTCGTCCAGCTGTACGAAGAACTCTATCAGCGTTACCTCCGTTTCGGCCGCTCGATGGAGAAGGAAGGACTCTGATCCATGAAATTCGCATCCCTTCGCAAAGAGTGCTATGAGGCCAACATGGAGCTCCCGAAGCTCGGCCTCGTCATCTACACGTTCGGCAACGTCAGCTGCATCGACCGCAAGAAAGGCGTTTTCGCCATCAAGCCCTCCGGCGTCGACTACGACAAGCTCACGCCAGAAGACATCGTGATCGTCGGCCTCGACGGCAGGATCGTCGACGGCAAGCTCCGTCCCTCCAGCGACACCAACACCCACGTCGAACTGTACAAGGCGTTCCCGTCCGTCGGCGGCATCGTCCACACCCACTCCACGTTCGCCGTGGCCTGGGCGCAGGCCGCCCGCGCCGTGCCCCTGTACGGCACGACCCATGCGGACCACCTCGCCGCCGACATCCCCTGCACGGAATTCATGGCCGACGACCGTATCCGCAACGACTACGAGACTGAGACCGGCCTTCAGATCATCGACTGCTTCAAGAAGCACAAGCTGAAAGCCTCCGAAATCCCCATGGCGCTCGTCGCCGGCCACGGTCCCTTCACCTGGGGCGCGACTGCCGCAAAGGCCGTCTATCACGCCCGCGTCCTCGAAGAACTCTGCAAGATGGCGTACATCACGGAGCTCGTGAACCCCAAGGTCCCGCGTCTGAAAGATTCTCTGATCCAGAAACATTACAACCGTAAACACGGAAAGGATGCCTATTATGGCCAAAATTGATTTCTCCAAGTACACGATCCGGTTCATCACCGGCAGCCAGCACCTCTACGGTCCGGAAACCCTGAAGCAGGTCGCCGACAACGCGAAAAAAGTCGTCAAGGCGCTGAACGCTTCCAAAGAGATCCCCATCAAGATCGAGTGGGTTCCCACCGTGAAGCTCAACGAGGAAGTCGTCGCCGCCATTCAGGAAGCGAACGCCGACAGGACGTGCATCGGCGTCATCTGCTGGATGCACACCTTCTCCCCCGCCAAGATGTGGATCAACGGCCTCAAGATCCTCAACAAGCCCATGCTCCACCTGAACACCCAGGGCAACCGCGACATTCCGTGGACCACGATTGACATGGACTTCATGAACCTGAACCAGGCCGCGCACGGCGACCGCGAGTTCGGCTTCATCTGCACCCGCCTCGGCCTGAACCGCAAGGTCGTCAACGGCTACTACGCCGACCCCGTCGTCCAGCATGAGATCGGCGTGTGGGCGCGCGTGGCCGCCGCATGGGCCGACTCCCAGACCATGAAGGTCGCCCGCATCGGCGACAATATGCGCGAAGTGGCCGTGACCGAAGGCAACAAGGTCTCCGCCCAGATCCAGTTCGGCTACTCCTGCAACGGCTATGCCGTGCCGGACGTCCTGAAGTTCATCGACGCCGTCACCGACAAGGAAGCCGAAAAACTCGTCAAG
>JAEEGG010002855.1_pt1 | contig 44044 bp, 45 predicted proteins | sample 9134161 | NCBI WGS metagenome assembly JAEEGG01 (sample SAMN16246543, study PRJNA631951) | gut metagenome | biome: gut microbiome; feature: rumen; material: CR-attached | host: Bos | place: Iran: Karaj | collected 2018-10 | reverse complement strand
CATCACTGTAATCAGTTTTAATCTGCATTATTTTACCACTTTCTCCCCGAAGGTATCCGGGTGGTTCGGGTCAAAGGATTCGTTCGCCCACATGACGGTCACGAGGTTTTCGGTCTGCGAGAGGTTGATGATATTGTGCGTATAGCCCGGGAGCATATGCACCGCCTCGATTTTGTCGCCGCTCACTTCGAATTCCATAATTTCATCCGTGCCAATCTTGCGTTCCTGAATCAGGGCGCGACCACTCACGACAATAAAGAATTCCCACTTGCTGTGGTGCCAGTGTTCGCCCTTGGTGATTCCCGGTTTGGACACGTTCACGCTGAACTGTCCGCAATTCACCGTCTTCAAAAGTTCAGTGAAACTTCCGCGGGCATCCACGTTCATCTTGAGCGGAAACGAAACCTTTTCCTTGGGCAAGTAGCTCAAGTAGGTGGAGTAAAGTTTTTTCTCAAAACTGTTGTTCGGGATTTCCGGCATCACGAGCGTATTCGGCTGGTCGTGGAACTTGTTGAGCAAATCCACAATGGCACCGAGCTTAATCTTGTGAACCGTCGGCACAGCGCAATAGCGACCATTTTTCATCAAGACAGTTTCAACGCCGTCAAATTCGGCATGATGTTCCCCACCCTTGAGGGCGGCAATCATCTCTTCCACGAGGTCATCGATGTAGAGGAGTTCCATATCGACATTCGGGTCGTTCACCTGAATCGGCAAGTCGTTCGCGATGTTGTTGCAGAACGTAGCCACGGCACTGTTGTAGTTCGGGCGGCACCACTTACCGAACAAGTTCGGGAAACGGTACACCAAAACCTTCGCACCAGTTTCGCGGCTGTATTCAAAGAACAACTCCTCGCCCGCTTTTTTGCTGCGGCCATATTCGCTATTGCCAAAACGGCCCGCAAGCGTCGCCTGGATGCTGCTGCTGAGCATCACCGGACACAAATTCTTGTGGCGCTTGAGCGTTTCCAAAAGGTCACTTGCAAAACCGAAGTTGCCCGCCATAAATTCGCTGTTGTCCTTAGGGCGGTTCACGCCGGCAAGGTTAAACACGAAGTCCGCATGCATGCAGGCGTCATCAAGTTCCGCCAACGTCGAGTCAATATCGTATTCGTAAATATCACCAATGATCAAATCACCACGTGTGCGGTCCTTGCCATCGCGGATGTTCTTGAGCGCAGCCACCAAGTTGCGACCCACAAACCCCTTTGCGCCAGTCACCAATATATTCATTACTTACCCGCCTTGGCGAGTTCTTCGCGGATGTACTGGAGCGTCAAGAGCTTCTGCTTCACCTGTTCAATATTCAAGAGCTTGGTATTGCTGGAGTTGAACTCGGTGAGCGTGTTGCGTTCCGTATCGCCCTTGTTGAAGTACTTGTCGTAGTTCAAGCCGCGCTTGTCGCAAGGCACACGGTAGAAGTTGCCGAGGTCAATCGCATGGGCGCATTCTTCGTTTGTCAGGAGCGTTTCGTACATTTTTTCGCCGTGACGGATACCGATGACCTTGATCGCATTCTTGTCGCCGCCGAAAAGTTCGCACACAGCTTCGGCCTGGGTCTGGATTGTGCAAGCCGGAGCCTTCTGCACCAAAATGTCGCCCGAAACACCGTTTTCGAATGCAAACAGCACCAAGTCCACCGCTTCGTCGAGGCTCATGATAAAGCGCGTCATGGAACCTTCGGTAATGGTAATCGGCTGACCTGCGCGAATCTGGTCAATCCACAGCGGAATCACGGAACCGCGGCTGCACATCACGTTGCCGTAACGCGTGCAGCAAATCTTCGTCTTTTCCGGGCTCACCGTGCGGGACTTTGCCACGATGACCTTTTCCATCATGGCCTTGCTCGTACCCATCGCGTTCACCGGGTACGCAGCCTTGTCCGTACTCAAGCAAACCACATTCTTGACACCTTCTTCGATGGCGGCGGTCAGCACATTATCCGTACCGAACACGTTAGTCTTGACAGCTTCGAGCGGGAAAAATTCGCAGCTCGGCACCTGCTTGAGGGCGGCCGCATGGAAAATGTAGTCCACCCCGTGCATCGCATTCTTGACACTCTGGAGGTCGCGCACATCGCCGATGTAGAACTTGATTTTATCGGCCGCTTCCGGCATCTTGGCCTGGAATTCGTGGCGCATGTCGTCCTGCTTCTTCTCGTCGCGGCTGAAAATGCGGATTTCGCCGATATCGGTCTGGAGGAAGCGGTTGAGCACAGCATTGCCGAAACTACCCGTACCGCCGGTAATCAAGAGAGTCTTGTGGAATTTACATCATCGTTTCCAGGAAAGCACTTCCTCTTTTGAAATATGAAGAAGAGCAACAGCATCCTCGACAGTCAACTTTCCTGCTTTGAACAGAATTTTAGCGGTTTCTATTTTCCCTTCAAGGATTCCTTCAAGCCTAGATCCCTGTTTCTCGTAAAGCAAATTTGTCATTCCGTCAACCTCGTTCAAAAGCGTTTCGTCCGTATACCCGTTCAAAGATACATCCTTGGCAAAGTCCTTGTCAAGTAGCCTCTTCAGTTTCTCAGCAGGAATCTCCTTTTCTTCGAGAACGGCTCGAAAAATACGAAGCATTTCGGCCCGGTTTGTTTTTTCTCGCTTTTCAGGCTCGGTTCGGTCATCGATGGCGAAAAACTTTTCCACTTCCACGAAGTAAACATCCAATTTTTCGTAAAAGAAATGCCGATTACGCGCTAGTTGCGAATGGTGCAAATACGTGTTCCTCTCCAAAGGGAACTGATTTTCAGTTAAAAGTGAAAGCACGTAGATATGCGGTAAGTTATAATCTTGCGATTTCTTGACCGTTCGCGAAATCACGCGAGAGGTGTAGTAGATAAGCCTATCAACGAAAGAGTATTGAAATTCTGCTGGACTTCAATAAGAACAGGGTTTCACGCTTCTGTAGTTCCGTAAATGTCAAATATTGCAGTTTTGTCATTAAGAACGCCTGGATTCTCGGGAACACCAAAGAAAAAATATTTGATTGCGTTTTCGCCGCTCAAATCAAGCATGGCGTTCAAGAACTTTACCGTACGCTCAGGTTTCGCTTCATTTGCCATGAGCATTTTAAAAACGCCATCGCTGAAAGGATAAATGTTCGTGTAGTTTTTTCGATATTCAGGCAAATGTTCAGGATGTTCGTGAAGATCCTTGACCATGGCAAAAAATTCATCTCGAGTCATAATTATACCTCCGTTAAGTTGAGAGGCTCTAAATTACAACACAAATCTTTTAAAAAGTGAAACTTTGCAAATTTTGCAAACAACTTTAAGCCGAGAGTCGCGACAACTTTGCTTGCAAAAGTTGTCATGACCGAGGCGATTGTTTGTTCTACAAACAACCGTTAGCAAAAACGTTCATTTTGTCAACTATAGAATTACTCAGCATCGCCCACTAAAATGCTACACACCTTTAAGATATCCCGCAACCTTATCTAAATTAGGATAAATAGTCGCCTGGTTTATTCCTATAGAATCGAGCTCTCTCAAGATAGATACTTTTTTGTCTGCAGGAATTATAAGGTGGATGTCCGACATTCTGTCTTTGATTTTTTCTTCAGCTTCATCATCGTTAAGCGTTAAACCGCTTAACAAGAATGCCCCCTGTTGGTTCGTTATACGAGAATTAATCATATTGGGTTGCACAAAAAGAGGCGACAAAAGATCACCAAACTTAATCCTTCGTTGAAAAGCAGGTTTCTCCGAGCAAATTTCCAAAAAAAGTTTATTTAGATATACGCATTCGCAGTCATCATTGTAAATGTCTTGATGACTCTTATTGATTTCTTCCCAAATACTAAACTTTTCATACGACGACAAAGGTGCAAGGCTCGACAAAATCAAAGCCTTGTCCGAATCTCCATAAGATATACTGCCCGACATAACCGGGAAAAGTGTCACCCTTCCATCATCGGATATATCTTTTTGTCGTTCACACGCAAAATACAATGCATTCAGAGGATTTGATGTTAAATCAAGTAGACGAGTAGGAGTCTCATAATGTTGCATGGTGACAAGTTTATCTAGATGAGACAGATTCTCGAATTCCTTTGGTACGCGAGCCTGCACCTCATGATAATAAAATGATTCTCGCGAATTATACGAAATCTCTCTAAAGACACTCGGTAGAGTTCTCCAACTTTTTGACACTTCGCCTCGGTAATAAACTCGGACAGGTAAAATTCGTTTTTCTTCGGGTGGTTGAAAATCTAATAAAGTCAAAAGATTTCCCTTATCAAGAGGATCTGGAAAATCCTTCAGCAAAACATCAGAGCTTTTGCAATATTTTTTTATCGAATCATATATTCTATTATAAATTCCCAAAAGATATCTTTTTTCTACTAGAGTAAATCTGTCAATGAAATTCCCTAGTGCAAAGTATATGTTTTGCGCCTCTCGCATCAAGAAAATAGATGAGTAGTATTCCCATGCATTTCCTTGTTTCTTTGTTGATTCAATTTCGACTTTATTTATAAAGCGACGGATAATTTGCCTATACAACGCAGTTCCGCTTGAAACCCGTTTAATTGCATTAATGAATTCGCCTAAAGAACTAATTGTAAGAGATTCTTTATTCATTTTTCCCACCCTTTTCATATTTGCTAGTTAATTAACGCATTTTTGCATTTCAATTACATTAACACCAATTTAGTTTTTCTTTTCATCCATTAGCGTATCCTGAATGAGTTCTACAATTAATTCTGGAAATACAGATTCTACATAATTTTGAGCACGATTTATAATTGGCCACAAACGATCTCCAGCCCCCCCCCCATTAACGAGCGAAACCCAGTGTGTAGGAAAATACCTCGACAGCATACCCATAAAATATGAAATCAAGTAGCAAATTCCCATTTCGCAATAATAGCAGGCACAATTTAGAGGTACAGCAATGTACAATTGCGGGATACAACCAAATGTTTTACGAATATAACTATGGAAAAAATAAGGAGGTTTCAGAGCAAATAAATCTATAGAACATCCGAACGAATAGCGAGAACTATCAATTTCTTTGATCGCATAACCAATATTTCGATAGCATTCTGCTACAGACGACGCATCATCAAACGAACAATCAATTACAAGACCTCCATCTGGACCTTTTGATAAACTTCCAACAATAGCGCAATTCATACTAAAGCAATCTTTCGCATCCTGCTCTAAATCTGGAGTTCTGGATAATAGCTCCTCCAAAGAGATTCTTTTACAAACATCCGGGATTGGATAAGGAATACAGGCATCAACTCCTGAACTACACGTATGTAAATAAGTTGTATTTTTCACAGCTTTAAGAAAATCTTCAAACAAGCCATGACATGTTTTGACCTCAAGTTTACTCAAATTACGCAAAGCATCTGATATCTCTCCTGATAAAACATCAGACCATTGAGACACCTCTAACGCATGTCCCTTCGTCAACACTTTTTCTCCATTATTTCTATTCAACAACAATGTTACAGCCCAACTTAAACTAGCAACCCCATAAAATGTCAATAAAGATCGAACAGAATAATCGGCCTGTTTTGCATTTCTGAAATATTCGCGAGCTTGTTTAGCAGCACAGGCAATTTCGTTCGCTCTGCGAGTACTTAATGTTCTACCATGTATTTTATTGAACCAAGTTTTCTGTTCTCCTGTTTCGGAATCGATGATGTATGCGGGATCACCAGCCCAGTCAACTTCAATCTGTTCGCCGGGCTTGCGGTTGATATGCATGGTCGCTCTGCGGACTCGTTCATCCTGCAGGATGTAGTGGCAGAACTGTGAATACATGAGCGGCTTGGCCCCTTGAAGCCTGCATTCCTCAAGATATTCTGCCCAGAGGAGCTTCTTGTTCACGCCGTTTCTAAGCAGTTCGTTTTTGACATGCTCAAAATCAGGCATTTTCCTGTCTGTGGTTTTCTTGGCCGTATTTCCATCGGGATGAATAATTTTGTCAATTTCCCTATCGGTTAGGCTTTCTTCCAGCGGCCAGCGGAGATTGTGTTCTTGAGCAAGTTTCAAGACCCTGTTGACGGTCTTCTTTGATACATGGCAACTTGATGCGATGTCGTTTTAGCTTAATCCCAGGCTTCGTAGCCTGAGGATTTCGCGGTATTTGGTCATTTGACCTCCTGTCTATTTTATCTGCACGGAATTGTGCTGAATAAAATTAGACAGGTTTCCTTGATACCGGATTTGAGGTTCCCATCAAAACGGTACGCCGGTTTCCATTACTCCGGTTTCATGGTGTATTTTGCTCCGGTATATTCACAATCAACGGGTACAAGGTTTCAAGCGTGATTTGCTAATTTCCTAAAGGCGACCCAAGCAACATCGAAGTAAACATCAAAAATTACAAAAGATGCGTGCGAGGCCAACTGCCGACTTTATCCTTTGCTGAGCACGGATTCTTTGAAAACCAAGAGTGCCTTGTTGTTGAAAACCTAAAGACAAGGCCCGGCAAGCTGTATATTTCTCCAAATACACGACAGGATTGCCTATTTTCGGAAAGTAACGAAGCAGAATTAAAGAAACACAAGCTAGAAAACATCGACAATTTGGAAGAACTCTTATCGTTATTTCAACAAGATGCCCGGCGAGCCTCCTGTGGACAGTTAACACTCCTTGACGATGCTATCTTTTTCGGCATAAACAACGAGACAAAGCAGATTTCGGACTATTTACTTGCTGATTTCGACAACATAGAAGAATCAAGCGATTATAGCCCGCCCCATCATCAAACATGCGAAATGATACAAGCGTTGTACCAATTCACAATCGAATATCTTCAAGAATCCCCCAAAAAAGGGATGCTTTTGGAAAGAATCACATCCTTTGCAAAATCTCTGCTCTAATTGTGAGACTTCACGAATCAGGACCCCTGACTTCGGCTCGGGTCCGCAATCATAAAATCAATCATCTTTCATTCTTGATTATTTCGTATAAGTCCCAAAGAAAAAATCCGTCAAACCGCCTGAGTTTTGCGATTTTATTCAGATACCTCGACAGAAATATTGACCATTTTTCTTTTGGAACTAACTTCTTAAACTTAACCCTATTAGCCGACCATGCTAGTAGTAAAACAACATCTTCATCAGACAATCCATGAGAATGCGTATACTCCTTTATAGATTCAATTATACCCTTCGCTCCGTGAGATCGTTCCCCAAAAAGCGGTTTTCCAGTTTTCTTCCAGTACTCAAAAGAAAGGAAAAACGGCTTGAGAAACTGTTCGATATAATCTGATACGCAAACGGAATTTTGCAGCCGAAGCATAATATCAAAATCGGTTGAGACGCAAAGCGTTCTATCCATATTTATATGAGGATAACCCAGTGTTTCTCCTAAATAAACACAAGACGGTATTCCGTGTCCATCTTTTTTTATGGACAACTTTATTTTGGGACAAATCTGAATTTTGAAAACAGGATTCGTACATTGCGCGACTATGTACATTCTCCCTTCAAAGAAAACAGAATCACCCGTCTCCTCGATTTTTAGAGACGGATGATTCTCTGCTATATAAGCGATACTATTTTCTAGATATTCGCCCACGGCTTAGGACCTTCATTATACGTACTGGTTACCGAATCTCTTTTTTCTTCAATTTGAGGGAATCGATCTCCAAAATTCTCTCTCAAAATTGACGAAGCCTCAGCATCTTCCACTTTGCAAACATTCGCGACATCGTTCAAGAAATCTCTCAACTCATCGGTTATCGTCGTTTTCTCTTTCAGGCTTTTGCCATCCCACAAATTTTCATAAGGACTAACCGGCTTATAGATAGACTGATTTCCCATAACGTCCAGATACATTGCATTCAAGGTGTTCTTTAATGACTGCAAATCAGAATCATCCTTCACAAAATGTTCAGCTACGAGAATCGCGATTTCAATACTCGCCATTTTCACTTTTTTGTAATCCCGCCACGCTTTGATGTACCGCGTTATTCGCCTTGCTTGCTCTGGATCTGTCTTGATTTTATCTGCATACCAATCTTTAAAATCTTTAGAATCGCTGAGCACCCAAGTATTTGACTTTGCATTAGCTAGGTACGCATGATCGTCCTTCATTATATAAACCGGGATATCTACATGATAATTGCTCTGATAAATCACTCGGACACACGATGTTTTATCCTCACAACCATCTTGTGTATGCCCATCCAAGGCCTCAATAATGTCCTTATGGATGTTTTTTGGAGTCGGCCATTTTTTCATATCATCTGAATCACAATTATTCAGATACAAACCATCATCTATATCGACTTCTTCACCCGAAAGAGGCGCAAGCGCCGTATGCGTAGCAAAAGACCCTTGGATATAAAAAGAAGGGGCTTTCACTTTCTTCGCTTTGAAGAAACTCTTGATTTTTTCTCTGATTGCATTTCTGCTTGTAATGATGGAGCTACGCTTAGACTGCGAAAGCGTAATATCGTCATCAAATTTCGTGAACGCCGTATTTATGTTCATTTTCCCTCCTTAAAGAAATCTTTTATTTGTTCCTTGAATTTGTTGTGATAATCTTTATCTGATAAATCTTGAAGACGCTTTAGGGCCGAGTCACTAGCATTATCTAAGGCCAAGTCTCTATGTTCATCGGACAAATTATCATGATCTATTCGCAGATATTTCTGTAGGTTCATAGAATTCGTCCGCAAGAGTATTTTCATAATATCATTCGTTGCATTTGACGATATTTTCATAGGCATAGTAACTAGCCTGCTTTTCCACGCCATCAAACCGTTATGATTCCTACAATTAGGTACATATTCCTTTATATTAGACAACGGATTTCCGATAGAGAGTAACCAGATGTTCGAGATATTCTTTCGACCTTTAAAACTCGTATGAGCTTCAATCATTCCAATCAACGATGGATTGTTTTGCCATAAACCACCATCGGCAAGTGCCGAGAAACAATCAAAAGAATATAGAGGCAAATATGTCGGTGCAGCCGATGTTGCCAAAGCAATATCCTTAAGTAAATACTCCTCATCGCGATCCTGCTTTCCGCTATTATTCGTTTTGAACACAACGGCCCTTCCTTCAGACACATCAATAGCCGGTACGCAAAATTTTATCGGACAATCAGAAACCTTTGTTTTCCCAAAGAAGTCATCGAGACGGGATGCTAATTTTTGATTTGAATATTTGCTGGAGAAAAATAGGCGAACTTTTCGGAGAAAAGAGAAATTTCTAGGAAATATTTCTCTGCCATGTTTCCTATAAAAATCTTCAATCTCTGCCGCAGAATGTCCAGACGCAAGCCCAAGACCTATTATCCCTCCAGTAGATGTTCCCGTAATCAAATCGAAGTATTCCGAAAACGGCTCTCCCTCCAAAACATCTTCTTGTATATGCTTCAACATATTTGCCGAATACAGACCAAGTATCCCACCACCATCAATAGATAGAATTGAAAACGACCCCGGATTTTTCTTACTCATCAACCAATCCCTTTTAGTTCCCATCCGGCTTTATTACCGAACACGCCTTTCTTTTGCAAAAACTATGCCAAGTTGTTATTTTTTGTGTCAAAATGCCGTTTGGGTGTCAAAATGAGCACTTTGGGTATTCGAGCCTTCAAATAACATTCTTTTGACCCCGTTTTATTTTGAAGCAAAGCCCACAAGAAGTTTTATTTTGCAACATATTTTTCACAAACGGCTCAACAAAACACCAAAAACCTGATATATTGTTATATTTTACGACAGATCTTTCACAAATGGTCACTTTCATGCTTATAGAGTTCTCTGTTAAAAATTACCGTTCTTTTAAGGAAAAACAGACTTTTTCGATGAAGGCATCGCCTTACGACAAAGACACAACGGCGGACGAGGAGAATGCCAGGCGTCGGCAAATAGGCAAACTATACCTGCTACCAGCAGCGGCAATCTACGGAGCGAACTCCAGCGGCAAGAGCAACCTGCTAAGCGCGATGCGGATCATGCGGAAAATCATCCTGACTTCGGTCAAGATGAACTCTGCCGACAGGTTGCCGGTTGACCAATTCGCCCTGGACGAGAACTCCCTCGAAGCCCCCACCGAATTCGAAGTTCTCTTCTACATGGAAGAAAAAATCTACCGCTATGGGTTCGCGTACACCCGAGACGAGATAAGGAAAGAATGGCTCTACGAAAAATTGAAGGTTAGAGAGCAGTCGCTTTTCATACGAGAAGGAAGCACACTCACCATAAGCAAGAATTTCAAGGAAGGCGAAGGCAAGGCCGATATGGTCTCCTCAAACCGGCTGTTTTTGTCCCTTATCGACCTGTTGAACGGTGAAATTTCGAAAAAAATCATCAACTGGTTCAAGCACTTCAACGTCATATCCGGCTCATTCAACAAGAATTTTAGGGATTATTCTATCGAATTGCTGCTTAAAAACGACGGCAAGCCCCGCGCATCAAAGCTATTCCTGAAGCAGATGGACCTGGGATTTTCGGAATTGAACCCTGGAGAACAGGATATCGACGAAAGCATATTCCCACCTAACGTTCCCCAGAAGGTGAAGGAAAACTTCTTGAAGGAACACGCCAACGAGAAGATGCATTTTCTGGAATCGGCGCACACATTCCGGCGCAAGGACGGAACGACAAGCCAAAAGCTGTTTGATACCGAAGAAATGGAATCCGAAGGGACGCTAAAGATCCTCGACCTTTCCGGCCCCATCATAGACACCCTAGCCAACGGGTACACGCTCGTCATAGACGAACTGGATGCGCAATTGCATCCCCTGCTTACCCAAAGAATCATCCAGATTTTCAATTCGCAAAAAGGCAACCCTCACAACGCGCAGCTGATATTCGCTACGCACGACACGAACCTGCTGAGAAACAAAATCCTGAGACGCGACCAGATTTGGTTCGTAGAGAAGGACAAAACCGACGAGTTCTCCAGATTGAAAAGCCTCAGCGACATTGAAATCTACGACAAGAACGACTACCGCAAGGTCCGCAGGGACCGCATTTTCGAAAAGGACTACTTTGACAACCTCTATGGGGCCTTGCCGGATGTCGGCGAGGATTTCGACCTAGTCGAAGCTATGGGGAATCAGGGATAAAGACAAAGGGGAAAGCCAATAACAAAAAAGGGGCAATGCGTTTTGCATTACCCTATTTTAAAACATCCTAGAATTTTTAGTGAAACAAGTCTATAAAGCCTTGATTTCTTCGACTGTAAATCCGGTTCGTTTAGAAATAGCTTCTAAAGGAAATCCGTCATCGCGGAATCCCCTGGCCATGGCCTTTTTCTCTTCCAACGCCTTAGCCTCAGCTTCTTTCCTTCCTTCTTCCCTGCTTTCATGAAGATCAAATTCGTAAGTCATATATTTATTCCTTATGAATGTATCGGTCTTGTAAAAGGACACCTGGTTGTTGATAGCTTCGGTTTCACGCGAATCCGCGTTTCTAGTCGCGAAGTACTTCATGTATGCCTTGACGACTGGATTCGTGAATTCTTCGTACTTTTTAAATATATAATAATTCTTGAAGGTGAGGTCATTCAATGTAATGTTGAAATCCTCCTTTGCCCTGTTCTCAAAATGGTAAACAGGGAATCCTCCGCCAAAAATGTCTACGGGGCATAGAAAGATAATATATTGTTCCCTGAGGCTAGTGTAAAAATCCCCCTTAGAAAGGGCGACGCCATCTCCAACGCTTTGGTAATACCTAGCGCGTTGCAGGAGTTCCCTTGTATCGACCATCTGCATCTCCAGGTCGAAAGAACGGAGGGGTCCCCCTTTTTCGTCGGTTTCTCGCGCAAAGACGTCGTATCGGACGCCCTTGTGTTCAGCATCGTAACTGAGTACAGCTTCTGGGATTGGTGTTTCAAGGTGATCAATTTTTATACTAAGCAGATGTTCAATAAAGGGTTTGGCAATGTGTTTGTTGCTGAATACGAGTCCGAACATAATCGGATCTGTAATGTCCAAGTCATCAAAGGATTTAACGCTCATTATTTTCTCCTATAATTGTTCTAGGAGTCCTAATATAAGCATCCATCTTTAAGAATGAAGTACTTTTGACAATTTTGCCAACAACCGTTTGCAAAAATCGTTATTTTGCAAACTACTGATTGCAAAAGAATTAATTTACGCGCAACCACATAACAACAATTTTTACACATGCCAAAATTTATATTAAATAAAATAAATATAATATGACAGATTTTAAACTCGTAACACAAGCATCAAATTTTTCCACCTGATTGCATTATTCTAAAGACCTTCATGGCAATATCTTTTTTCAACTTTCCTAGATTTTCATTTACGACATCACTAGATAACTCTGGATATATCAAGTCAATCAAATCTCGTCCAAAACATAACTTAGAATAAGACTGCATAAATCTTGCAGAATTTATGGGATAATGTCTAGCTCTATTCATAATAGTCAACACAACATCTTTATGATTTTGGTATCTAGGCCTAAGTGTCAGCTACCAGCATTTAAATTATCACTTACACGAAAGATTGATATTTTATCATCAAAAATGCAAAGATGGTTTTGAAACATTACACATATGTCATCTGCTCTTCTAGATAAAGCGACATGTCCGAAAGAATCAACAAAAAAAAGAACCCTATCGTCAGGATTTTTTCCGCCCCAAAGTATTAGATTAATCAATGTTGATTTACCACTACCCGATTTTCCACATAATGTAATTACATTTATTTTTTCTCACGAAACAAATCAAATTCATCGTTCTTTTGGAGGCGAATAAGAAAGCCATCTTTTTTCTTAGACTGAGTCCCATTTATCAATGGGTGAAGAGAAAAAAATTGGTTTTCAAAGCAGCGATACTTTTTAACAAATATTCCTGCTAATTCAATTGTCTTAATTGTCAAAATCTTTTTCACAATAAAGCATGTTCCCACTCCACGACACTTCTATTCAGCATCTATTTTCATTTAACCAATTTATTTAAATCTATTTTATATCCGAGGGATTTCATTTCTTTTGCAATCATAAATTTCCATCCGCCCATATTATCCATAGGAGTATAAACAACACCCGATATATCATTTGGTTTCTCGATATCGCCTTTCACTAAGGCATGGACTCGTTCTCGTCCAATTTTGCCAATCAAGAAACCATGTTCAAAGACAACATTCTGCCTAGCTCTAGGTTTGAGTTCAGTTTCACTACTTTCGCGCCCAAAATCACACGGAGTATATATAACTATTCCGAACCCCACATCTGAATGTTCTTCGATTTTTTCAATAATTGTATTTCCCTTATTGACCTGTTCGCTTAGGATTATAGCCTTTAAACCAAGATTTTCAACAAATCTTGCTACTTCTTGTTTGGCGGCATCATCATGCCCATGCACAATAAAAACCCTGACAGATAAGGCTGTATTCTTTTTAGAATCTTTATTTACTTCTTTATCGGCTTTTTGAATCAGATTCTCAGCTTCAGCAAGAAAATCCTTTGTCACATCAACAATATGCCGTTCATATTCAAGGATATCTTGCGGAAATACAAAAACAATCACTCCAGGAGGTACACGATCATTTTCATACTTTGCAAGTTCAGATGTTGTTTTTATGGTTTTCTTTATACAAAATCTATCTATCTCTTTTTTGGATACAAAATGACCATCTATTTGAAACTCCTTTCCTTGAATAAACGGGACTACTATCGATTCTATTATTTCTTTTCTGTCAATTTTGTCCAACTCATGATACTTTATAATATTACCTTGCCTATTATGCCGTTTCAATTCAATTTGGACATGATAAAATTCAGAATTATTGGCCATATATAGTCCCCCATACTTAAAAAAAACTAACCTTACTCATATACATCACAACAAATCTATTCAACCCACCACAAATTGTCAAACATCGTATACTCCATTAATTGGCATTTTAGAGCAAATTTATCATTATATCCTATTTTTGAGAGTAACTTCTAATTTCTTTCGAAAATTCCACTAAAGCGGGATAAGCAGGACGAGGAAGCCTCAATGACGAAAACAGCATTTCCCTCTCCAAAACTTTACAAATTGCTTACATTTTATTACATTTGTACCCAAAGTACGTTAGGGATGTGCTCCTAATAAGAAGGAATGAAAATGAAGATTATTCTGCCGGTCGCAGGCAAGGGCGAACGCATGCGCCCATATACCAACAATCTGCCTAAGTGTCTCCTGCCCGTTGGCGGCAGGACGATTATCGATTGGATTGTCGCAAATACACTCCCGCTCAAGGCCACGGAAAGCATATTCATTACCGGCTACAAAGCAGAAGCAATCGACGAATATCTCAAGGGCAAACCTGAATGGGGCCGAACACGCACCGTTCTCCAAAACGACCCGCAAGGACTCGGCCAGGCCATAAGCCTCGCACTCCCCTACGTCGAAGACAACGAACCGATCCTCATCATCCTCGGCGATACACTGTTCAAAGCCGACATTCAAGCCCTCGCCAACGCTACCGAAAACATTCTATACACCTACAAGGTCGAGGACCCGCGTCGTTTCGGGGTCGCGGTAACCGACAACGATGGCCGTATCGAACGTCTCGTAGAAAAGCCGCAGGAGTTCGTGAGTGACGAAGCCCTTGTCGGCATCTACTACATCAAGGACGTCAAGGAACTCAAGAAATCTCTCCAATACCTGATGGACTACGACATCCGTACCCGCGGGGAATTCCAGCTGACTGATGCACTCCAGATGATGATAGAACATGGTTGCAAGTTCCGCACGGCTCCCGTACAAGAATGGCTTGACTGCGGACACCCAGAAACACTAATCCAAACGAACACCTGGCTTTTGCAGAACCGCGTGAAACAAAGCACGCACAACAATGACAATGTAACTATCATACAGCCTTGCTTCATTGGCGACAACGTCTTCATCGAGAACAGTACCATAGGTCCGAATGTGACCATTGGCAACAACTGCACTATCATGGATGCCATCTTGAAAGACTGCATCATGTGGGACAACGAGAACATAGCCTCCTCGCATGTCGAAAGGCAAATCATAGCGAATTGCTAAAAATTCGCCTTGCAAGTTGTTTTACTAGCCCATACAACCAATTTCTAAAATAGTTGTATTTCTTTATTTTTCATATTATTTTCTATCTTTTCGCTTATGACAACAGCAAAGACCGTAACGACAAACTTTTTTTGGCGATTTTTTGAACGATGTGGAGCGCAACTCGTTTCCTTCGTAGTATCCATTACCCTAGCCCGACTGCTAGAACCTTCCGTCTATGGTGAAATAGCCCTAATAACAGTTTTTACTTGTATTATGCAAGTATTTATAGATAGCGGTATGGGCACTGCCCTCATCCAAAAGAAGAACGCAGACGATCTCGATTTTTCGTCTGTTTTCTATTTCAATATTGTAATGTGTTTGGCGTTATACGGAGTCATGTTCATTGCAGCACCATACATTGCGAAGTTCTACCACCTCCCCCACTTGACCCCAGTCATCCGCGTATTAAGCTTAACCCTTGTCATTTCTGGAGTGCGAAGCATCCAACAGTCCTATGTATCAAAGAAGATGATTTTTAAAAAATTCTTTTTTGCGACATTGGGCAGTACACTGTGTTCAGCAATTGTGGGAATTTCAATGGCCTATATGGGATATGGCGTTTGGGCTCTTGTTGGGCAAAATTTAACCAGCAACGCCTTGGGAACAATTATTCTTTGGCTTACAGTCCAATGGTGCCCTAAGTTCATGTTTTCGCTCCAAAGGCTCAAAGGCCTATTCAGCTACGGATGGAAGCTTTTCGCATCAGCCCTACTAGATGTAGGCTACGGACAACTGAGGCAACTGATTATTGGTAGATTATACACAACTAAAGATTTAGCATTCTACAACCATGGACACAGTTTTCCCCATATCATAGTGAACAACATCAATACCTCCATCGACAGCGTTTTGTTGCCAGCCATGTCCGCTGAGCAAGACAATAAAAATCGAGTCCGTGCCATGACTCGCCGAGCCATCAACATCAGCACCTACGTGATGATGCCTATGATGATGGGGCTTGCAGTATGTGCCGAGTCAACAGTCCGCCTTTTGCTTACAGAAAAATGGCTCCCATGCATACCATTCTTAAGAGTATTCTGCTTTACCTTCGCCTTTTACCCAGTCCACACAACTAACCTAAACGCCATTAAGGCTCTTGGTCGTAGTGATCTGTTTTTAAAACTCGAAATTTTAAAGAAAATCGTAGGACTTTTAGCAGTTTTAATAACAATGAATATTAGCGTTATGGCTATGGCATATAGTTTGCTCGTCACCAGTATTCTATGTCAAATCATAAACAGTTGGCCCAACAAAAAACTCCTGAACTACAATTACTTAGCCCAACTTAAAGACATGATGCCTCAAATTTTATTGTCACTTACAATGGGCGCCATTGTTTATTCCATACAATTCGCAGGCTTAAACGATGTAGCCACCCTCGCCATTCAAATTGTAACAGGAGCCGTAGTTTATACGCTACTATCTAAAATTTTCAAGATAGAAAGCTTCAATTATATATCAAATGCAGTAAACAAGATTATTAAACATCGAAAAAATTAGAACAAACACAACAAATTCTATCACCATACACCAAAACAAATCTTACTTTTTTACTATATTTTTGACGTAATTTTATAATCTAGGAATGCAAATTTTATGTCAAACACCATAACCGTGACCTCGCCGTTGCTCCCTTCACTAGACGAGTTTACCCCTCTTTTGAAGGACATCTGGGACAGCAAGTGGCTAACCAATAACGGTTACTACCATAAACAGCTTGAAGCAGCCCTTGCCGAATATCTTGGTGTTGAATACATCAGCCTGTTCACGAATGGTACATTGCCACTTATCACAGCGCTCCAAGCCATGCGCATCACCGGAGAAGTCATCACGACTCCGTACAGCTTTGTTGCGACAACACACTCCATCTGGTGGAACGGCCTCACTCCGGTATTTGTTGATGTTGACCCTGCAACGGGCAACCTTGATCCGCAGAAGATTGAAGAAGCTATCACTCCCAAAACGACAGCCATTATGCCTGTACATGTTTACGGGAACCCCTGCGATATTGAGGCTATCCAAGAAATTGCTGATCGTTACGGTCTGGCTGTAATTTATGATGCAGCACACGCTTTTAATGTGAAAGTAAACGGTCGCACTATCCTTGATGCTGGCGACATGAACACGCTCAGTTTCCATGCAACCAAGACTTATAATACTGTTGAAGGCGGCGCGCTCATTTGCCACGATGCTCGTACCAAAAAGCGCATTGACTATCTCAAAAACTTTGGCTTTGCAGGCGAAACAACTGTGGTTGCTCCGGGCATCAACAGCAAGATGGATGAAATCCGTTCAGCTTATGGTCTTTGCAACTTGAAGCATATTGACAATGCTATTGCCGTCCGCAAAAAGGTTGCAGAAAAATATCGAGCAGCGCTTGCGAATGTTCCTGGTATCTCGATGTTTGCAGAACGAGATGACGTGACTTACAACTATTCTTATTTCCCAATTTTCGTGAACGAAAAGGAATACGGAATTAGCCGTGACACTCTCTACGAAAAGATGAAGGAACACAACGTTTTGGGGCGTCGATATTTCTATCCGCTGATTTCAAATTTCGCCATTTATCGCGGTTTGCCGTCTGCGACCAAGGAAAATCTCCCGGTTGCAACAAGAATGGCAAATGAGGTAATTTGCTTGCCCATGCATGCAGGCCTGTCCGAAAATGACATTACTAGAGTTTTGGATTGCATCAAGAAGTAAGCATGAAACAAAAAAAACTGATGCTCCTAGGCGGCTTGCGCTATTTGCTTCCCGTAATCGAAGAAGCCCACAAATTGGGCCTTTATGTGATTACTGCAGATTATTTACCGAACAATATCGCTCACAAGTATTCTGACGAATATTGCAACGTAAACATTATCGACAAAGATGCGGTTTTAAAAGCAGCCCAAGAATTACAGATTGACGGCATTCTTTCACATGCCGTAGATCCGGGAGTCGTTTCTGCAGCATATGTCGCAGAAAAATTGGGACTGCCATTCCAGTGTAACTACAAGGCCGCCTGCATTCTGCAGGACAAGGCGCTCTTCCGCAGGTTTCTCGCCGAGAATGAATTTAATTGCCCAAAGGCGAAGGGCTATGACAATGTTGAAGATGCCTTAAAAGATGTAGAATATTTCAACTGGCCCGTCATCGTAAAGCCCGTGGATTCGGCAGGCAGCAAGGGCGTTTCAAAAGTGGAGACTCCGGAGCAACTTCGGTCCGCAATAGGATTTGCACTTTCCGAATCTCATAATGGGCATTTTATTGTCGAAGATTTCTTGGAAAAAGAAGGTCTTTCCGCCGGTTCTGAATCATTCGTTGTGGATGGAAAACTTTTGTATAACGGTATTTATGACCAATTTTTTGACAATGAGGCGGTGAATCCGTATGCCCCATCAGCTGAAATTTGGCCGTCTGCAAAAGAAGAGAGATACCAGGAAGAAGTCAAGTCTGAACTACAGCGACTGTTTGCGTTACTTGGTGTAAAGACTGGATTGTTTAATGTAGAATGGCGTGTTTGCAAAAATGGCAAAGTCTATTTGATGGAAGTTTCTCCACGAGCTGGCGGAAATCGTTTGGCGGAAATGCTTAATTATGCGGCTGATGTTAACATTAATGAAGCAGAGGTCCGAAAAGCGGTTGGATTGCCTGTTCAAGAAATTCATGAACCAAATTATAAGGGGCATTTTGCAATTCAAGTCCTTCATGTTGATCGGGCGGGTGTCTTTGACAAGATTGAAATAGAACAAACTTTCAAGAAAAAACATCTTCTTGAAGAAGAAATTCGTGTTTCTAGAGGCGACAAAGTGGCTCCCTTTACCGGAGCAAATGCTTCCATCGGTACGCTGTTCCTGCGCTTTGACTCTCGCGAAGAATTGGAACAATCATTGAATAAACCTTCATCTTGGTTGAAAATTCGGCTGAAATAAATGGAAAAGATGATGAGACCGATTGGCGGATATTTTGAATGGGAATTCCCTCCAGCAAAAAAGCAACAGTTGCACGAGAATGCGGTTTACTTGAATAGCGGCCGCCACGCCCTTGAATATATTTTGAGGGGCTTAGGGAATGTCAAATGCCTTTGGATTCCGTATTTCACTTGCGATGTTGTCCTGCAACCTTTGAAAAAATTGGGAATTCCATACAAGTTTTACCGTGTCGACGACAAACTTGAAATTGCCGATAAAATTGAACTTGGCTCTGATGAGTATCTGCTATACACAAACTATTACGGCGTAAAGGATGCGTATGTGCGGAATGTCTTTGCAATTTATGGCAATCGAGTCATTGTAGATAATGCCCAGGCTCTTTATTGTGAAGCTGTCGCTGCACATCAATTTTACAGTCCGCGGAAGTTTATGGGAATGCCTGACGGCGGCCTTGCTGTCACGAGTGTATCAAATATGGCGGTGTCTTTGCCAATCGACAGCTCGTTTGACCGCTGTTCGCATCTGCTAAAAAGACTTGAATTGGTTCCTTCGGAAGGCTATAACGACTTCAAGGTAAACAGCAAGAAAATTGCTGAAGCTTCGCTTTCTCAGATGAGCCCGATTTCAAGGAAAATTTTCGATTCCGTTGATTTGGAATTTATCAAGCAACGCCGTTGCGAAAATTTTAATGTTCTGCATGAATCGTTGAAGGCGACAAATCGATTGGAAATTCCTTCCATGGATTCTTTTGAAAGTCCACTGATTTATCCGTATTGGGTTAACAACGGTGACACCCTCAAGAAGAAACTTATCGAGCTGCAAGTTTTTGTTGCTACCTACTGGCCGAATGTCTTTGAATGGTGCAAACCGACTGATTTAGAATACGAACTTGCTGACCACGTGGTTTGTATTCCGATAGACCAACGGTATGGCAAAGAAGAGATGGAATTTATAATAAAGGAGATTTAAATCTTGATACGCAAAATTTTAATTCTTGGCGGTGCAAAGGCGCAAGTTCAGCTAATTAAGGCTGCAAAATCAGAAAATTATAATGTTGTCTTGTGTGATTTTACGGATACAAACCCCGGAATTGCATTCGCCGATATTCATTATAAAGTAAACTACATGGATATGGAAAAAGTTCTTGAAATAGCCAAGAACGAAAAAGTAGAAGGAGTCATATCCAATAGCGAATATGCAATGCCAACAGTCAGCTTTGTTTGCGACCAACTGAACCTAGTAGGAAATTCATCAGAAAGTTTAGAATGCTTGAATGACAAAAAAAAATTCAGGGCCGTTCAAAAAAGAATTGGCCTTTTTGCACCCCAGTCTATAGAGACATCATCGTTTGAAGATGCGATATTTGAAGTCAAACGTCTAAAATTCCCTGTTATTGTCAAACCGTCACAAAGTTCAGGTTCTAGGGGAACGACGATTGTTGAGACATTCGATCAATTTACTAAATCTAGCAAGCAATGGGATGAATGTAAAAATTTTTCAAGAAGTGCCCGTGTTGTCGTAGAAGAATTTGTTGAAATGCCCAGTTTGGATAATGTAATAGATGGGGATATTTTCGTATATAAAGGAAAAATACTGTTCTTTGGACTATTCAGTTCAAAACGCAGTATCCATAGACCTATGATTCCCATGACTCAAAGTTATCCGGTCTTTTTAGATGAAGAACATTTGAATACAGTTAAAAATCAACTGCAAAAAATAGTAACCGCATCTAAAATTTCTTTTGGTCAATTAAATGTAGAGGCTTATTTCACAAAAAATGACGAACTGTTTTTCATAGAAATAAATGCACGGCAAGGAGGGAATGGCATTCCAGAAATGGTAGAAAAACACATGGGAATAGATTTTACACGATTGCTGGTTACTCTTGCTGTAAACGATGAAAATTATTTAAAAAAAGTAAAAGAGCAACCTAGTTGCTGTAGACTGGTAAGTCGACAGCCACTTTTTTGGATGTCAAAAGATCTCCAAAAAAGTGGCTGTTACCATGGGATAAATTTAGCCGATTCCATAAAAAAATTTGTGGTAAAAACAAGAGATATTGTTCATCCAGGAACTGTTATTAGTCCTGCAAAAAATGCAACGGATTGTTTAGCTTGGATTGATCTTGAATTTAAAAATCGGGAAGAACAATGTGATATGGTTAACCAAATTGAAGAACTTGTAACAGCAAATGTGGAAGCGATTCCTTAAAAGGAGTGTTCTATGATTTTAGATAAAAATTTTAGTGTCGAGATACTTAAAGATTTTCTCAAAAAAAACGACGAAATTTTTACTCATCCATTGAGCGAGACTCTTTTGCGACAACATACGACAATTGATAATTGGACAACCAAACTATGTTCAAAAGCGACATTTGCTTTTGAATTGGACAAATCGTGCGTTAAGGGCGTTGTAATAGGCTATACGAAAAATTTGCCTGCAGATGGGGGGGGGTATATCACAATTGTTGCTGTAGCCCCAGAATGCAGAAAACAAGGTATTGCGGGGCGATTGTTGCAAGAGTACATAGCCTATTCAAAAAACAAAACAAAATATTTGTGGCTTACAACAGATGAAACAAATATTCCAGCAAGACGGTTGTATGAGAAAGTCGGTTTCGTTCTTCAAACAATCGAGAACAACCGTTGTAAATATATTTATCAATTTTGATAGTGGTTTTCATGGTTCTGAACTTCCAGAATTTTTACACCTAAAGAACGCAGCCTAACTGCTAATCCTCAAAAATTTTGAAAAATCCATGAAAACGGCCTTGACGGGGACGTTCCCGACCTCCCCGGGCTGATAACGATGCGGACGGTCAGGGGTACGATCTACGTCTACTACGAATACGGCCGCGAATACGACCCGAAAAGGCGCTACACCCTGCCGAAACGGGTCACCATCGGCAAGCTCGACCCGAAAACGAGCCGGCTCATCCCCAACGAGAACTTCCGCAAGTACCTGCCGTAGATCCCGCTGCCCGACGACTCGGTCCGCAGCCGCGTCAGCAGCTGCCTGCGGATAGAGGCGTTCCTGCTCGCGCGCAGGATGTTCGCCGAGACCGGGCTGGACCTCGCGCTGGACGGCATCTTCAACTACTCCATAGCATACGACCAGCGGAACTGCGAGCCACTCTTCTACGAGGAGTACCCCGGCAGCATCGTGAACGTGAGCCAGCTGCAGTTCATGCTCGCGAAGGCCGAGGGCTACGGCTACGACAACGTGGGCTTCATCCTGGACTGCGGCTACTTCAGCCATGACAACATCAGGTTCATGGACGAGCACGGGTTTGCGTTCGTCATCATGGCGCGGGGCATGCGCAGGCTCGTCGCGACGACGGTGGACTCCGTCCGCGGCAAGTTCGAGTGCGTCCCGGACAGCAACGTGAAGGCCTACGGCGTGTACGGCACCACGGTCAAGGCGAGGCTGTGCGCCGACGACACGAGGGACCGCTACCTGCACGTGGTCTTCAACTCGAACAAGCTCGCCAGCGAGAGGGCCGCGGTAGAGGAAAAGATAAGCCGCATGGAACGCTTCCTGGAGAACTCAGAGAACCGCGAGGTCCTCATCCCGGACGTGCTCCGCGACTACATTGAACTGTTCTACGAGGGCGACAAGTTCCTCTACGCGAAACCGCGCAAGGACGTCATCCGGCACGAGCTGGAACTGTGCGGCTACTTCGTGATAGTCACCTCGGAAAAGATGACCGCAGCCGAGGCCGTCAACCTCTACAAGGGCCGCGACAGCACCGAGAAGCTCTTCCGCGGCGACAAGACCTATCTGGGAATCCGTAATTCGTGCGAATATTTTGTTGAGAATGAGCGTTCTAAGATCTTCATCGAGTTCATCGCGCTCGTAATGCGCTACCGCATCCACACGCACCTAAAGAACGCGAAACTGAGGAACGAGAAGAAGCGCAACTTCATGAATGTGACCGAGGCGATACACGAGCTGGAAAAGATCGAGATGATACGTCGCCCCGACGGAAAATACATGCTGGACCACGCCGTGACAGCGACGCAGAAGGAGATACTCTCCGCGTTCGGCCTTGACGAGAAGTTCATCATGGAGAGCGCCGTGGAACTGTGCGCGGAAATCGCGAAGAACGAGAAGGAGGCAATTGATGAGGACTAGGCGCAAGAGGACGACGAAGTCGATCGACTCGAAGATCGAGGCGGCCAAGCAGAATCTGGAACGGGCGAAGGCCCGTTACGAGAAGGCCGCGAAGACTCTCGAGACCCTCATGAACGAACGCGACGAGATCCGCAAGCGCGAACTGCTCGAGGCCATCGGCAAGAGCGACCGTACCTACGAGGAGATACTCAACTTCATCAGGGGATAAGGCGAACGCCTGCGGAAACCGCAGGTGTCATCTTTTTAGGCGCAATTTTTCTGTGAAGTTAAGAATATACTCAAAGTCTATCGCGTGGCTCGTCTGCGCCTGTTTCCTGTCCGGGAAGAGCGTGTTCTCGATCGTCGCGTCGTCCATGTTCTCGGCATGTGTCCAGTCGATCCTGGCCGCCGTCGCCGCCTCCACGACTCGTTTCACCGTGTTGCGGGATACGCCCGCCGTCCTTGCGATGTACCTCTCGCTGAAGCCGAGGTGCTTCAGCTGGAGGTTTTTGCGGTATTTGGTCATGTGACCTCCATTGGAAAACCCGTCGCGGCATTGCGACGGGCAATCCCATTATAGAGTTTTTCAAGAACGTTTGCGGGGTGGCTCTGTTCGACCGGAACGGTGGCTCCGTATTTTCCGGAAAGCAGGCTCTCTAGTGCCGGACTGGTGGCACAAAATACGCCGGAATAATCAAATTTGACTGGAAGTTAAGAATGTATAATGCAACCAGGATGCGTCAGGACTACTGGAAAAGTCAATAGGCCTGACAGAATCTCTTATTAGCTTTGCCCAAAATGTCCAAGTTCAACTTGGGCGGGACACGAAAGTTCCCCGCAACAAGTTCGCCGCAGTGGCAGCCCTGCTCAAGGCGACCTATGCGCAGGAAGACCGGGAAGCGACGCTGGCAAAAATCAAAGATGTGGAACGCAAACTGCGCGAGATGAAGCTCAACTCGAGGTAGTGTCAAGTTTTTTTGCAAAAATAATTTGTTTCAAACAGTTTGTCACAACATCAGATTACCTTCCTTAAGAACACAGCCACATTGCGCACCCAAGGAAAGAAAGAGAGTATTCTGTAATAAATCTTTCGAGCGACAGGGATTGCTGGTAATTTTTCCCTATTTTCTTTTTTGAACAATTCCTTATATTGTTGTGCATTAACTAAATATTTGTACAAACGATATTTTTTACCATATTCAATAAAATCATGAAAGCGGTAATTTGAATAAACATCAAAAGATTCATCCAACTTAATCATTTTTTCCATGTGCTTTTTCTTTTGCTCTTGTGTTGAATGCTCTCTTAAATTCCACGAGCCTTGACTTTGCGTGCGATAACATGACATAACCCTATCTATAAAGAACGGTTTTCCCTCATTTAAGCAAAAACGCAGCAATTTACCATCTCCAGCCGTAGAGAATTTATAATAGTCAGGTCTGTTTTTTTGAATACGAATCAAAAAATCAGTCTTTGTAAAATAACTAGATAATTGAAAACAGACTGTTGCTTGAGATATTATGCAATAAGCAAATTCTTCTTGGGTTATAAATCCTGTTTTAAAATTTTTTCCAACAGGAATAATTGAGTTTATTTTCTCACCATTTTCAGCAATAACTTGAACCTTATGCAAACAAATTGAACATTCTGGATGTTGTTCCATGGCTTCATATTGAAGTCGCAGTTTATTTGCATCACACCAATAATCATCCCCTTCGCAAAAAGCAACATATTTTCCTCTTAAAAAGGGCAACATAATTCGTGCAATGGAGCCATCACGTTTAGAATATTGATTTTCAGTCTCATAAATTGGCTTGATTATTTTCGGAAATTTGGCTTCGTATTCTCTTATTATATCAGCGGTTCGATCCGTTGATGCATCGTCATGAACAACAATTTCAAAAGGAAAATCAGTCTCTTGCATCAAAAAACCGTCTAAAGCTTTCGCAATATACGATTCTTGGTTATATGTAATACACCGAACGCTTACCATTGGAGCGGTCCAATTCGTAGGCCATTTTTTTATTATTTCTTCTTGAGTGCGCATTTTCATTTTCCCTTTATTTAAATATCTCCACTATTCTTTTCATAGTTCGTCTTGCTTTGATATACAGTCGTTTTAGAAAAGAAGGATAAGGACAATATTTATGAATCAAACCATTCATGGTGTACTTATCCAAATTTGCGAAGAATTCGGCACGTTTAGGGTGAGGCTTACTTGAACGAACAATGCAGGGATTACCGGCAATGGCGTATTCGACATTTGATTCGCATAGGGCGACTTTATCGGCAACAGAATCAAATAGGGCTTTGCCATGATTGGTATTCAGCAGAACAACTGAAGTTCCCCTGTTATCATCCATTTCGGGGTGATACTTGGCAATCCCCCAAAAATCGCCCAGTGTGATATCAGCTATACGCGGCAAGTTTCGGTAATGACAATTATCGCAGGATCTATTTTGACAGATCCCATTCAAAAACAATCTCATATATTTTGATTGGTTATGATGAACTAGAAGCGAATCACCGCCAACAAAACTAAGCGATAGAGAGTAGCCACTCCACCCTGTTCTTTTATCGCGAAAATTGATAGTTTCTAAAGAAGCTTTTCGATTAAAGTTCTGTTCTTGAACATACTTTTCAAAGACTTTCACGCTCGGCGTTCCATGACACACAATATCAACCGTTGTCAATTCGGGGGAAGCTGAAGACTTGCCTAAAACAGCATAAAGAGCAGCTACTTGGCAAGGTGTTCCTGAAAACAAGACCCTTTTTCCAGTCTTTAACAAAGAATGAACTGTACGATAAATCACCCCGGCATCGGCCAGAACATATTTCGAGCCTCGCAACTTTACCAAATCCGCTTTATTGTCAACAATAACATGTCCGAATTTCGTTGGCTCTACTTGCGCCACACCAATAACAACACCTCCATCATCAAGAATCTTTTCGGCTAAGACAGTAAAGATTCCACCACTAGACGATTCCAATCGAATGGACTCATTTTTTGCAAAGGCGGCTACAGTCTGCGGTGCATCACTTGCGAAATTTGGATTAGAAACAGGATTCGTCCAAGGACAAGCTCGCTCGCAAGCACCACACTGAACACACTTATCAGCGTTGATGACAGGACGATAAAAGCCCTCCATGTCCAATCGCATAATTATTGCACTATGAGCGCAAACATTTGCACACGCACCACAAGATGAACAATTGGCTACAGGTATATTCGCCATCGAAAGTCTACCTTTCTAAAACTCGAGTCATCCATTCAGTTGAGTCATTTCTCCATTGTTCTACAATGACATTTACTTGTCCCCAATCAATTTTTCGATTCATTTGCTCTTCGATGGAAAAATTGGGATTCCAAATGCGTTCCATCAGATTCAATTTTTGTAAAAGATTTTCAACTCTGTTATTCAATTTTGCAGCAGAACCCTTTATTGGCAAAAAAAGAAATGGTTTGTTAAACAATATTGCAAAAATAGTTCCATGGAACGAATTCGTAAAAATGCAGTTTGCATTTGCGTATGTCACTAACCATTCAGGAATGGTCTTAGGTTTAGTCAATAGATTCTTTATAGACCGCTTTGAATTTTGACTATCAAGCCGAGAAAACTTCAATCTTTTTTTTGCAACATATTTTTTTATTTTTGCGGTTGGAACATCCGTAGGCCAACCAATAAAGTATCCAAAGCAAACTTTTTTAGCTTTATCGGGCATTATTTTTTTGTAGTCATCCGCCAACAAGAGTAATGTTGGATCACATACGGCAATAGCATCGTCTCGTCCCAATTGAGCACAAACATCAACACCAGACTTTTCTCTAACACTTATGGCATCAAAACTAACTATTTTCTCTTTCGCAAAATCGGAAAACTCCTTTGACAAAGAAGATGCTCCAAAACTTGCCGCATAAGAGATTTTCTTTATGGGATGAGTAAAGAAATCTAAGAAACAAAGTTCTCCCCATGCACCCGTCCCAACGCCTTCGCTCCAGACAACATCACTGCCGCAAATTATGGCATCATAGTCCAATTCCGATGAGATAAAGTCGGTTTTTGAATGATAGATTTTATCCGTACACGATATATGTGTCTCTATAAATTTGTCAAAATCTTTTCCACCATAACGGAGATAATTTAAATGCAAAACTTTGCGTAAGCAATTTTTTAATTTTAATTTTAGGGAAGGGTTATTTTTAGAACAAATTCTACTAGTACGAATTAATACGGGTGTATGTCCCATTTTTTTCAATATGGTTTGCAATGCATAGCACTGCAAAATCTGACCAAAATTGTCTTTCGATTCCCAGAATGTCACAATTCCTATTTTCATATCATTCCCCAAAACTACTCTTATTGCAGCAAAATCTCTTTTAAAGACTTTATAAAGTTTTCTTCCAAGTTCAAAACAGTGTTACGGTATTCGTCAAAATCAGAATAAATCTGCTCATAGTTGTTCAACACAAACCTAATTTTCTCAACAATTTCCTTAATTTGTTTTTCCGGATTTCCAAACTTGTATTCTTCAGGAATTGGAACATCGCCGTGGAAACCTGATGCACCGCGTTTTCCGGTAATGATAGCACAACCAAAAAGAACAGCTTCTTTCGGAATTCGTTCAGCACCAGGAAAAGCACCAAAATCAATATAGAGTTTTGAAGATTTGTATTTGTCAATCAGTTGTTGTTGAGTCAAATTTTGCAATGGTTCAAATTGTAATTCAGGAGCGACACTTGAAATTTCGTTCAAAATATGATTGTAATCACGAACAGGATTGAACAAGATGACATTTTTACGATTCTGCTTTGATATATTTTTCTCTTCCTGATAAAACGTTTTCAAAAACAATTTGCTAATAGGTTCGATACATTTTACAACCCTATTGTGAGACCTTCGAGAAACATAATCATAGGCATAATAAGAAGCACAAAGATGTGTTATGTTCGGAGTTTCTCTCCAAAAAGAGTAACTTTTTTGGTTCAACATAAATTTTATTGCTTTCAAAGCATTATCTTTATAAAACCACCAGTTTTTTACCATTCGCAAAGGCAATGTTGAAAAATAAAAAAATTTCTTACGGAAGGAATATCTTAGACCATTATCAACACTAAGCCACCATAAAAAAGGTTTAGCATTTTTGAATTTTTTTATTTTATGAACGTGAACTTCAGAAAAAATAATACAATTTTCAGGCAAATCAACAATATCTTTTTCTGTCAAAAAAGAATTAATATATATATTATACGGAGTAGGAATAGAAATGTCTACGTGGTCAGAATCGACTATATAAACAATCTGTGCATTAACACCTATTTTATTCAAATAAAACACCATCTGATGCAATGCATCAGGGCCACCAGTCACATAATTTGCAGGACAAAGAACATATACGATTTGATTATCAATTTTATTAGTTAGATTCATTTGTACCCTTTTTTCATTAACTTAAATCTAAGCATATATTGTATTTATTCATTTTATTCTATCTTTAATAAACTGCCAAAAAGGCTTCGAATCATTTTTATCATATTCCATAAAATAATCAGTTCTTTTCCAATCCTTCAACCATTGAATTAAAGAGACCTTTCTCTGCAAAACTAATTTAAAATCTTGAAATTCCGGCATCATTACAATTCTGTTAGGAATTTTTATTTCAGAAGAATAATCCTCACCCATACATGCTTTCACCCAAATAACAGGGAGATTAACACCAGCCTTCGTCACGCACCAAGCATTTCCATCATTTCGGAAATTTATTTCAAGGAACCAAATTTTGTCATCTTTGCCTCTCATAATTTCGAAACTAAAAAGCCCCGAATACTGACAATCTTTTATGTAAAGCTTTGCTTTTTCCACAACATCATTGTAAAAAGGATCTATTGGACCATATTCCAAAAAACCAGTATTTGTATTTGGTTGAGAGCGAAGGACTTTACTCATTCCAGGAATAATTACAGTATCACCTCCATTCAAAGAACAACCAATAAACTGAATTTCCTCTCGTTTATCTATATAAGCCTGAGCAAAAATATCATCTGAATTGTTAGCTAAAAAAGTATCAAACTGCGATTTATCTTTACAAATTGCAATATCAAATTTGCCCCCATGACTACTTATATGTGCTTTAGTTATACACGGAAATCGAACCTGATCTATTTCAGAAGGAATAGACCATACTGTAGGGGCTGCAATACCTCTTTTAGATACCATCGCAATCATGGTCGTCTTATCCATTAATTCAGGCATTTTCCCTTGTTTAGAAACACCTGGAATAATGTAATAATCAACTAATCGGTTATAATTTAAATTTAGCTGTTCTGTCACATAATCAGAACAAGATATTATGATTTTTTTCTCTTGACATTTGGTTCGAGAATTCAGAAGATATTCGGGTATTTCCAAGACATCAGCAAGAGCTATATGATGAGCAATATATTTGCTTTGGGCTATATAATTTTTTTTCAAGTTTCCGTGAGATACAAATTCTACTTCATAACCACGTTCACCTAACGCACGTATAACACCAAGTGCGTTGTGATGATTACCTCCACCAATTACAATTATTCTCATTTCACCCACCAATATTTATATAAGTGTTTGCAATGCTTTGTGCAGCCGCATTCCAAGAATAGGGTCCATCATTTGCATATTTAGATTTTATATTCAAACTCATAGCATCCAAATCCGTTTCAGCCATTTTATCAATAGCAATTTGAAGAGATTTTACATCATTAGGCATACAAATAATCCCAGTCCAACCATCTTCAACTTCTTTGGGTAAATCACCAACCCGTGTTGCAACAACAGGCTTATTAAAGGCATAAGCAGACATCACACATCCACTTTGCGTTGCTGATATATAAGGAAGCACAACATATTTGCAATGATGAATCAAATTAGCAAGTTCATCATTGTCTATATATTTCTTTTTTAGAATAATATCATCACTTAAACTCTTTTCATCATGTAAAATATTACCTTTTCCTGCAATTACAAGTTTCGTTCCCCGTTTACGTTCATCACTTTGTAAATATGCATCAATAAGATTATCTACACCCTTATATGGAACGATATTACCAAAAAACAAAATATACTCACCCAAATCATTTGGTGTTTCTTTATAACATTGTAAGAAATCATAAACACTCAGTCGTGAAAAATACACATTTTTTCTAGCAATTCTATACCGTTTACAAAACGGCATTAAAAGCGAATCACTTAACAGCAAAAGATTCTTATAACTTTTAAACGTAAACTTGTACCTAAACAAATCATTTAGAAACGAAAGTTTCTTATGAGAAATTGGATCATGAACCGTATACAAAGTATTTCTAGTCATCCATGCATACGGAAGATACATTATTGCGGTTTTGCAATCTGTTGTAGAATGCAAATGAGTAAAATCATTTTGAATATAAAACTTATGAATCTTATGAGCCAACAATATACTATGGAAAATAGAATTATCTGGATTATTAGCAATAAACCAATCATTCAAATCAATCATCTCACTATATTTATTCATTCCCTGATATTCTATAGCGGGAATAATGTCACATCGTCTCTCTAATTTTTCCATAGCAAATGCAGACAAACGCATGGACTCAGGAGATACGATCATCATCACTTTCACATCAACAAATTTCTTTAATTCACGAATCAAGGAAATCTCAAGATCAAAAAAAGAGGGAACTGTTAAATATAGGACTTTCATATTATCTCGAACCTTCAAACATTTAGTAGGAAATGCACCTCACACCTTATTATCAAGAATTTTATTTACAACGGAAATTTTTGTCATGAACAATCTTAGTCTTTGCTTTTATTTTGACATTCTATAATTTCATTATTTTTTCTAAAACATAAACAACGAATTATCTTCCAAATTTTCACCATTTTAGGAACTACAATAATATCAATTAAAGAAATTTTAGCAATACATAAAGCCCAAAGACGCTCAAAATAATTGGTCAAATAATAGTGCCTCAAAACATACAATTTACTCTTTATAAATAATCTTTTTTTTGAAATTGCAGATTTATATGTTTTGCTTATTGAAACAGAGTGATTATGAACATAAGAAATATTTGTTAACAAAGCAACTTTCTTATTAATAGCTTTTATCCTCATTCCCAACACAATCTCTTCCCAATACAAAAAAATCTTTTCATCAAACATTCCACTTTTTACAATATAATCAGCATTCATCAAAAACAAAGAACCTGCCACAGCATCAACATCATTCTTTGACTGGTTCCACATCTTTACATCTTTATAAAATAAAGGTTTACAAATGTGTTCATAGAGCCAATTTGTAGATAGAATAAAATCTTTTTTAGAAGGTATTTTAAAAGCAGCATTAAGACAACGATTTCCATTGGAATCAAGCATAAAAGGAGCCGCAACAGCATATTCCCTATTGTTTTGAAGAAACTTCTCTAACTCCCTTAATGTATCCTCATCAACAACAACATCAGGATTAGACAACAAAATAAACTTCGACTTATAATTGTCGTACAAATAACGGATTCCATAGTTATTTCCATATCCATATCCTCCGTTTCGTTCAGTTTTTACAACAACCGTTTTTTCATCAGAAAGTTCAAGCAAGTCTCCAAAAGAAGAATCTGTAGAGCAATTATCAACAACAAGAATTGTCCCAATACAGGAATACTTCCTAATAGACTTTACAAACTGAGTTGTTGTTGGGGCATCATTATAATTGAGAACAAGTACATCCATGATTTCTTTCCATAATCAGAGAAAAGGTTTGTAGTTACCTTGATGAGAATTTTCATTACATTTTTCTGCTATTAGAAAAAAAGACACAAGATAAACATAGTTTCCGTTGAATAAGATTTGATCAGAACAAATGATACCTAAAAAAATTAGGAAAAAACCTTTTGTTTGCTGAACAGACTTAAACTTCCTTTTTACATATAGGACAAGCGCAATAAGACCAACTAATCCATATGATATATACATATAAAGACAGGCATTTGCATAATTACCACTACCATTCACAACAAAATGATTCATACTTAACAGATTTTCAACTTGATTTAAAGTAATTCCAACAACATGCTCATAAAATTGGAAAAAAGATAAATACCCCAAAGGTCCTAATAGACGCGATGCACTATTGCCTTGTTCTATTTCGCCTAATTTAATAAGATTGCCATCAAAAAAATTGGGGACAAAAAACAAAATAATCATCAAACACAACATAGCTGCGACTATTTTCAGAGCAATCGTATCGATCTTTTTTTTGCATACAAAAAAAAGATGATAAATAAATAAAACAATTACCAAAAGGAATCCTGTAGTACTGCCTGAACAAAAAATAGCAAATGCAAAAAGATATATCAAAATTCTATATTCGCGATACAAGGCTATTTGAAAAGCCGGAAGCAAATATATACAGAAGTGAGCAGGTTCTGTAAAAAAGGCAGATGGTCGAGTCGTAGATAAAAGTGTTACATTGCTATTTACAACAAGCCCAGGCAAGAAAAAGCCTTTTTGAAAGGTTCCAGTCAATAAAAAAGAAAGCCACTGCCAAATAAGTACAAGCGATGCTATGGTACTAAAAACAAGTATGCTTTTTAAGAAAATTTTCTCATCAACCCACTTGGTTATAAAACAAAGCGGAATCAAATGGACCACGATTGCAAATAAATTATGATAAAATAAAATAAAATCAAACCACTCAGAATTCAAAACAAGGTGCAACAAGGCACTCAAAACTGAAATTAATATAATTACAAATAAAAAGATAGTTTCATCCTTATTAAAGCCATCCTTATTATTGAATACAAGCAATGGAATGAAACACATCCAGATAAAAAACGATGCAACGGACATTCCCGGCAACAAAATATAAATAGACAACGCAGGAAATAGCGCTAACACAACCGATAATAATATTTTCAAACCATTTTGCATCATTTTCAAGCAAACCAAACTTATCAAATTCTATCGTTTTGCATAGTACAATTTTTTTAACAAAGCATCAAAAAAACTAAATTTTCTTGAAACCAAATTAGCAGGAAAATCAACAAAACATTGTTTCTGTTGTAAAAATAGTTCAAATTCTAAAAAATCGTTATTTTTCATGATGTTCGGATGATAACAAAAAGTTACCGTATTAAAGGGTAATTTTCGCACTCGACCAGATTGTTGGGGAACAAAGGTCATATCATACTTTGAATAGGCCTTGTTTGCGATTGTATCTGAAATTATCCTTATATCACTTTCCTCTTTCAAAGCAAGCAATGTATTTTCATCAAATGTATGTGAAGGCGCAAAGAAAATTTTGGGATTTATGCCATGACTTCTAAAAATTTCTATACCGGCTCTAATTTTTTGCTTTTGTATTTCAAGAGGAACTCCGGCAAACTCACTCCGCTTATTAACAGGGTTTATTCCGCCACAATTTGTTGCATACACATGATTATATCCATGCATTGCCAAAGTCCATCCCTTCTTTCGCCAATCATTTACTTTGTTCCAAAAATCAGAATCAAAAGGATACAGATTCATTGCAGGATCTTCGCAATGAGGAATTATACCAACTAACGGCCGAATTCTGTATTTATCCAAAATGGATTCCATTCGGTCCCATTTTTCAACATCCCTTTTTTCGCAAGCATCATCTAATCTCATTATATACTTAGGCATTCGCAATTCCCCGATAAAAATCAGTCAACCAACGCTCTGTAAATCTAATATCAAATCCAGCAGAAGAAATCTGTTCCGAAACATCTTTTTTTTCAAGCAGGTTCGTATTTTCTAGAGCATCTATCCAAAATTGTATTCCTTGATCAATTGGTAAATATTTAACTAAATCTGATATACCTACTTCTTCCGTCACTTTATCAGAAATAAAACAAGGCAATCCCGCAGCTTGAGCCTCAACTACAGTTACAGGTAGTCCTTCCCAATTAGACGGAAACAGAAAACAATCCGCGGCCTGCAATAGATTTACAACATCGCTTCGACTTCCCAATAAAAGAACTGAATCTTGAATTTTCAAATCGGAAATCTGTTTTTCTATTTCTGGACGCAATTCGCCATCCCCTGCTAAAATAAGGATCGTATTGGCATCTTTCTTATGGATTTCAGCAAAAAGATTCAGAAGAAAAGAATGATTCTTGGCAGGATGAAAGCGTCCTACATGGATAAAAGTTTTTTTATCACCTAGTCCGATTTCTTTACGATATTTATCACGAACATCTTGGTTGAATCGATATTTTTCAGCGTCAATCGCATTTTGCAGGATATGAAATTTTTCGCTATCAACAACCTTTTTTCCAAATAGCCATGCACCGGATTCTTTTGAGCATGCGAAAAAATGGTCCGCTTGGAAACGCAATGGATACTGCATTATACGCTTTACAATAGAGGAAAAACCTTTGCCGTTAGAAGTACTGTGGCTGTGAATGATTGTTTTTAGCCCTGCTTTATGGGCTATGGGCAAATATAGCGACGCGTAACTACGTACATGAGAATGCAAAACTCTATACTCGGGATGTTCCTTAAAGAAGTATTTCCACCGTTTAGATATTTCAAAAAAATTTGTTCCCCTGAAAGTCGGCATCTCAAAAATTTTTCCACCAAGCTGTTTTACAATATCTCCATAATAGAGCTGTCCCGGATGATCAATCACATAATCAAACTGAACTTTAGAGCGATCTATAGCCCTATGCAAATTAATAACCATAGACTGAGAGCCTCCAATATTCAGGCTTCCAATCATATGCAAAATACGAATTGGTTCAGTCATTTTAAACTATACCTTCCTTTACATCCGTATTTCTTTTCTGAACAATCACGCTATTTGCAGGGAATATTCCTTTCAACACACATCCCGCACCAATAACACAATTATCACCGATTTTTGTTCCACGAAGAATTACTGTATTTGCCCCAATCCAGCAGTTTTTTCCTATTTCAACAGATTCTTCTATATATTTACCTTCCTGAAGCCCCGCTTTATAATCATGATCATGATCATATACATAAACTGATGGGCCAAATTGTGTCCCAGCACCAATTTTTATCTCCTTCCGGCAAGCAATGATGCAGTTGTAATTTATCTTTACACCTGGTGCCAAAACTAGCTTGGCATTCTTACGGACTTTGATTTTTGATCCACTATGTACACGAACCATTTTACCAAGCACCAAAATTGATTTTTTTCCCATTTCAACAACAACGTTAGGAGAAAAACGTTCAATCAAATGGAATTTTAAGCCATCAAAATGAAACATTTTCAAAAAAGAAAAACGAATTAGCGAACATATGCAACTTATGATGTTATTTATTAGTCGCCTCATTTTACGTTCTCCATTTTCTGATATCCAATGATTTCTCTCATCTGCTTATTGATGATGCTGACTTCGTATTTTTCTTTACAGATTCTATACGCTGCATAGCTCATCTTCAAAACTTTGTTTCTGTCACAAAGTTTAAGCATCTTTTCCGCCAAAACATTACTATCCTTAATTGGCACAAGGTATCCATTTACATCATCAACGATGGCTTCGCGACAGCCTGTCCAATCCGTGGTAATAACCGGACGTCCACAAGCTAGAGCTTCCAATATGGTTCTTGGCAAACCCTCACGATAGTAAGAAGGAAGAACAAATACAGATGCTTTCGCGTAAAAGGCGACGGGGTCCTTAACTTCGCCAGGATGCACAATGGAACAATCATCAATGTAGCCCTGAATATTTTCTGGCTTTAGTGCTCCTATAGAAGAATCAAAGCCACCAAGTAGAATACATTTGGCTTCTGGATGACTTTTCCTTAATTTGCGAGCGGCTTCGCAAAATTCCAAAACACCTTTTTCCTTGATAATACGACTTACCATAAGGAACACTGGAGTTTCTGGAATTTCAGATTTTTTAAAACGATCCAAATTGACTCCAGAACCATTGACAATGGCAGTTTTTTCCTTTGGTAAATAGCCTTCTTTTACCAAATCTTCCACATCGTCGCCATTTTGAAACATCACCTTATTGCAGGCTTTAAATGCTTTCTTATAAAGCATCTTCGTGATAAGGCGAAGAATTTTATTTTTTAAGCCGCCTTTGCCATAAACTCGACCAAGCCCAGTCACCATTGCAAATATATGAGGGACATTACCCGCTTTGGCTGCCATACTCCCATAAACAACAGGCTTAATGTTATAGCTGAATACAATATCCGGTTGAACTTCTTTAACTGTTTTTTTCAGTTGTTTGAGATAATTCAAATCATTCTTTACGCTAGTATTGTCCTTAACAAAAGGAATCTCAATAAATTTTTTGATCCCCAACGCCATGACATCTTCAAGATAATCCTTATTCGGACCAGTCACATAAACTTCATTGCCATGGGAAATCATATCTTTTATCAAGTCACCACGGAAATTAAACACAGTCTTATTTTTTGCAGAGATAATCAAGATTTTCATTTATGCGTTCCCCTTCGTATTCGGCGTGCTGTATTCATCTAAATTCATCATAATCACATTGCTCATGCGCTTGCCGTTACCATTACCAACGAAACTATTATGCGGTGTGATTAAAACATTTTTTAAATTCCACAAAGGGCTCGATTCCGGCAAAGGCTCTTCTTCAAAAACATCTAGAACTGCGCCATACAACTTATTTTCTAAGGCATCTATCAAAGCATCAGTATCTACTAAAGCTCCTCTTGCAATATTCACCAACACAGAATCATTTTTCATTGCAGCAAACAGAGAACTGTTAAACATATGCCTAGTTTTATCAGTGAGCGGCAATGTAATAATCGTTATATCAGCCAATTTTAAGGCTTCGTTTATATCGTCTGTATGATAGATTTGAGAAAAATGTGGATTTTCTTTGACAAACGGATCTACTCCAAATACTGTACAACCCATAGCTTCAAATCTTTTTGCACATTCCGATCCGACTGAGCCGCATCCAAGAACGCAAACTGATTGGCCATACAACTCTTTGAGATTCCGTTCCTTCTCCCATAAACGCTGTTTCTGGTTTTCATGGAAAATGTCGCCCTTTTTGTAAAGCGCCAATACAGAATACAAGGCATATTCAGCCATCGGAATGCTGTAGACACCCCTAGCATTGAATATTTTTATGCCATGATCAGCCACAAAATCCATTGGCACACGATCAAAGCCGGCCGATGTTAGCTGAATGTAACGTAAATTCGTGAAAGATTCTATAGGGTGAGAAAGAAAAAAACCGTTTCCAACAACGCCCTCAACCCATGAGGGATCACAAGGCAAATTTTCCTTTTCCCACGCAAGAAACTGAACAGAATGTTTCTTTTCAATCTGAGGGATATATTCAGCCGCCTGTTGCCATGCACCAGTTATCAGCAGATTCATAGTTTAACCCTCATCAGTTTTTTGTCTACAAAACCGCTCATCAAGCCCCAGACCTTATGCAAAACAAACGCAGCAAGTAAAATCGACACGGTCAACACAATCCAATTCAGCGGGAATACAAAGCCAAGATTCCTAATCCAATCAATAATTACATATTGCACCAAATAAATTTCAAGAGTCATATCAGATAGCAATCCTACAACCTTTTTAACAAAAGTCGGCATTTTCTCTAATACTGAATCTAAACCACAGAACGTTCGGAAAAAGAGATAGAGAAAAAGGAAAATCACAATCTGATTCAAAAATTGGAACGAAGACAGATTCGCCTTATGAACGAACAGCAATTTGCTAGCAAAATATGCAAAAAACACAATGACCGCACCAATGGGATAAATCCAGCTGAATTTATTTCTGAGAACGCTATCATTCTGTCTGAACCATGCCCCAAGCAACATACTTTCCATAAATAGAAAACGAATCATAGGCTCACGAACTTTATCAATGTGATAATAACTATGATCGTAAGCACAGCAAAACACGATAAACCAAGCTATAGCTATGCTGATTATAATCAGCCCAAGCCTGTTTTTTAAAACAGAAATCTTAACGATAAAAAATAGCGGAATGTATAATACAATAATTGAAGCAACAAAATGGTAATTCGTCGGATAAATATACCACCACGTAACACCCTGTTCTGCATTAAGTTGATATGCACCTAAAAGCATGAAAACAGCGGTCATTATTATAACGGGAGGATAAATACGCCAAATTCTTTTGCCATACCATGCTGCAAAACCGCGAACGCTTAAATCAAACTTGACATTGTAAAGGCAGAATCCAGAGACTGCAAAAAATAGGACGTCACCAATTAATCCCCCATTGGCAATTAAGTCCGTTGGATAAATCCCCGTATAATGAGCGTTTGTTATGAAACAAGCCGCCATCGCCCTTAAAAATGTCACAAAAAATATCATTAAAACTATTCCGATTATTTCTTCATCACCGTTTCACCGATATTTTCATTATCAGCATTTGTCGCAACTTTAAAAATGGTCATAAAGAATATTTTCAAATCAAGCAAGAAAGAAACATGGTCAACATACCAAACATTCAATTCGATTCTCTTGTGCCATTCGACATCTTTTCGGCCATGAACTTGAGCCCATCCAGTAATACCCGGACGAACTTCAAACATTCGCTTTTGTTCTGGCGTATAATCATCAATCGGCCACGGATGATACGTCAGAGGCGGACGCGGACCAATCAGGCTCATATCGCCTTTAAGCATATTCAAAGCTTGAGGTAGTTCATCAATCGACGTTGCACGGATAATGCGACCAACCGCAGTCACTCTAGCATCGCCTTTGCCGCTGTATACGCCAGATCCAGTATGCTCGGCATTCTGGACCATTGAACGGAACTTATAAATATCAAATTCTTTGCCATCAAGTCCTAGACGACGCTGTTTGAAGATTACGGGACCCTTAGAATTGATTTTAATCGCAATCGCAGTGACCAAGAAAACAGGAGATAAAAGAACAAGAACTCCAAGGGAAATAACTATATCAATAAATCTTTTCAAAAAGCTTTTATACATAAATCATCTCTTCTAAGCGTTTTTTTTCGCACGTTTAATGGCAGCGACCACATCAACAACAGCAGAAGCTACCTCATTCTTGTTTTGAGCAAAATCTTCAGGCGTTTTGTTAGCGATTGAGGCTTCGAATGAGCGAAGCATTTTCAAATTTTCACTGAAGGTCTGTTCGATTTCAGCAATATCCGTAATTTTAGCACAATCACAAAAAGAGCGAGAAAGGATGGCGCGGGTAGAACCGAGCCTGTAATGCTCCATGATGACTTTTTCGGCAGGCAACATGCCGCTTCCGAGCTTTGCGATACCGCCAAATCCGTATGGAACTTTTGCAGCCTTGAACTTGTTGCAGAGTTTTTCAACTGTTCCATCCGACAAGAGTTCAAACATAAACGTCATGCCATACGAAAGGTGCAGGTCGTTGAGTCCAATATGAATTTCATCAAAACCGCCTTTCGCTAGAACTTCGTCTATGCATTCCAATGCCTCTTTTGTTTCGAGAAGCAGAGTTGTTTTGCAACGTCCATTAACAGCTTTGATAAAATTTGAGACTTCTTCGGGCGTTTTCCAGTACGGGAGCATGATGATGTCGGCTCCAGCGTCTATCACCGAGTCTATTTCAGCCGGGCTTCCGTCGTGCCAAGGGTTTACGCGGACTAGCATTTCGGAAGTTGTAAGATGTGGCTTGATAGCATTGATGTCACCAACAGAGTGATGCGACTTGACCGAGTCGTAATTTTTCTGGCGTTCCTCTTTGCCTCGGGTTTCCAAATCGACCCAAACGCGGTCAACACCGTACTTCTGGGCGATTTTAGCCACATCAGGCCGATTCGTGATGTACATCAGCTTAAGTGGCATTTATTACCGCAACCTCGGGGTGGTTCCGACACATATAAGGTAAGGCGACCGTCGCCCAGACCAGTCATGTCGAATGTTAAACTATTGTTGCAAAAATATAAGTAATATTTCTGTAATTTTGTAGGGTAACTGCTCATTAAATGACAGAAATCTTATTTTTTTGAGTTGCGGGAGGACTAATAATTTAATCCAAACGCCCATAACGGAATCGTGTTGAGGAACCCGTGCTCAATAGTTTACCCGCATCAAGGAAAGGAATGCAGTTTCCCGTAAGTTCCCAATATCGGGTTTGCCATCCGATTGGGAGCAATGATCCAGGATTGCCATTGCATTACAGCAGTTTTCCGGCCTTAAACGATTCTTCTAGGTAGCTCGGATTCTGATAATAGCAGTCAGAATTGAAATTTGATATATAGTCACTAATCGGTGACGAAAAAATCCTGATAGCGGTCGAAACTTCGTCGCCTTTCTTGGCGCAATCAAGAACCATAATGCAGTAAAGACTGCCGATATCCGTATAGGAGGGAACATCATATTTGCAGTTCTCAACAGATTCAAAATCGCCATTCGGAATTTTATATTGGTCAACAATTTCTTCGCCGACCTGTTCAAAACTCAGGCAATGGTTCACCGGGGCATCTTTCAACTGTTTACCAAAGCCCTTTTCCCCAAGTATATTTGCCACCACACCGCGTTTATTTTTCGTTTTACGAGCGATATATTCTATCAGAGAACACACATAAAACAAATTATCCTTATCTGTTTCCGTCATGTTTGACCTCGTATTTCAAAAATTTTAGGCAAGCCAAAGCCGAAAGCGTATGAAAACTTATCTGGTGCGTAGGGTATTTGAATTCCGCCAAAGCCCAAAATTGCTTGCGGTTTATACGCCCTGTCAAAAAATCATTCACAAAATTCCAGACCGTGTCATCGGCCATGGGTCCCTCAACTACATCGTACGAATGCGTACTTCCACTGCGGCATGCAGCAATAAAATCAAGCCATTCATCAGTCATTCTCTCGAATTTTAAAACCTTCAAAGAACCAGAGTCCGTAAACTCGTAATGGTTAACATATGGAGTACCTTCGCCACGGTTCGCCCACCGCACGGCTTGCCTAAAATCCTTAGTGCAATAAAAGCCCCATGAGAAATCCTTTGTAAACCTAGTCTTCCGAATTTCAGGCGATTCTACGATTTCTTTGCTAGCATGATAAATAAGCATAGTTTTAATATAATAAAAGGTAAACACAGCGACAACAGATTCTAAAACTTTGATACAAAAGCGCCCGACACCAAAGGATCCTGGTGAAAAGATTTTGGCGATTGTTTCTAGTTTTCTCTTGACACGTAAGCGAAAATAGTGTATATTCGTGCAGTAGCACAAAAGTGCATATTTTGGAGATTTTATGATTGAGCGAATTCGAGGCGTTTTGGTGCAGAAATCCCCCACGTTTGTGGTTGTGGAGTGCGCGGGAGTCGGTTACGGCGTCAATATTTCGGCTTTTACGGCAGGCAAGCTGCCCGAAGAGGGCGCCGAAGTCATTTTGTACACGAACCTCGTGGTGCGCGAAGATTCCATGACGCTTTTTGGATTTGCGGATACGACCGAAAAGAACCTGTTCCTGATGCTTTTGGAGGTCAACGGAGTCGGACCGAAGCTCGCACAGCGGATTCTGAGCGGAAGCACACCAGCAGACCTTTTGAACATGATTGCAAGCGACAATAAGACAGCTCTTGGCAAAATCAAGGGACTTGGCAAAAAGACCTGCGAACAGATGACATTAACGCTCAAGGAAAAGGCATCGAACATGTTGCAGGCGCTCGGCGATGTCGAGGGCAGCGGTATTACAAGTGTCGGAGCGCTGACAGGAGCAAAGCTCGAGGCGGTATTGGCACTGCATACGCTCGGGGTGAAGGATCCAGCGGCAGAAAAGGCTGTCGTGAAGGCAGTCGAGGTTCTTGGGGACGGGGCGGATGCTGCCGCACTCATACCGGAGGCGCTCAAGTATTTGTAATTAGACGATAGACTATAGACGATAAATGCATAAGGCGAATATCGCGGCAAAAAACTTGTTTTTTGACATGATTGAGCCTAGCATTTAGCACGAAGTGCAAAGACGATAGATTAAGGACAAGAAAATTTGAGATATGGAAGATCAGCGTATAATTTCACCGCAGAAGTGTTCTTTTGACGAGGGCGATACCGACCGCAACTTGCGACCGCCTAGTTTGAGCGAATTTACAGGCCAGGACGACATCAAGGAAAGCCTTTCTATCGCCATCGAAGCGGCCAAACAGCGCGGCGACGCACTTGACCATTGCTTATTTGCAGGCCCTCCGGGGCTCGGCAAGACAACGCTTTCAAGCATTATCGCCAAAGAAATGGGCGTCAACATCCACATCACAAGCGGTCCCGTGCTCGAGAAAGCAAGCGACCTTGCGGGGCTCCTCACAAGCCTGCAAGAGAACGATATTTTGTTTATCGACGAAATTCACCGATTGAACCGCGTGGTCGAAGAATACCTCTACCCCGCTATGGAAGATTTTCGCCTTGACATCATGCTAGATTCTGGACCTGCAGCAAGGAGCGTAAACCTCCCGCTCAAGCATTTTACGCTCGTAGGCGCCACCACTCGCAGCGGACTTTTGACCGGGCCGCTCCGCGACCGTTTTGGGCTACAGTACCGACTGGAACTGTACAACGAAAAAGATATTGTCAAGATTTTAATGCGTAGCGCACGCATTTTAGGCGTTGAGCTCTCGGAAGAGGCGGCCAAGATTCTTGGCGGGCGGTGCCGCGGGACGCCACGAGTGGCGAACCGCGTGCTCAGGCGATGCCGAGACGTGGCACAGGTGCGCGGAACGGGAGTCATTGACGAACGAGCAGCACTCAAGACGCTCGAAATGCTCGGCATCGACAGCGAGGGTCTCGACCCGACCGACCGCAAGATTTTAGCAATGATGATTGACAAGTTCAATGGCGGACCAGTGGGACTTGGCACCATCAGCGCCGCCATGGGCGAAGAGCCGGATACGCTTGAAGAAGTCTACGAGCCGTACCTGCTCCAGAAGGGACTTATTTCACGCACACCGCGCGGTCGCATCGCCACGCTGAATGCGTACAGGATGCTCCACAAGCCGCTTCCTAAGTCTCTGTTCAGCGAACAGACGGAACTTGAGCTGTAAAGCTATTTACTTTATCAGCTTTCTCGTCGTCGCTTTAAGCCCTGCGGCTTCGGCGCGGATAATGTATGTTCCCTTAGGATAATTTGCGGGAATAGTCCAACCATTAGTCTCACCGAGGCAATTTCCGTTCATATCAAATACAGTGTATTTTGAATAAGCGTGATTCGCGAAAGCCAATTTCGGGAGAGCGGTCGTCTCTTCATTTGAGCTAGGCTTGCGCACCTTGAGTTCTTTCGCCATGAACTCAATGATGTAGGAGCCGTCGCTTTCAGGAGTCAGCTTTTTGCCACCTTGTTCCACAACTGCATTTTCGCCAACGCTCTTCGTATCGATTTTCACACGCAGCGGAACGCTTTTCGGCATGTGTTCATTCGGGATTTCCCAGGCCACCGTAAAGCCATCGTCTGTTAAAGTCGAAGTTGCGGCATCAACCACAAAGTGCGCGCGATGGTAAGCGCCGACAGTCCCAAACGGAGCTGTCCACAGTTTATTTTCGACGGCATGTTCAAAAATTTTCTTGATGTCCGATGGATCAATGGCGTAGTCATCCCCCGCATCGTCCGTAACGCCGTGATTCAGCACCACAAGCCAGGAACCACCCTTCACTTGCACATCCCAAGGGTTCGCCCCTTCAAAATTTCCAATGAAAGCGGCCGTATCAAGCGCCGAAAGCATTTCGGCAACGGTCGCACCCGAGCGCGTCCAGATTTTTGCCTGAAGACTCATCCAGTCCGGTTCCGTATCCCAATCGTTGCGTCCATGCCAACCGCAATCGCGATTGATAAAATGCCTTGAGGCAATCACGCTTTTGATTTTGTCGTTGTTTTCGCAGAACGGAGTCGCAAGAGAAGTCACCTTCACATCGGCGCCCTCCTCAGCAAGCGTGCTTTCAATCGTATTTGCAAACTTAACGATTTCTTCTTCAAGTTCGCTATCGCTGTCTCCGGTCAAATGCGGATG
>JAEEGG010002854.1_pt1 | contig 44044 bp, 27 predicted proteins | sample 9134161 | NCBI WGS metagenome assembly JAEEGG01 (sample SAMN16246543, study PRJNA631951) | gut metagenome | biome: gut microbiome; feature: rumen; material: CR-attached | host: Bos | place: Iran: Karaj | collected 2018-10 | reverse complement strand
TCTCCTCCGACTCGTGCAATGCCAGCGTCACCTTATCCTCCGTCTGGCTGACGACGGTGAATTCCGTATCGCGCGCAAAACCGTGTCGCGGCAGGTGGTATTCCTTGCCGTCAACGACATACGTGTCGTCGTTTACACTACACACGATGGGGAACAGTATCGGTGAATGTCTCGGCCATTCAGCCCCTGCCTGCCACATATACTCTCTGCCTTTGCAGTCTTTCACACTCTGGAGCTCGGCTCCCTTCTCAGCCACCTTGACGGTCAGCTCGTCGTTCTTCAGTTCTACCATATTTTCCTATTAGTTTTTAAGTATCGTCTGCAAAGGTAATACAAATCTGACGAAAAACCAAATATATTTGCGCCCTCTAAACAAAAAAATGCACGAAAAGAGAGAATTTTCAATTTTTATTCGTATATTTGCAGCGGTAAAATGCTAAAACTATATATCATATGAACGTAAACGAGAAATTTGTCATTACAGTTAACCGTGAACTCGGTAGTGGCGGACGTACAGTCGGCCGGAAGCTGGCAGAGAAGTTAGGTGTGGAATACTACGACAAGGCGCTCATCAAGGGCCTGCAGGAAAAGTACCACCTCAGTGTAGAGGCAATTGAAAAGCTGAAAGGCCAGGAACAAGGCTGGTGGGCTGATTTCAAACGTAAGATGACGGACTCCTTTGTATATTCCAACTATTACATTCCAAAGCCAGGCGACGAGCCGGAACTGCTGGAAACCGACGAGGTGTTCAAGACGGAAACAGAGATCCTGAAAGGCATTGCCGCAGATGAATCATGCGTTGTGGCCGGCCGTAGCGGTTTCTACGTGTTCCGCGATCACCCCAATCACATGAGCATCCTCATCCAAGCCTCCATGGACTTCCGCGTAGAGCGCGTCTCGCGCAAGCAGGGCATGTCGCCTGAGGAAGCCCGTAAGATTATTGACGACGTGGACAAGATGCGTGAGAACTATGTGAACAGGTACACGAAATCGTCACGCTACGACACCCGCAACTACGACCTCGTCATCTCGGCAGACGGAAAGACTGAGGACGAGATTGTTGAGTTCATCCTGCAGTATATGGGCAAATAGCACTGATTGCATACGAATAAAGAAAAGGGACGGTTCAGCGACCGTCCCTTACTTTATTTGTTTTCGTTCATATATTCACGTGGCGACATGCCATAGAATTTCTTGAAGATGGTAGAGAACGAGGCAGCGTTGTTAAACCCGCAGGCGTACATCACTTCAGTAATATTCATGTTGTGGGTAGCCAGTAGGTGGGCGGCCTGCTTGAGGCGAATATTACGGATGAAGTCGTGGGGCGTCTGACCAGTGAGTTCCTTCATCTTACGATGCAGGTGGACACGGCTGATACCGACTTCCTCGGCAATACTGTCGACGCTGAGGTCGCTATTGCCAATGTTGCGGTTGATGACCTTCATAACGCGGTCAAGGAGTTGCTCATCGGGCGACTTCATCTTCACATCCTCGACCTGTTCCTCCAATTGATCGTTGCGGCCATACTTTAGGCGCAGCATCTGATGGCTATGGATGAGATTGATGATGGTGCGTCGCAGAATGTCCATATTGAAGGGTTTCATGATGTAGGCGTCGGCACCCATCTCGAGACCTTCCAACTGGTCCTCATCACGGCTCTTGGCAGTGAGCAGGATGACGGGGATGTGGTTGGTAGCGGGATTGCTCTTGATTTTCTGACACATGGTGATGCCGTCCATCTCGGGCATCATGATATCTGAGATGACGAGGTCGGGCAAAGTCTTCAACACAGTGGTAAGACCAGCCTTACCGTTCTCACAAGTGGTTATATCATAGTCCGGCGACAGTTCAGTCTGGAGGAATTCAAGGATTTCCGAGTCGTCCTCGACGAGTACAATATGGTGGCGGCGACTGGCCTTGGGCAACTCAGCAGCGCCCTCAGGAGCGTCGTCAGCGGTTTCTGCTTCTTCGATGAGGGTAGCAGGCTCAGTGGCTACGGGCGGAACGTCTTCGTCGATGATTTCCTCGGGTTTGAGGTGGGCATAGCCCAGCGGTATGGTGACGATGAACTCAGCGCCCTTTCCGTCATCGTTGTTCCGGGCTATGATGGTGCCATGGTGGAGTTCGACGAGCGAGCGTGTGAGGTCAAGCCCGATACCCGTACCAGTATTGCGGTCGTTGGCATGAGTGGGCGTCTGATAGAAGCGTTCGAAGATGCGCTCGAGCTTGTCGGCAGGGATGCCCTCACCGGTATCACGAATGCCAATGCGGACATTCTGCTGGTCGTGAGTCAACGCGATATTTACCTTTCCGCCAGCAGGGGTGAACTTGAAGGCATTGGAGAGGAGGTTGACGATGACCTTGTCGAAATTGTCGCGGTCAATCCATACGGGCAGCTCATCGGTATCATGATCGAAGGTGAGCTGGATATTCTTTGCCTTAGCCTGTTGCGAGAAGAGGGTATAGATATCACCCACGAAGGATACGAGTTCAGTCTCACACATGTGCATCTGCATCTGACCTTTGTCTATCTTACGCAGGTCCATCATCTGGTTGATGAGTCCGAGAATACGTTCGGCATTACGGCGGATGGTCTCATAGACGCTGCGGCGATGGACGTCGTCATCCTGCTTGATGAGCGACATCAGGGGTGTAACGATCAGCGTCATAGGCGTGCGAATCTCGTGCGAGATATTCATGAAGAACTTCAACTTGGCATCGGCCATTTCCTCAGCATGGATGTGCTCCTGCAAGCGCAAGCGAACCTGTTCCTTGCGGTGACGCTGGTAGCGGTAGCGCAGGAAGAGGATGACGAGTGCGAGGATGTAGCAGGCATAGGCAAAGGGCGTGCGATACCATGGTGCATGAATGACCACACGGAAGCAACGCTCTGGGGTGGAAATGCCGTTTTGTTCGGCAACGACACAGAAGTCGTAGTTGCCCGGAGAAAGGTGAGAGAAAGTCATCTCGTTGACGCCTGGCTGCAGACGTACCCACTCCTCCTTATTGATGCGATAACGGTAGACGATATGCTCAGGATTGTCGTAGGTTAGCGTAGAGAGCTCAATGCCAAAGGTGTTGTCGCTGGAACTGAGCACAAACTGGTCGGCATTGATGACGGGAGTATTGACAACACGCCAGAAGCCGGACATGGTGGAGGGGGTGACGGGCTCGCCATTTACTGTAAAGCCTGTCAGCTTGATTTCAGCTTTCCACTCCTGTTGCTGGATGTCGTTAGGGTCGAACCACGTGATACCTGCCAGTCCGCCGAAAAACATACGACCATGGGGGGCTTTCCATGAGGCACCATCACTAAACTCGTTGGACTGCAGACCATTGTCGACGAAATAGCTGTTGGTCTTGCCTGTCTTGGGGTCGAGACAGCACAGACCGTGATCGGTACTGATCCACAGACGGCCCTTGTTGTCCTGCTCGATGGAGGCTATGCCGTTATCAGCGAGTCCACTCTCGAGGTCCCTAAGTTCCATTTTGTGGGTCTTGGGGTCGTAACATTGCAATCCGTCGTTGGTGCCGATATAAAGGATACCGCCAAACTCACGGGCGATACGTGTGGGGGTACCATAGTTCAGACAGTTTTCGCCAAATGTCGATAACCAGTTCTCGGTCTTGATCTCCATTGCACAGAGTCCCATCGATGTGGCGCAATAGATGCGCTTCCCGTCGGGTGAGATGGATATCTGCGAGATATAGTCGTTGGCAATACTGTTTATTTTATGGTTTTCCTGGGCATTCTCCTTCTGGTTGTAGACCTTGATTTCACCCGTCTCAGTATCGAGGCGCAACAGACCATTACCCATGGTACCCACCCAGACGTGGCCCTCGCGGTCGGATTCCAAATCGAAGATACTGGTCGTGGGACCCTGTGGCAAGGGGTAAGGATGAAAAGTCATGCTTTTTACGTCGATAAATCCCAAACCCTCTTTATAGGTGCCCAGCCAGATACGTCCCTTCAAGTCTTCGCAGAGACCCAGTACGGTAGCAGGGAAATTATCCTTGAAATGTTTCACCACCTTGTTCTGACTGTCCAGACAGTAGAGTCCGTCGCGGTCGGTACCTATCCAACGATAACTGTTGGAACCGCCTACCACACTGGTAACGCAAGCCGTTCCAATGATATTACGCGAGCCGAGCTTATAGCCCATATAGCCGAAGCCCATGGTATGGCCAGGCTGCATGTAGATACCCTTCTGCAACAGTCCGAGCCACACGTTGCCATTACGGTCCTCACAAATGGAATAGACCTTCGCTGCGCTCAAGTCGACATCACGACTGAAATAGGGATTGTCGAGCAGATAGTTGTTCTTGGGGTCGTAAATGGCCAGTCCTGAACCGTCGTAACCCAGCATGATGTGCTGGCGTCGGTTGACATACAACGTGGAGATATGTTTGTTGCCTGTGGCCTCAATATGGACGGGCGTATCGCCATCGAGGCGGAAGAGGCCGTGATTGGTGGTACCGACATAGAATTTGCCATTGCTGTCCTCACAGATGTCGGAAATAGCGTGCTGGTGCTCGCCGTCCTGAAAATAGCGCTTGACATGGTTGCCGTCCCAACGCCACAGTCCCTGGTCGTCGGAGATGATCCACAGATTGCCGTGGCTGTCTTCCATCAGGCGATGGACGGACTCGGCCTCGCGCAGGCGCTTGTCCATCTCGCGAGCTTCCTGTTGACCGTTCATCTTCAGAACGCCATGGCCTGACGTACCTACCAGTATGTCACCATTGCGGCGTTCAAGCAGAGAGGTGACATAACAGGGAACGGGATTGCCTTCAGCACCATAGGTCACGACACTCTGAAAACGCTCACCGTCGTACGTCTGCAGGGCACCGTACATGCCCACATAGAAGAGCCCGTTGTGGTCCTGCATCATGCAATTGACATAGTTGCTGGCCATGCCGAGGTCCTTACGCGACTCTTTCTTCAAGATGCGGAATTGGTAACCATCGTAACGGTTGAGACCATTACGGGTGGCCACCCAGATGAATCCATCGCGGTCGAGGTATATCTGTGTCGTAAAACTACTTGACATTTGCTTGTCAGCGTCAAATAATTTTCCCATCTGGGCGTGTATGCTCAGTGGCAATAGAATAAACAGAGAAATAAGAACTTTACACTTCATGTTGTAATATTAAGTTAGTCGGTTTTGTAAAACACGGTGCAAAGATAAACAATTTGACAGAAAGCACCAAAAAAAAAGCAAACTTTATCTCACGTAACACCGAAAAACGGGTTACGTGAGACAAAAAACGAGTATGAATAGTGCAGTTTTAACTATTTTTCAGTAACGTTGTAGTCGAAACTGTCAACGTCAATCCAACCGCCAAGACGCTTAGTAGCGTAGTTAAAGATGCCGAACTTGGTACCCATGAAGAAACGCTGCCAGTCAAAACGCATGTGGTATTCACCACCCTTCTGCGTCCATTCGTTGCCATCGGTGCTGTAGAAGAATGTAGCCTTATCGCCCTTCCCAGGACGGAAATCGCCATCAATACGTAACCATACGATGGGGGATTTCAATTCTACACGGTCGATTGTCTTCTCGTCGAAACCTTCCACAGCCTTCTCACGCTGTGTCAGTTTTACTTCCCACTCATCGAGTTCCAGCACCCATTTGCGTCCTTGTTTCTTGATGGCCCAAGCACAAGTTCTATCGTTGAAAGCAGCAAAACCAGCAACGTCACCATCCTTCATCTTCGACAAGTCCAGTTTAACGATACCACTGCACGTAGGGCCTTCCATACGCTGTGTCAGCGTGTTGGGAGCCAGATAAATATTAGGAACCACACGATTGGTCTTCAGGCGCAACCATCCCGGACGTGCGGAAAGACTCCATGCATCATCTACGGGGTTGTGGTTCCATTGCCAATGGAGGCCTAATTTGTCACTATTGAAATCATCGGGGCATACGATATGCTTTTCCGGCTCGCCACTCTTGAGTGCACGGACGTGCTCAGGTACGATTCCCTGTTCGTCGCCAAGCATGGGCCAGCCGTCAATCCAACGGCAGGGCATCAACGTTAGCACACGGCCTACACCACCACGGTCCTGGAAGATAATACCATACCAGTCGCCCCATTCGGTATCGACAATAGTACCTTGTGCAAGGTAAGAGAAACCACCAAAGGGAGACTGCAGGATCGTCTTCTTCTCGTAAGGTCCGTGGATATCGTCAGCACGGTAACATACTTCACGGCGATGACGCCCTGGAGCATAGACGTGCGATATCATGAGCAAATAGTACTTGCCATTATGCTTGATGACACGCGAACCCTCGAGGAGTCCGGTCTCATCAGCCTCGCGCTGGAAGATATGCTGGTGAGTACCCTCGATAACATCGCTGAGGTCAGGCTTAAGCTCCATCAGTTCACCAGTGCCATAAACAACATACACGCGATTGTCGTCATCGAAGAAAAGCGAGCAGTCGTGGAAATGGCGCATACGTGAGAGCAGCGTCCACGGGCCTTCGGCTTTCTCGGCCGTAAAGATATAGGTATCACCCATAGCACCAGCCTCGTTGGGGGCTAAAAGGGCATAGAAACGACCATTGTGGTATTTCAACGAGGTAGCCCACTGTCCACGGCCGTAGGCTGTACCTTCCTTCAAATCATATTTGGGAGAGTCTGTGAGTTTGTCAAAGATGTAACTAACTGTTTCCCAGTTCTTGAGGTCCTTCGACCGCATGACAGGAGCACCTGGCATCAGATGCATCGTGGTACTGACCAAATAATAGGTATCACCCACGCGTATGACATCTGGATCGGGTACATCCGCCCACAACATCGGGTTAGTTACATAGTCCTTAATGAGCAGTTCGTCTGTATTAAACCCATCAGGGCTGCTGGAACGCTTTCCAGCAGCTTCTGAGGTTACAAAACAAACTACTAATGATAATATTACTAAAACAAATCTCTTATTTCTCATGCCTGTTATATGCGGTTTTAGTTTTTTGACGCTGCAAAGATAAATACTATTTTTTAATTATACATTATTATATTGTTTCACAAACTTTATTATTTGTATCATCATATTTCCACTTTACAAAAAATAAAAAACTCCCATCCTTCTGATAAAGAAAGATGGGAGGGAATCATTTGTCTTTTAATGAGTTAGAAGATAAAAGTCTTTTCGAGCCAGTAGGTTAGGATACCTGCCAGATAGCCAACAAAAGCTATCCACGTAATCTTCTTCATATACCAACCAAAGGTAATTTTCTCAAGTCCCATGACCACCACACCAGCAGCAGAACCGATGATGAGCATCGAACCACCGACGCCGGCACAGTAGGCTAACAGTTGCCAGAAAATGCCGTCGACGGCCATAGCGCTAGCAGGATCAGCAACGACAGGATACATGCCCATGCAGCCTGCTACCAGAGGCACATTGTCGACAATAGACGACAGTACTCCGATAATACCAGTGATGAGGTAGTAGTTGCCATCAAAAGCCGTATTGAGGCCTTCGCCCAGCATGGTCAGTACACCAATAGTCTCCAAACAGCCTACAGCCATCAGGATACCTAGGAAGAAGAGAATGGTATCCATATCAATGCGCGACAGCATCTTCGACACACGCTTCTGCGTACAGGTATTGTTGGCGGTGTCCTCACTCTCCTGATGGATGCGGACATAGAATATCTCCGTCACCGTCCAGAGCACACCCAGTACGAGCAGGATGCCTACGAACGGAGGCAGGTGGGTGATGGTCTTGAAAATGGGAACGAAGATGAGTCCACCCACGCCGAGGAAGAATATCATCTTGCGCTGACCTGCCGTCAGGCAGTCGTTCTCCTCTGTCACCACGGTATCTTTCTGCGGCACCAGCTCACCCTTCAGCGACAGGCTGAGGATGTATGCGGGAATAACCATCGAAACCAACGACGGGATGAAAATCTCACTGATGACACCAGCGGCAGTGATGACGCCCTTATTCCACAGCATGATGGTGGTCACGTCGCCAATGGGTGAGAAAGCACCACCCGAGTTAGCAGCAATGATGACCAGTGCAGCATAGATGATGCGGTCCTTCTTGTCGCTCACCAACTTGCGCAGAATCATAATCATCACGATGCTGGTGGTGAGATTGTCAAGGATGGCCGACAGGATGAACGTCATGAAGGCGATGCGCCATAAAAGCGAACGCTTCGACTTGGTCTGCAGCGTGTCACGAACAAAGTTGAAGCCACCGTTTTGGTCGACCAGTTCAACGATGGTCATGGCACCCAGCAGGAAGAATAGCGTGGTGCCCGTAGAGCCTAAGTGGTGCTCAATGACCTCGGCAACGGCAGAAGCCTTCATGTCGCCCACGGCAGCTGCAATATAGCTGGCTGGATCAATCATGAAAAGTGTCCAGGTTCCCACGAACATCAGCAGCGCAATGGCTGCCTTATTGATTTTCGTCACGGCTTCAATGGCTATGCAGAAATAGCCGATACAGAAGAGGATGACGATGCAAATCGTTAATGTTGACATTTCAATTGTCTTGTTTTCGTTATCACATTATTACCATTACATTGTTACTTCGACCACATGCTTGCCTGGAGCATAGGGGATAACCGTGCCATCAACAGGCTTACCATCGAGCACGATGCTCTTCACACCCTTCTGCTGACCATTCGGATGGATAGTAATCTCGTAGTCGGCCTCGCGGAACTTACGGTTCACGGTGTAGTCGGTAGCTGTTTCGGGCAGACAAGGATCAATGCGGATGCCATCGTAGTCGGGCTTGATACCCAAAATAAACTCTGAGACGGTGTACCACATCCAAGCAGCAGTACCTGTGAGCCACGAGTTCTTACCCTCACCTGGCTTGAAGGCGTCCTTACCAGCCACCATCTGGCAGTTTACGTAGGGCTCCACCTTGTGCAGCGTCTGGTATTTCTCCTCGACATAAGAGGGCAGAATCTTAGCATAGTGGCTCCAAGCATCGTTTCCACGACCTGCGAGACACTCACCAATGATGACCCAAGGATTGTTGTGGCAGAAGATACCTGCGTTCTCCTTGTAGCCCTCAGGATATGAAGAGATTTCACCATATTCGTAGATGTACTTCGAGAAGGCGGGATTATTGAGTACCATACCGTGCTCGCACTCCAGATACTTCTTGCAGGAATCCAGCGACTTTGCTACCATACCGTCCTCAGCACCAATCTCGGCCATGGTACACCAGCCCTGCGACTCGATGAAGATTTTGGCCTCGTCGTTCTCGTTAGAACCAATCTTACGTCCGTAGAAGTCATAGGCACGGAGGTACCATTCGCCATCCCAACCATCCTTTTTCACGGCAGCAATCATGGCGTCAACAGCCTTCTGCATGCGGGCAGCCTCGTCAGTCTTGCCAAGCTTCTTGCAGAGGGCGACATAATCCTTACCCGTTACTACGAACAGACCTGCAATCATGAGCGATTCGGCCTTGGTGCCCTCGCTGACGTTCTCGGTGGTCTGGAAACTCTCGTTTGGATCCCAAGAGAAGCAGTTCAGGTTCAAGCAGTCGTTCCAGTCGGCACGACCAATCAACGGCAACAGGTGAGGACCGAGATTATTGATGACGTGATTCATCGAAATCTTCAGGTGCTCGAAGAGCGTCACCTCCGTACCGGGCTGGTTGTCGAAGGGCACCATCTCGTCGAGAATGGAGAAGTCGCCTGTCTCCTTGATATAAGCCACCGTACCGAAGATGAGCCAGCAGGGGTCATCGTTGAATCCACCACCGATGTCGTTGTTACCACGCTTGGTGAGAGGCTGATACTGGTGGTAGCAACCTCCGTCGGGGAACTGGGTGGAGGCGATATCGATGATGCGCTGACGAGCGCGAGGTGGAATCTGATGGACGAAGCCCACGAGGTCCTGATTGGAGTCGCGGAAGCCCATGCCACGACCTACACCACTCTCGAAGAACGATGCCGAACGAGAGAAGTTGAAGGTGACCATACACTGGTATTGGTTCCAGATGTTGACCATGCGGTCCAGTTTGTCGTTGCCCGTGCGTACCTTATATATATTAAGGAGGTTATCCCAGAGGGCGCAGAGCTCAGCGAATGCCTTGTCCACCTTCTCTGTGGTGTCGAGTTCAGCGATAAGGGCATGAGCCTTCTTCTTGTTGATGACCTGCAGGGCCTCGAATTTTTCGTCCTGCTCGTTCTCGATATAACCCAGCAGGAACACAAAGTCCTTCGACTCGCCTGGCTGCAGGGTGACCTCGATATAATGCGAAGCAATCGGGCTCCATCCATGGGCATGACTATTGCGAGGCTTACCCTCCATCACAGCCTGAGGATCAGCAAACTCGTTATACAAGCCAACGAACGTCTCGCGGTCGGTATCGAAGCCCTGGATAGGGGCATTCACGTGGTAGAACGCGTAGTGGTTACGACGCTCACGATACTCGGTCTTGTGATAGATGGTCGAGCCTTCAATCTCCACCTCACCAGTAGAGAAATTACGCTGGAAATTCTCCATATCGGTAGCGGCATTCCACAGACACCACTCCTCAAAAGAGAAGAGCTTGAGCTGCTTCACTTCCTTCGATTCGTTCTTCAGGGTGAGTTTCTGAACCTCGCACCATTTCTTCAGGGGCACGAAGAAGAGCACGGAAGCCTCGACACCATTCTTCTTACCCGTGATGCGGGTGTAGCTCATACCGTGACGGCACTCGTAGAAGTCGAGCGGCGTCTTACAAGGCTTCCATCCCGGGTTCCAAACGGTGTCGCCGTCCTTGATGTAAAAATAGCGACCACCGTTATCCATCGGTACGTTGTTGTAGCGATAGCGGGTGATGCGGCGGAACTTGGCATCCTTATAGAAGCTGTAACCGCCGGCTGTGTTAGAAATCAGTGAGAAGAAGTCCTCGTTACCCAGATAGTTGATCCAGGGCCAAGGGGTCTGCGGGTCTGTAATGACATACTCGCGATGCTGGTCGTCGAAATGACCGTAACGTTTCTGTTGTTCCATTATCAAATGCTTTATGTCTTAAGTTCTTTGCCTGCAAAGGTACGAATAAGTGAGCGAAATACCAAAGAAAAACGTGTTTTTCTTTGTATTTCCGAACGAAAGTACCTTGACCAAGGGTCAAAGGTACGAATAAGTGAGGACAAAACAAAATAAAAAAACATTTTTTTGTTTAATTAAAAAAAAAGATATATCTTTGCACCTGATTTCAAACCGTTACATACCATACTTATTACAAGAACTATTAACGATAGTTATTATTATGAGACTAAAAACGATTCTTCTGATTGCATTGTGCTGTGTCTTGTCGACAGCGGTACATGCGGAAAGTGTGCGTGAAACCATCCGCTTGGATAAAGGGTGGAGATTTGCCTTTGGCCATGCTGCCGACCCTGCAAAGGACTTCGGCTGTGGCACGGAGTATTTCAACTACCTCACAAAGGCCAGTTCCATCCACAACGAAGGACCCTATACCGCCAAGTTCGACGATGCCGCATGGCAAGAGGTGCAGATTCCGCACGATTGGGTCACCACGTTGCCTTATGCCCTTGAGGCCAGCCATTCGCACGGTTACAAGACCGTTGGTTGGAAATATCCCGAAACCAGCGTGGGTTGGTATCGCAAGACCATCGTCATTCCCAACGACGACCTGGGCAAACGTCTGATGCTTCGTTTCGACGGCATCTTCCGCAATGCCCGCGTATGGTTCAACGGTTTCTATATGGGTACTGAGCCCAGCGGCTATGCTACGCAGGTGTACGACGTCACACCTTATATTAAATATGGTGAAGAGAATCTCATCTGCGTGCGAGCTGATGCCTCGCTGGAGGAAGGCTGGTTCTACGAGGGTGCCGGCATCTATCGCGACGTGTGGCTTGAGAAAATGGCTGAGGTCAGCGTCGCTCCCTTTGGCACGTTCGTCCGTGCAGATTTGCAGAAGAAACCTGGCGCTGCTGTGCTGATGGTCAGGACCGAGGTGACCAATAGTGGTCTTGAGACACAACATTATACGGTGGATATCCGACTACTCGATGCTGAGGGACGCGAGGTGGTGTATGGTAAGGATAATTATCCCAGCAATCTGAAGGCCAAGGACACAAAAGGTCAGGAATGTATGTTGATTGTCAAGGAACCTCATTTGTGGAGTCCTGACGATCCGTATCTCTATCAGGTGGAACACATCGTGAAGGTGGATGACAAGGTGACTGATGTCTATACGACGACTATTGGCATCCGTGATATCCAGTTTGATGCCGAGCAGGGTTTCTTGCTCAATGGCAAGCCGCTGAAACTGAAAGGCGTCAATATGCATCAAGACCATGCCGGCGTGGGTACGGCCATTCCCGATGCCCTGCAGGCGTGGCGCATCCGTCAACTGAAAGCATTCGGCTGCAACGCCTATCGCGCCTCGCACAATCCTATGACCCCTGCCCTACTCGACATCTGCGACCGCGAGGGCATCCTTGTCATCGACGAAAACCGCCTGATGGGCATCAACGAGGAACATCTCAGACTTTTGGAGCGGATGATCAAACGCGACCGCAATCATCCGAGCATCATCCTTTGGAGCGACGGCAACGAGGAATGGGGACTGGAGAACACCATTCAAGGTACTCGTCTGGCCGAGGCCATGCGCGAATACACAAAACTCTTCGACCCCACACGACCCAGTACGGTTGCCAATGCCGGAGGCACGGAACTCATCAAAGGTCTCGACGTCGTAGGCTTCAACTATATCGTGCAAAACGATGTGGACAATCGCAAGGCAGCCAATCCCTCGTGGAAGATTGTCGGCACAGAGGAAACCAGCGGTTGCGGCACGCGCGGCTGGTACTTTAACTCGCCCGACTATCCCGGGCGGATGGTTTCCATGAATCGCGACACCACTCATCACCACGTCGAAAACGTCATTGAGCGCGGCTGGCAGTTCTATGCCGAACGTCCGTGGGCCGCTGGATTGTTCTATTGGACGGGCTTTGACTACCGTGGCGAACCCAATCCCCTGAAATATCCTGCCCACGACTCCGAATTCGGCATTCTCGACTACTGCGGATTCCCCAAGGACGAGGCATACTATCTGAAATCGTGGTGGACCGACGAGCCCATACTCCACATCTTCCCCCATTGGAATCTGCAAGGACACGAGGGCGAGGAAATCGACCTCTGGGCCTACAGCAACTGCGACGAAGTGGAACTCATCGTCAACGGCAAGAAACTCGGACGACAGCCGATGCCCAAGAACGGCCATCTTAAATGGCGCGCCGTCTATCAGCCCGGCCGCGTCGTCGCTTACGGTTATAAGAATGGTAAGCGCATCATGTCGCAAACTATCGAGACCACCAAACCTGCTTATCAAACAGTGCTAAACGCTGACCGCACGGAACTCACTGCCGATGGTCGCGACGTGGCGGTCATTACCGTCGAAGTACAGGATAAGAAGGGGCGTGTCGTACCTGATGCCTGTCCCGTGCTGACCTTTACGCTCGAGGGCGAAGGCCGCATTCTTGGCGCAGGCAATGGCGACCCAATGTTTCCCGGTCAGGACCACCCGTCAGACGCCAACTGTCGTGAGTTTACCATTCCCGCCTTCAACGGTTTGGCACAAGTGCTGATTCAGAGCACGCCGACACCCTCCGCACTGGTGCTTCGCTGTCAGAGCGACGGTCTCAAGACTGGTTCTATCAATATCAGTACAAAATAACACGCCTTCAGCTGCACAGTCTTCGCCAGCAACGAGGTCAGTATGATGAGGTTCCTTTTCATAGAACGAAAAGGCCCCCAAAAGAGGAGGCCTTGATCACGTTTATGTTTGTTTATTGCTTGTCCAATTCGGCAAGGTTCTCGGCAATCATCTCGTCGGTAACCGTATAGTTCTGCAGGTCGCCCTTGATGAAGGCCTCGTACGATGGCATGTCGATCAGTCCGTGACCGGAGAGGTTGAAGAGGATGACTTTCTCCTCGCCTGTCTCCTTGCACTTCTTGGCCTCGCGGATGGTAGCGGCGATGGCGTGCGTGCTCTCAGGAGCAGGGATGATACCCTCTGTGCGGGCAAAGAGCATACCGGCCTCGAAGGTCTCAAGCTGAGGAATATCAACACCGTGCATGTAGCCGTCCTTAATTAACTGCGATATAATCATACCGGCACCATGGTAGCGCAGACCGCCGGCGTGGATGTTAGAGGGCTTGAAATTGTGACCCAGTGTGTACATGGGCAGCAGGGGCGTGTAGCCCGCCTCGTCACCGAAGTCGTAGCGGAACTGACCGCGAGTCAGCTTCGGACAACTGTCGGGCTCGGCAGCAATGAATTCCGTATGGCGCTCGCCACTCAGGTTGTGACGCATGAAGGGGAACGAGATACCACCGAAGTTGGAACCGCCACCGAAACAGCCAATCACGATATCAGGATACTCACCTGCCATTGCCATCTGCTTCTCAGCCTCGAGACCGATAATGGTCTGGTGCAGACCGACGTGGTTGAGCACAGAACCCAGCGTATATTTACAATTCGGAGTGGTCGTAGCCAACTCAACAGCCTCAGAGATAGCAGTACCCAGCGAACCACTGTGCGTCGGATCCTTCGTCAGGATGTCCTTACCGGCACGCGTGGACATCGAGGGAGAACCTGTGACGACAGCACCGAAGGTGCGCATAATCGAAGAACGATAAGGCTTCTGCTGCATGGTAATCTTCACCTGATAGACAGCGCAGTCCAGTCCGTAGATCTTGGCAGCATACGAAAGGGCGGCACCCCACTGACCGGCACCGGTCTCGGTAGTGACATTCGTCGTGCCTTCCTGCTTGGCGTAGTAACACTGAGGCAGGGCAGAGTTGATTTTGTGTGAACCTAAGGGATTGGTTGACTCGTTCTTGAAATAGATGTGGGCAGGAGTACCCAGCGCCTCTTCCAGTGCGTATGCACGCACCAGCGGAGTAGAACGATAATACTTGTACTTCTCGAGCACGTCTTCAGGGATGTCTATCCAGCGGTGCTCCGTGTCCAGTTCCTGCACACAGCACTCACGTGGGAAAATGTGTGCAAGGTCATCTACTCCCAACGGCTGCTTGGTAGCCGGATGGATAGGCGGCATGGGTTTGTTGGGCATGTCGGCCTGAATGTTGTACCACTGTGTTGGAATCTCACTCTCCTGAAGGATGAATTTTTTCTGTTTTGCCATTGTTTTTTGTTGTTGGTGAATAATTACCGCCTGCAAAGGTAATAAAAAATAAGTGAAAAGTGAAAAGTGAAAAGTGAAAAATTTGCTGCTGCCATATAAAAATTGTAACTTTGCAGGCAATTATGACAATAATAGCTATTGTACTGGCGTATTTTGCTTTACTTTTTGCTCTAAGCAGGTGGCAGGGACGACGTGCCACCAACGAGACATTCTATCGTGCCAACCGCCAGTCGCCGTGGTATATGGTTGCCTTCGGCATGATTGGCGCATCCATTTCGGGCATCACCTTCGTCTCGGTGCCCGGCATGGTGCTGAACACGCAGATGACCTATCTGCAGATGTGCATGGGGTTTATCCTCGGCTATGTCGTGGTGGCCTTCGCGCTGCTGCCACTGTATTACAGGCTCAACCTGACGTCCATCTATGCCTATCTGGGGCAACGGCTGGGACGACGTTCTCACAAGACGGGCTCGTGGCTCTTCCTGCTGTCGAAGATGACGGGCGCCGCGGTGCGCTTCTACGTGGTGTGCATCATCCTCCAGCGTTTTGTGTTCGAACCGCAGGGCGTGCCTTTCGCCGTGACGACAGTCATACTGGTGCTGCTGATATGGCTCTACACCCGCACGGGAGGCATCAAGACGCTGGTATGGACGGACTCCTTGCAGACGCTCTGCCTATTTACGGCCCTACTCCTTATTATATATAAGGTGGCCACCGACTTGGGACTGAGCATGGAGTCGGTGGTGGGCGCCGTCGATAGTAACACGCTGTCACGCGTCTTCGTCTGGGACGACTGGGCGTCGAAGCAGAACTTCTGGAAACAGTTCCTCAGCGGCATCTTCGTCGTACTGGTGATGACGGGCGTCGATCAGGACATGATGCAGAAAAACCTAACCTGTAAGACACTGCGCGGAGCACAGAAAGACATGTGCACCTACGGCATCGCTTTCCTACCCGCCAATCTGCTCTTCCTCTCACTGGGCGTCCTGCTCACCATGTGGTATCAGCAGCACGGTCTTGCCCTTCCCGCCAGCGGCGACGATCTCCTGCCAGCCTATATTCAAACCGCAACCAACGTTCAATGTTCAATGTTCAACGTTCAATGTCTCTTCGTCCTCGGCATCGTCGCGGCGTCGTTCTCCAGTGCCGACTCTGCGCTGACCTCGCTGACCACCATCTACTGCGTCGATATCATGGAGCGCAAGGACGACGAACGCCTTCGCAAGCACACGCATATTGCCGTCTGTGCCGTCTTCGTGCTGTTCATCCTGCTGTTCAAAACCGTCAATTCCACCAGCCTGATTGATGCCATCTACATCATTTGCGGCTACACCTACGGCCCACTGCTCGGTCTCTTTGCCTACGGACTGCTGACCAAGCGCCCTGTCAACGACCGCCTCGTACCCTACATCGCCATAGCCTCACCCTTGCTGTGCTATGTCATCGAATACGCAGTAAGCCAGACCACAGGTTACCATTTCGGCTACGAACTGCTGATGATGAACGGCCTCCTGACCTTCACCGGCCTGCTCGTCTCTTCGCATTGCGAAACACGTTCGCTGAATGGCGCGAAAGGAGAGTAACAATTAGGAACGTCTGATTTCGTCGAAATACTCCTTGGGTTGCTTGCCTGTGACCTTCTTAAAGGTGGTGGCGAAGTATTTCGGGTCGCGGAAACCTACGCGGTAGGCAATGTCGCTGACGCGGAGGTCAGCATTGTCCTTGGCAAGCTTGATGGCGGTCTGGATGCGGATGTCGCGAATGAAGACCGTCACATTCTTGCCAGTCAGCGCACGCAGCTTGTTGTAAAGCGTGCTGGCACTGGCGCCCATATCGGCAGCAAAGGCGTCACGGTCGTAGTCGCTGTCGTCGATATGGTCGTGAACGCACTTGGTAGCCTTCTGCAGAAACTGGTGATCGGGCGAGTTGTAAGCCTGTTGTACGAGACTGCCAAGCGACTGATTGCCCTCAGCAACCCCCTCAGGCAGTTCGATGGTCGGAATATTCAGCTGGATGTTGCTGGGAATATGGAACGTCGAGGGCTGATCTTTGGCCGTAGGCTCATTCGCAACAGGTTGCGAGAGCTGCTGCTTCAGCAATATGTCTTTTTTGATGGGCAGTTCGACAATAACCATATTGCCCTGACCTTCGTAATATTCACTGCGGACGGTGCCGTGATGCAGGGACACCAGTTGGCGGGCAATGAAAAGGCTCATCCCTAGCGGCTGGGGGCTGTTGTCGTTGATGCGAATGACAACGGAGTCGTAATGGCGGTTGGTACTGGCCTGAATGGTAATCTTACCGCCTTCTGGGCAGCCTTTGTACATGTCGGAAAGTAACAACAGCGGGATTTTGTCGATTTTGTCGGCATCTATCCACCCCATCATACTCTCAGGCGTGCAGGTGACGTCAAAGGTGATGTTCTTGCTTTCCATAGCGGAGCGGAAGTTTTCGCTCATATCGCGGACAAATTGCATCACATCGTTATTGCTGACCTGCAAATCAAGTCCTTCGAACGTCAAAGAATGATCCGTTTCCGGTCTCTGTCGAAGCTTCAAACGGAGGCAATAACCTGCAAGAAACAGTATAATAATGAATAAAAGAATATTTGTGATGCTCATTTTACTAATTTTGATGCTGCAAATATATTAATTTTGAATTAAATTACAGCAAAAAACACCTTGAAAAGATGTTAAACCTATCGATTTTGGTTTAAAATTCGTGATTTTTGGTAGAAAAATAGTGAAATTCACGATTTTTAAACCACAATTAACGCAATATGAACTCATGTATAGAAAAAATGTCGTACTTTTGCCAGTGAAAAGATTTTTAATGGTTAAGGTTTATGGTTGATTAATTTAGTTTTTTGATGGAAAAACCCCGCTGTGAAGCGAGGTTTTTTCAATTTTATAACCTTTATGTTTCTAGAAGGCCTAGATGATCTAGATAATCTAGAGGTTCTAGAAATCCTGAAGTTCCTAGTTTTCCAAAAGGAAGCGTTCTGCTTCGATGGCTGCCTGACAGCCTGTGCCTGCAGCACTGACAGCCTGACGATAGACGGGATCGGCACAGTCGCCGGCAACGAAGACGCCTGCGAGCTTGGTGCGCGGAGTACCATCAATCTTTTTCAGATACCCTACCTCATCTGTTTCGAGCCACTCCTTAAAGATATCGGTATTGGGTTTGTGACCAATAGCCAGGAAAAATCCGTCAATTTGGATATCTAACAGCTGTTCATCGGCCTCACCCTTGCGCTTCACGAGATGAGCACCTTCGACACCGTTCTCGCCAAAGAGACCCAGCGTGTTGTGTTCAAAGAGTATCTCGATATTCTCGCGGTCCATCACGCGCTGCTGCATGACCTTTGAAGCACGCAGGAAGGGCTTACGAACAATCATATAAACCTTCTTGGCCAGTCCGCTGAGGTAGAGGGCATCCTCGCAGGCCGTATCGCCGCCACCAACGACGGCAACCGTCTTCTTGCGATAGAAGAAACCGTCGCACGTAGCACAGGCACTGACGCCCTGACCATTGTACTTGCGCTCGTCGTCAAGGCCCAGATACTTGGCAGAGGCTCCTGTGGCAATGATGACGGTATCAGCCTCCAGTTCGTGACCAGCGTCGTCCCAGGCTTTATAGGGGCGCTGCGAGAAATCGACGCGCACGATTTCACCATCACGGAGGTCGGTACCAAAACGCTCAGCTTGTTCGCGCAGGTCCATCATCATCTGATTGCCGTCGACACCCTGAGGATAGCCAGGGAAGTTTTCGACCTCAGTAGTCTGGGTCAGCTGTCCGCCCGGCTGCAGGCCACAATACTCAACAGGACTCAGATTGGCCCTGGAAGCATAAATGGCAGCGGTATACCCTGCGGGTCCGCTGCCTATAATCAGACATTTTACATGGTCCATATTCTATGAAGATAAGTAGTTAAAGAAGTTAGAGCAGTTAAAGCAGTTCTTTAATCTGTGCTTCGATATTCTCAACTTTCTCTGTCGGTTCGAAACGAGCTACCACCTGTCCCTTCTTGTTAATAAGGAACTTGGTGAAATTCCACTTGATATCGGACTTCTCTTTGTAATCGGGATCGGCCTTTGACAACATATCGTCAAGAATATGAGCAATGGGGTGTTCCATATCCCAGCCGGCAAAGCCTTTCTGCTCTTGCAGGAACTTAAACAGCGGTTCGGCATCGTCGCCATTGACCTTCACTTTCTTGAAACGGGGGAATTCGGTGCCGAAATTCAGCTTGCAGAACTCATGGATAGACTCGTCGGTGCCTGGAGCCTGCTGTCCGAACTGGTTGCAGGGGAAATCGAGAATCTCGAAACCCTGGCTGTGGTAGTCCTTATATAACTTCTCCAACTCTTCGTACTGGGGCGTGAAGCCACATTTCGTAGCAGTGTTGACAATCAACAGTACTTCGTTGGCATACTCTTTCAACGATACGTCCTTACCTTTTCTGTCCTTGACAGTAAAATCATAGATAGTTTTCATTTTTTGTTGTTTATTGTTTTGCGTTAGAATAAATTTCTTGCGCGAAATTACAAAAAATCCTCGTGATAGCCAAAAGTTTTTAGATTTTTTATTTAAACCAGTAGCTAAGTGTCAGCTTGCTTTCAACTTCTGTCTCGATATCATCGGGTAAATTACAGAAAAAGTCGATGCCCGTCAGTTCTTCCAAACGATCAATCTTGATGGCATATCCCCTGCGGGAATCGAGCGAATGGTCTTCGTTCAGGTTTTGCGCCCAATAGGCCATAGCCTGCCAAGTGTCACCCTTTCTGCTGAGGAGCGCCATATAGAAGAAACGCGGTACGGGGATGTGTTCCTTGTTGACGCGTGTGCGTTGATGACTGCTTTGATTAATGTATTCAAGGATATATTCCTCGTTGTCGATGGTACCGCCCTTGCAGACATATAGCGTGTCGGACATGCTTACCCAGTTGCGGACGTCACTCTCCATTTCCTGCCACAAGCCGGCATTGAACTTATTATACTGCGGCTGCATGTTGGTAATGAAGAAGGTCTGGTAGTTACAGTCCGTAGATCTCAGACGGTCGGCAGAAGGACAGATATGTCCGTGGTCGTAGCCGGAATACTTATATGGGTCAACACTAAACTGATATTTTTCAGGGAGCTCAGGGTCAGCGGGATACTGGCTTGTTGGCGAGAGTAAACCATCATTAGAAGCATAGTATCGAGACACATTGTAGGAAGAGTGGTAGTTGATGCTGCTATACAGCTGATAGCAACTCCAACGCTGGGAGCTTGCAATAGTATCCCATTCCACACAGTAGTTGACACCCGTTTGATGGGTGTTCTTGTTGAGCTCGGCATAGTGGACAAGGACGAGACCGTTTTTCAGACGCGGGAATTCAAGCCTGGTCTGGGCCTCGATAGGACCCGTCGTATTCTTGTTGTCGTTGGTGACAATAGCGGGTTTGTAATTATTACCGTTGTCTGGTGGGTTGTTGTTGGGACTGTCGTCGCCGCCACTACTACAAGCTGACAACGAGAAAACCGTAGTCAATAGGAGGAATAGTTTCTGGATTGTTTTCATCATCTGATAGTTTTAGTATTGTATTGGGTAAAAAAAGGCGCAGCCATGGGCATATGCAACTACCCTGGACGCGCCTTAGAGGTCTTGTTCTGTAGCGTGAAATATCTTATTTCTTCGCAGCCTTACCGTAGCGGCTCATGAACTTGTCGACGCGACCAGCGGTGTCGACGAGCTTGCTCTTACCGGTATAGAACGGGTGAGAAGTGCTCGAAATTTCAATCTTTACCACGGGGTAAGTCTCGCCTTCGAACTCTACAGTGTCGTTAGTCTTTGCTGTAGACTGCGAAAGGAACATATCGCCGTTGGACATGTCCTTAAACACGACGGGGCGATAGTTTTCTGGGTGAATACCTTTTTTCATTTTTACTTGTTATTTTTTATGTTTACTTAAAATTTTTCGCATTTTACAGCGTAAAAACGCTGTGAAACTGCTTTCGCTCAGCATAAAGCAAGCTTTTGCTTTCGCTTATTCGCAGCTTTGAGGGTGCAAAGGTACGACTTTTTTTCGAACTGACCAAATATTCCCGCTATTTTTTTTATTCTGCAAAGGTGAAGACTAAGTCTTCGAGGGTGCAGAGCGACTTCTCCTTGGTGTCGGACTTGAAAAGGATGAAGATGGCATGTTTACCAGCGAGAGCGTTCTCTTTTGCATCCTTTGAAATACCTATCGCCATGTCAGTGCTGGTCTTCGGCATGTCAGTCTTCAGCGCTATCTCACCAATTTTTTTGCCGTCCTGCGACGCCCAGGGACGGTCCATCCAGAGCTCGATGGTGCCGTCGATACCCTCAGGAATCAGGCGGAGCACAAGCATCAAGTCCTCTCCTGTAGCCAGACGCTCGGGGTCGAAATTGAAGTACTTATAGCCAACGATACTGCCATCGGTATTGTTCACCACGCGGTTGGCGTTGTTCGTCAGGTCGTAGGGCGCCTCGAAATTGCTGTCAGTGCCATACGACGCCTCTACATACGAGCCGTAGAACGTGTTGTTGGGCCATTCATGAACGGCAGGCTTCGGCCCCGTCAGCCAACAGGCGATACCTGCCGAATGACGCTCGAAGGGATTGAGGCCGTTAAGCGCAAAGCCCTCGGAGTTGTATTCTCCCTCGCTGATTTCCACCTTGCCGCCAGCACCTTCTTCCACCTTGACGGTGATGGGAGCCACCATTGCCTGACGGGCATATTCGTCGGTGCCTGTTTGGCGGTGGTAGAATACGTACCATTGGCCGTTGATCTCGCAAATCGAACCATGGGTATTACCGTCAGGAACGGCAGAGGCAATGACGTTGCCCTGTTCGTCTTTCTCGCGAGCACGACCATCGATGATGGTGCCGCCATAGGTCCAGGGACCTAACGGCTTGTCGCTATAGGCATATGCCAGCGTATAGTTCGACGTAGGCAGTCCGAATTCGCCATCCTCCGTGAAGCGACTGTAGATAAAGACATACTTATCCTTAATCTTACGGAGCGACGAAGCCTCGAAGAAACGGAAGACGCCCGGCTCGTTTCTGCCGGAAACCATGCCATCTACAATTTCCGTGCCAGGCTTTACGGTACACATCGTCGCAGGGTCAATCTCTGCAGCCATCGAGTGCTCAAAACCCCAGTAGCCATAAACGCGACCGTCGTCATCAACAAACACGGCAGGGTCGAAGCCATAGATGCCGTCCACCTTGTTGGGGTCGTCAGCATTCCAGTTGCACACCTCGAAGGGTCCCTTGGGGCTGTCGCTCTTGGCTATCAGACCGTTGCGGAATCCCGTCTGGTCGTTGGGGAAGAGGTAATAGGTCTTCTTGCCTATGCTGTCAGTCACCAGCGTCACGTCAGGGGCATACAACACGTCGGCAGTACCTGCAGAATCAAAGGGTTCGCCCTTGGCATTCTTGTTCACCACGAGGATTTCCCCGTCGTAACGCCACTGGGTCAAATCCTCTACGGGAGCCGACCATACCACTTGGTCGCGACCACAATACATGGTCTTCAGGTCGTCGTGCGAACCATAAATATATACGCGCTGCTTGCCAGGATTGTCCGGATCTTCAAACACGTACGGCTCGCCATCGGGAATATGTTCCCACAGGGGCAGGTAGGGATTGCCTTGAGTAATCGGTTCTTGCTTCACGGTGTCAACTTTGTTTGAGCAGGACGTATAAAACATGGCGCCGCAGACTATTGCTGCGGCTGCCATATATAAAGATGTTGATTTCATCATTGATACTGAATTGTGATTGAAGAAATACGGAACTGAGTGCCGCCGCTATTTCCACTCTCCAGCCAGTTGACAACTTTCAGTGTGCTACTGTTAACACCAGAGAATGTTACATGGGTGTCATCCTTGGAAGGAGTAATCTTGCTACTACCTTCACCATACATCTCGTCATTGCCTTTATAGGCTGTGCCATTATAAGTGTCGTAAGCGAATATCACCTTAGCTATCTTCTTGCTACCGGCATTAATGGTGATAGAATTACGAGCGTAGATACGGATAATCTTAGTACTCTCATGATAGATTGGAGCACTTTTTCCGTCTTCCTGTGCAACAGCAAGAGTTGTGCCGTCACTCAGTTTGATGGATGCCAGGTTGCTGCAATCCAAATCGCCGAAAGAAGCTGTAACCTCACTGCTACCGGTTCCACCACCGCCGCCACCAGAGCCTTCGTTGGTTTTCTTACCGTCGATAGTGACAATCTGTGCAGCACTCTTGCCAGAGGTCTCTGGTGTGTTGCCCTTGTAATTCACGATGGGACCGTAGACAATCACCGTCGAGCCTGCTTTGACTTCATAGCCGTCAGCCAATTTCTCACCATCAGAACCAGCCACCTGATAAGCGGTGAAGAGCTCTGTAGCATCCTTGCTGTCACCCATCTTGAAGGTTACGTTGCCGTAGCCGCCAGAAACGGTGCCACCAGTAACTACGATACCCTTAATATAATACTTCTCTGTAGAAGCGGTCTCACCAACTTCTTTACATTTAGCAATCGCCTCAGCAATATTGAACGGATTATTTTGTGAACCATCGCCACCGGTAGCACCGCCACCACCTTCGTTGGTCTTCTTACCGTCGATGGTAACAATCTGTGCAGCGCTCTTGCCGGAGGTCTCTGGCGTGTTGCCCTTATAGTTCACGATGGGACCATAGATAATCACTGTCGAGCCTGCTTTGACTTCATAGCCGTCAGCCAATTTCTCACCGTCAGAACCAGCCACCTGATAAGCAGTGAAGAGATCAGTTGCATCCTTGCTGTCACCCATCTTGAAGGTTACGTTGCCGTAGCCACCAGAAACAGTGCCACCAGTAACAACGACACCCTTGATATAGTACTTCTCAGTAGAAGCGGTCTCACCAACCTCCTTACACTTGGCAATGGCTGCTGCAATGTTGAAGGGGTCGCTAGCAGTACCTGTACCCTTGGCGTCACCACCAGAAGGCGTGCTGCCACCCTTAGTCAGCTTCACGATGTAGTTACCCTGAGCAACTTCAGGAGTGACATTGCCATCCTTGACGTACTTGGTCAGTTTACCGAATACAACGACCTCGTCGCCAACATTGATCTGACCGGGAGCAGTAAAGTCGGTATTGTCGATGTTTTTTCCGCGGAACACGGTCAACTCGTTGGTGCCATCAGAGATGATATAATCGATATTCTTGTACTTCGAGATATCAGCCTCAGCAGTCTTGATTTTGGTAATCTTACCAGCGACATAAGCGTCCTCCTTCGTAGTACCATTGTCTTCCAACTTATTGATATACTCCAAAGCCTTAGCGACAGTGATAGGAGCGTCCTTGGTGCCTAACGTTTCCGTAGCAGGTGTTGAGCCGCCACCCTTAGTACCATTGAGGGAGTACAGCCAAGCAGCATTGGCAGATGTCTCAGGGGTGTTACCCTTGTAGTTGACCACCTTACCGCACATGATTACCTCATTACCTTCCTTGATGTTGGGGTCACTGGGGTTGCTATAACTTTGCCCATCAAAGTATTTCACACGATAGCAGAGGAACTTGTTGCCGCCATCCTCAGTGTCAGACACCTCGAAGGTTGCGTTACCATACTGAGTACCATAAGCCTCAGTAATGGAAGTGATGATACCCTTGAAATAGACATCCTTGGGTGATGCGACATCAGCTCCAAGACCACTGACATACTCTATGACACCGGCAATGTTGAATGGGTCTGCCTCAGTACCAGTACCTGAAGGTTCAATGACAACAACATCGTCACCTTTTGGCGGAACGACTTCTCCAAAGGGAGATGGAACGTCCTCACAGCTTGTGAATGTGAAGGCCATCAGGGCCATCGCAATCAGATAATTTAATTTCCTTTTCATATCTTTTAGTTTTTATTGTTCGTTATCGGATGATTACTTCTTCTTTCCATTCTGTTCGTAGATGTAGCTGCCTTGGGCAAACTGCGGCGTATTGCCTTTGTAGTTCACAACCTTACCATAGACGGTGACCTCGTCACCCTCCTTGAGCGTTGCACCGGCATTGAACTTCACCTGATTCAGACCATAGCCACGATACACCTGGAACGAGCCTGTCGAGCCGTCCTTCTGGTCAGAAATAAGATAGGTGGCGTTACCATAGCTTCCGCTAGTGTCCATATCTGTGATTTTAACCACATAACCCTTGGCATAGACAGGACCAGCCTGCGCGTCAGCTGCCAAGGCCTTGGTAAATTTGGTGACTGCTGCAACGTTATACGGATCTGCCTCAGTACCACTTCCTGTAGGAGTAGCCACAGGAGCAGGCTCAGTACTCGATGCAGTGATATCACTTGCCCTACGCATCAGAATCTGCCAGGTGTCGTTGTAACGTGTTGCCACACCCGTAATATCGACCAATCCTGTGGGCAGTAATGTCTTGGCGAAGTCGGCATAGGTGCTGGTGCGTACCACGACATTGCTCAAACCGCTGATAACGCGATTGGCACAGTTGGCCGTCAAAGGTACACTGCCGTCGTTAGGTGCGAACACAGCCTTACCGTCAGCCTCAGCCAGCGTGACGCCCTTCAGGGTAATCAGCTTGCCACAATCCTTGCTGATATCCAGTGAGTTGAAATTCCATTTCACCTCGATGGGAGTTGCCGTCTTACCAGCCACAGTACCAATCAGTTTGTAATGGTCCTTCCAGATGTAACGGCTCATACGGCCGACCTGAGGTGTAGCACCTTCCTTATTGGGATTGGTATAGGTGGTACCAATCTGAGGCTGTTTGCCGTAGCCACCGATATACAGGCCTTGTAATTCTATAAGAATCTCCTGACCTACAGGTAATGCTGCGTACAGTCCGCTCTGTGAGATGCTGATAGCAATAGCTGCCGTATTGTCCTGGATATACAGGCTGTTGTAGATGTTGCCTTCCTCGTCGTTACCAGTGACGATACCCTTGATCTGCATGGGCTGCTTCACCTCCTTCAGGCTATTGTTGTTGATTTCGTTGCTATAGAGTGCTATCACCTCGGCAATGGTCTTCAAGTTGGTTTCCTTCAGATATTTGTTGCCGTAAGCCTCTATACCCTTTTCCGTAGAAGGCGCATCCCAGTCCTTGTCTTGACACGAGGATATGAGGTTAGTGAGAACGGGAACCAGCAATGCCAGCATTCCTGCCTTCACAGCCTTCTTCACCTTATTATATATATAGGTAGTCATAATGAGTGATTTCTAATTACTTGTTACTAATTAAAATCTATAACCAAGGTTCAACATACCGTTGATGCCGTACGAATAGAACTTGTACGGGTTGCGGTCGAACTTGTAGACACGGGCACTGCCCACGTCGCCAGTGGTTGTATTCACAGAGTAGTTGCTTCGGCTCTGCTCGAAACCGCCAGTGACCATCTTACGGTTATTCAGCACGTTGGTCAACGAGAGGTTAATCGAGAGCTGTCCCTTCCTCATGCGGATGCTCTTACCAATAGAGAGGTCGAGCATGAATCCGCCCTTACCCTCGGCTTGCTCCAAAGCACGATCAAGGATGACCTTCTTACCGTCGACAATGTCGTAAACCTTCTCGGCTTCAATGCCAGTGTTCTCGTAAACCTTCTGGCGGTTATCCAAGGTCTTGCCGTAGCGATATGTAGGCGAGTAAGAGAGGTAGATGCGGTCGTAGTAGTTACCCATCACGTCGATGAACCATCCGCCACCGCTGTAGCTCAGCGTCAGGTTGAATGCCGACAGCGGGGTGCCTCCCTCGCGCATACCTTTATTATATACTATATCGTTGTGATATGTACCCTCCGTCGACTTCATGTAGATGACGGGAGCGTTATTTACGTACTTAGCGTCGCTGATGGTTCCCAGTGTCTTGACACTGAACGAAGGCGTTATCTTGTACTTGAGACCCCACTCCAGTCCGTAGTATTCTTTCTGAATACCCGTCATGGATACGTATGTGAACGAGTTGGCGTCGTCGTCGTAGAACTGCTGCCACTCAGTAACGTCGTTCAGATGGCTGAAATAGCCACTGACGTTGGCCTTGAATTTCGCACTCTCATATTGCAAACCAACCTCACTCGAGAATACTCTCTCGTTTTTCAGGTTCATCACGAAATCATTGTTGACCTCAGGAGATACAAATACTGTCGAAGCCGTAGGAGCACGGAGCTCAAAGCTCAGACCTGCGTTCCATGTCAGACCGTATTTCTTGATGGTATTCGAACTGATACCCCATTTCACGCCGCCATCCAGGAACTTACCGACTTCGCTCTTGCCGTAAGAGGTAACTCCGTTGCCCTGAGATACAGCGATACCGTTCTCCATCTTACCGTCGCGCTGTATGGTGACACCACCAATGCGACCAGCGAGGAACGACTGGTAGTTATCCCTATTCCACTTCAGCGAACCCCATAGCTGAGCCTTGCGAACGTGCAGGTTGTAGTCGTAACCGTACTTGTCACCTTCCTTCAATATGGCGTCCTTGTTCCTCAAGTCGTAATAGACGTGGGGATCGCCAATAGAGTAAGTACCCAGCGCGTAAGTATTGATGTTGCGCAGACTATTCGCACCGAGCATGTCGTCAATCTTCTTGTAGTGCTGGCCGATATTGGCTGCCAACTGCAGACCCAAGTTCAAGGCTGTATTCGTGCCGAGCTTGGTATTCAGCGTCGAAGCCAAAGAAAGATTGATATTGTTGTTGTATCTGGCCGATACGAAATATGATGCGTCACGTCCTGTGGCATTGCCTTGCAGGTTGGCTAAATACAGCCTGTCCCAGTTAATCTGACGATTTTCCTCGCTACCGCTCAGATAAGCCCATGCGCGCCAGAAGTCCTGATATCCGCTCACAGTACGTCCGGCGGCATCCTCAGGATACCATACGTCGTAGTAGCTCGACGGCAGGTTCTTCCAGTAGTTGGGCTTGGGGTTCTCGCTGTCGTTATACTCCAGGTTGGTACTCTTGTAGATGGAGTAGCGTCCTGTCAGCGAGGTAATCAGCTTCGTGTCCTGTCCGATGTTCCAGTCCCAAGTAAGCATGGCTGTTGGAGCAAAGTCGTTGATGACACGAGCACTACGCTTCTTGCCGTCTTGGTAACCCCAGTTCGGATTGTAGAAGTAGCTGTTGGCAATCCAATACATCTCATCCGTTGCAGGACCCTGAGCGGCACGCTCCGTAGGATTACCCCAAGTGACGAACGAGAGGGCGTGCTTGTCGTTCAGCTTCTTCTCAGCACCCAGGAAGTAGGACAGCGAATTGTAGAACGTACCTGGGACGTTAGCTGTCGCCATGTTCGCCCAACGGTAAGTAACGTTAGCCGAGAAAGCCCACCCGTCGGGACGCAAGCCACTATTATAAGTGTACATCGCGCGCACCGTATAATTACGGTTAGCTCCCGTCAGCGTCACGCGCTGGCCTGTAGCCATAGCACTGGGACGGAAATTGTAGTTGTTCGAACCACCCATTCCCGCTACAGCGAAGTTGTTAAACTCGAACGGCAGTGCGTTTTCCACGCCACGGGTCTGTTGATTCAGACCTCCTACGAGTGAATAGCGGAATTGACCGCTCTCCATGTCGTTCATCTGGACACCGTTGATGTAGATCTCATTGTACTTTTGGTTAAAAGCACGATAACGGAAGCGAACAGGGCTCCATGTGTAACCTACTTGCGACGCATAGACATTCTGGTTTGACGAAATAATCGTCACGTTCTGCGACATGTCGTCGTCGTCGCCCAACTGAGCTTCCGTGAAAGTGAAGGCCTGCTCGCTGCTGACGGACTCCTGATCAGCCGATTGCTTAGGTTCATCGGTCTGTGCCAGTGCCGTTGTTGCGATGAAAAGTGCCATCACTGCAATTTTGAGCTTTTTCTGCATAAGTTGGTTTTTTTGTTAGTTTAATTAGTAATATTGCCGCAAAGATAATAAATAAAATTTAAAAAACACTATATTTTTATATCTTTTTTCAAAAAAAGTTTGAGATTTTAAAAAAATATCACTATCTTCGCACAAAAATCTGAAACTATTATGAAAAAGCTGTTATCATTTATCGCAATCATGTTCCTGGTAGGAACGATGAATGCACAAGCTCAAGAGAAGAAATTCTCAGTTTACGCTATTGGTTTTTATAACCTCGAGAACCTCTTTGACACATGCCACGATGAAGGCCACAACGACTACGAGTATCTGCCCGAAGGTCGTAACAAGTGGACAGGCATGAAGTACACGCATAAATTGCGCAACATGGCCCGCGTACTGGCTGATATGGGTACCGACAAGTTGCCGACAGTTGGTTGTGCCGCCATTGGTGTCTCCGAGGTCGAGAATGCCAAGTGTCTCGCCGACCTCTGCAATCAGGAACCCCTGAAGGCCCGCAACTTCCAGTTCTGCCACATCGAAGGTCCCGACCAGCGTGGTGTCGACTGCGGCTTGGTCTACAACCCCTCGTTGTTCACCGTTCGTGACGTCAAGCTTGTACCTTATGTATATGAGAAGCAGGACGACATCGAGAAGGGTCGTGCTACGCGTGGATTCCTCGTTGTCAGCGGTACATTGGCCGACGAGCACGTTACCATTATCGTCAACCACCTGCCCTCACGCGGTGCCACATCATACTATCGTGAGCTCGGTGGCAGTCAGATCCGTGCCGTGAAGGATTCCCTCATTGCCGAAGACCCCAACGTGAAGCTTTTCATCATGGGTGATATGAACGACGACCCTGCTGATGCTTCTATGGCCATCGCACTCGGTGCTAAGCGTAAGATTGAGGAGACCAGCAAAGCCGCTGACCTCTACAATCCCTTTTGGGAAATTCATGCCAGCGGTACAGGAACCCTGATCTACGACGGAGCGTGGAACCTCTTCGACCAGATTATCCTGTCGAGGTCATTGCTCAACGACAAGGGTCAGCGCGACTTCTCTACGCTCAAGTTCTGGCAGCCACAGATTTTCCGTCGCGACTACCTGTTCCAGCAGGAAGGCCGTTACAAGGGCAATACGTTGCGTACACATGCCGGTGGTGTATGGCTCGACGGCTATAGTGACCACCTGCCCACATTGGTTTATCTCGTCAAGGAACAGAAATAATGACAATCATTGGAATCGCTGGCGGTACAGGTTCAGGAAAGACCACCGTCGTCAAGAAAATCGCTCAGGCACTGCCCCCTCATTGTGCAGCTATCGTCCCTTTGGATTCGTACTATAACGATACTACGGACCTCACGGAGGAAGAGCGTCGTGCCATCAATTTCGACCATCCCGACGCTTTCGATTGGAAGCTGCTCACCGAGCATATCAAGATGTTAAAAAATGGGCAGGCTATCGAGCAGCCTACCTATTCCTATATCATCTCCAATCGTCTGCCGGAGACTATTCATGTCGAGCCGAAGCCCGTCATCATTCTGGAGGGTATCATGACGCTGCACTACAAGAAACTGCGCGACATGATGGACTTGAAGATTTTCGTCGATACCGATGCTGACGTGCGACTCATCCGTAACATCCGCCGTGATGTCGTCGAGCGTGGACGAACCGTTGACATGGTGCTTGATCGCTATGAAAAAGTCCTCAAGCCCATGCACGAACAGTTCATTGAGCCCACGAAGCAGTTTGCCGACTTAATCATCCCCTCTGGGGGTGATAACAAGACCGGAATCCACATCCTCCGAACTTACATCGAGGGTATCGTCACCAATGTGTGACTCTATCTCCTCGGCCTGCGTTTCCTCTTGGATAGCCAATGCATCGTCTGCCTCTTTGCGCAGGCGATGTATTTTTAATGCGTTGATCAGTTCTATCACGCCATACAGTATCGAGCACCAGCCCAATATCAGCAATGGCAGCTCGGCTGATTCCATCGGTTTCAATATGACAAACAGTCCTATCAACAGAATCACCGACGGCATTACCCAGTAACCGAAAGGCACGTTGCCAAACCGTCGTGCGGCCACCAGCGCCATCAGCTGCGTCACGCCACCCAGTATCAACACCGCTGCCAACATATACATCAGCCCGTTGACAAATGCATTCGGCGACAATGTCAGCACCAGTCCCAGTATCACGCTTCCTGCGCCTACGATGGGGAACGTGGGTTGTCCGCCACTCACCACGCGACCCTGCTGGTCGGTAATGGTATATTCCCCGGCATGACTCTTGGCATGCCAATAGGCTATCAGGGCAATGATACCCGACAACAGGAATAGTGCGCCGATGGCTATTGTCAGCCACGTCACACCATCCTGTGGAAATTTCACGAGCAGCACACCGATGACGATGGCGCATACTGCCCTGAATATTGAACTCTGGAAAATTTTCATTTTAAGGTAATGGTAGACACAGTAACAACCTTCTGACCCATGGTTTCGGTGGTGCTTTCGCCTTTGATGCTCTTCACCCATCCGTCATCCTGCAATTCGTAGGTAACAGTCTCCTTCATGTCCATCTTCAACATGCCAGAAGACATGATCTGGTCGATGTTCTCCTTGACCATAGCAGCCTGATCGGGAGCGCTCTTCTCAACCATCTTGATAAGCATTTCCTTCATTTCGTCCTTCGTCATGTTCAGCGTGGAGTTAGCCACGATGTTCTTACCCTGAACGAAATACATGCGCTTCATCTTCATGCCGTCCTTGCTAAGATATTCCTCCTGAGCACCAGTCGTAATGGTCTTACCGTTGAGGGTAAAGGGCGAAGTAGACTCCTGGAAGGACTTCAGCAAGGCTTCGGGCGTAAAAGTCTCAATAAGCTGCTTCATCAGGTCTTCCTTTGATACTGCCGCGCTGAGCTGGGGAATGTCCTTCATAAACTGATCGACAATGGATTCCAACCCCTTGGTGAGCTTCGGCTGCACCTCGTCGCTATTGAGGACTTTCTGAATCTTACCTTCCTTGTCAAGACCAATGCGGAAGACGATACCCTTCGTGGCTTCTTGGGCGGCGGCTACCAGTTTGCCGGCAATGTTGTTGGCATCGCACTCGGTCTGCACGTTGTCGGTCTCCAAGTCGACAACATAGCCGTCAGCAGTGGCATCAACAATGGTGTACTTGGTCTCATAGTTGACCTTTACGTCACCCTGCATAGGCATGGTAACCGTAGACTGTCCGACGTATGTCTTCACTGCGCCCTTCTCCATTTTGGGGGCTACTTTCATCTGTGCCTGTAAGGCAATGGCTGCGGTCAGCAACAAGCCGACCATCAAAAGTTTTTTCATTTGCTTAATGTTTAATTAGATGTTAATTGTTTTATTGTTTTTTGTTCTCGATGAATTCCACGTTGTCAAGGGTAATTCGAGCCGTCTGGGCATCGATGGCGTTGCCCACCTTATTATATACAAATCGCGAATTGCTGATGGTGATGTCGTGTACGCAGTCTATTCCCTGTATGCCACTGGCCTCGACAGCAGTATGGGCGCCGCGACAGGTCACGCCACTGATGTGGATGTCCTGGAAATCGGGAGCCAGCCGACGCTGTTCTTCCGTCAGTGTGGGAGCGGCTTTCGGGTCGCTGCCAGCAGGACGGTCGACATAGTCGCACTGGAAGACAATCGCCTGGTCCTTGATATCTGTCATTTGGATGTCGGAGATGTATAGCTGCTCCGTCTTGCCACCACGTCCGACGCCACTCTTGAAGCGCAGGCCAGTGTCAGTACCGCTGAAGCGATTATGGCGCACCACGATGCGTCGCATGCCACTGATAGTCTCGCTACCCAGCACAAAACCACCGTGGGCATGGTAAACCGTATTGTCCTGAATGACAATATCCTCACAACCATTGGCAGGCGATTTGGGCTTGTAGTTGCCACTCTTCATGCAGAGTCCGTCGTCACCGGCATCTACGGTGCAATTGACAATCAGTCCGATGTTGACGTCGCTGAAGTCAATAGCATCACCATTCTGGGCGTTCCAGGGGCAACGCACCGTCACGCCATCGACAATGACGTTCTTACAGTTCAGCGGGTGGACATGAAACTTGGGTGAGTTCTGCACCGTTACGCCTTGGATGAGCACGTTCTCGCAATCGGTCAGACGAATCAGGTCGTTGCGCATCTTGTCCTGCTTTTCAGGGGTGTCGGCAATGTTCTGATAACCTGCCTTCACGTCCCAGGGATACCACAACTGTCCTTTGTCGCGTTCCACGCCACCTATCCTTTCCTTATACATTTTCCATTCGACGTCGCTGACCTTATTACGTTTCACGGGACGCCAATACTCACCGTTGCCGTCGATGATGCCGTCACCCGTAATGGCAATGTTCTTGCGCTTCGAGGCACGTATTCCTGCCAGCGCACGTGATGCTTTCGGATTGGAGTCCACATAGAGCGACTTGTCAGGCGAGAACACGAGGATGGCGTTCTTCTGCAGGTGCAGTTCGATATTATCTTTGAGCATGATCGGCCCCGTCAGCCACACGCCCTCAGGAATGGTCAGCCGTCCGCCGCCCATCTTGGTGAGTTTGCTGATAGCCTTGGCAATGGCCTCTGTGTTCAGCGTCGTGCCGTCGGCTACTCCACCCATGTCGCGAAGGTTCACGCGATTGGCGGGAATCTGGATTTCCTGCACGGGCTTGACATCCACGGGCAACTGCTCGTAGTAGCGTGCATAGTCGCGTGGCGGCTGTGGGTTTTCGGCATTCCAGGCGGCCTCAGCAGCATCGAAGCGGTCCAGCTTGTCGAGGTAATATTTGCGCAGGTCAGACCATTTATAATAAGGATACTGCGTGGTCGCAACAGGCAACGACACCTCGCGCTCGTTCAACAGCGCCTTCACGAGGACGTCGTCTTGAGCATTGACCATTGACCATTGACCATTGACCATTCTTTTAACCTTTTCCTTTGGGGCGTAGAAGATAAGCTGGATGTTGCAGGCCATGGGGAAAATCTTGTAGTTGCGCCAAACATTATCCAACTGATCAAGGTCGCTAATCTGTGCACCACACGAGTCGAGTTCAAGCAGACAGGCCAGCGGCATCACACACACCTCGTGGCCGAAGCGCAGCGTAGCCTGTGTGTGACGAATGGTATCTGCCGTCTCGATGATGTTGCGCAACAGGTTACGCTGCGTGAACGGCATGACGCCACCTGTCAGCGGAGCGGGTCCGTAGTCGACATACCATCCGATGTTACGCATGCGCCACTGTTCGTAGATCTCGTCGTCGGTATAAATCGAGAAGAGGTCGATGTCGGTGTCGTGGCTTTGCATATTGGTGACCACCTCGAAGAGGTTATACATGAACGGCAGGGCCTGGATGTTTTCCTTCACCCACTTGGCATCGCTGAACAGCTCACCAATGAGGCGGTCGGGGCTGAAGCGCTTGGACGGTGTACGGCGTAACTCGCGGCCCACGCGTCCCTTCGACCTGAGGAACGGCGAGCGAGGTGCATTCAGATAGTATTGCAACGCCTCGCTGACGTCGTTGTGGATGCGTGCCGTAGGATTGGCAGCAGCCAGTTCCTCACACTCGGCCATCATTGACAGGATACAGCGGTTGACAACCGTCGAACGGGCGTCAATCATCACGTCCTTCTGTTTGAAAATCTCTGGGAAATGCTGTACCATGCGCCGTCCGATGCCGTGATGCTGACGTTCGCCCACGGTACTCAGGTCACCCAGACGGAGCTGGGCTCCAGAATACTGCCCGTCGAGCGTCGGATAATCGGCTACCGGCAGACTTACGAACTGCTCCACCTGTCGCAGCACCTCTTCGCCCTTGGGTGTCAGTTTACCCGCCTTCTTTGCTTTTTGCAGGGGTTGTGTGACGCTGGTATAGCTGTCGGTACTGATGAGCCATCGCGAACCGTGGCGTCCGTAGTGCGACATATAGAAAGGCACGTAGCCCTTTGGTGCAGGCGTCAGTTGCTGCGTGGCAGGATAACGGTCATAGTCTAAATAGTTACTACCGGACAGATACTTGTTGGCCGCGATTTCCTCACGTGCCGTCTGTGCCATCAAGCCCGTCGTCAGTGCGAGGGCAAGCAGGATGTTGGTTAGTCGTTTCATCATATATGTTATCAGTTTGTTTTTGCTACATTATTTATTAGGGGAGATGATGCGTTGTATCGCCGTATCACCGGGCTTGAACAACAGTCCTTCGCACGTCTTGGCATCAGCCTTGTATTCGCGCAGCTCTATCTTGCTCCAGTCTATCTGGTCCGTACGTTGTGCCAAAGGGGCATGAGGAATGATGCTACCGTCGCGAACCAGTATGATGGCAGGAATCTTGCCTGCCTCGATGGTCTGATAGCCACCCTCATACACCCTACCCGACTGATAGTCAATCCATTTGCCCTTCGGCAGATAGACATCACGGCTGTTGCCACTCTCCATCAGCGGGGCGACGAGCATCTGACTGCCGAACATATATTCATCCTCCACAAGCCAGGCACCCTTGTCCTGCGGAAATTCCACCAGCAGGGCACGCACCATCGGCAATCCGCGCTCTGAGCAGTCCTTCGCCTGGGCATAGACGTAGGGCATCAACCGGTATTTCATCTCGGCACACTCGCGGAAGGCCTTAGTGAACGATTCGCTGATGAGCCAGGGTTCCGTGGGCGGTGCACCGTGAGCTCGCGTGTGGCTCGACAGGAATCCGAAAGGCAACCAGCGGCGATAGATATCCTCAGGCGAGGCGGTCACGAAGCCACCCATATCGTGACTCCAAAAAGAAAATCCGCTCAGTCCGAACGACAGTCCGCCACGCAGGTCGCCCAACATACCTATATTATTCGTAGCCGCATCGCCACCCCAATGCAGGGCATAGCGCTGACTTCCAGCCCAGGCCGAACGTGCCCAGATGATGCCCTCGCCAGGATGATTTTTCTCCACTACTTCCCACAGGGCTTTGTTATAGCGCAGCGGATAGAGGTTGTGCTCGTACAGCCCACCTTTGCCGCTATGGTAGAACCCATTATAGGGCGCAGCCTCACCAAAGTCACACTTGATGGTCGAAACGCCCTGCTTCATCAGCCCTTCTATCTTCGACTGGTACCAACTGACGGTCTCAGGATTCGAGAAGTCGAGGATGGCATCTTCTACGGGCATGCCGCCAGTGGCATTCACCACGTGCAGGCCCCGTTCGATAATCTCAGGGAAGAAGCGGTTCTTGGGCGTGAAGTACGGCAACTGCCATAGACAAGTGTGGAAACCGTCCTTCGACAGCTGTTTCAGCATGCCGACGGGATCGGGGAAACGGTCCTTGGCAAACTGATAGTCGCACTGCCAATCGACACCAAACCAACCCGTATCGAAATGGATGACGTCGCTCGGAATCTTGTGGGCGCGCAATTGTTTGGCAATCTCAAGACCTTCCTTCTGCGAGAAATAGGTAATGCGGCTCATCCACGTGCCAAAGCTCCACAGCGGCAACATCGGACTCTTTCCCGTGATGTCCGTATATTCGTTCAAAATGTCCTTGGGTTCGCCAAAGAACACGAAGAAGTCCATCTGCTCGTCGGCCATAAACAGGCGCTGGGCTCCGATGTACGAGGCTCCGAAGTCGCAGGTGACAGGTGCCGACGTGTGCATAAAGATACCGTAGCCGCGATTCGAGAAATAGAACGGCACGGGCTTATACTGTCCGTCGGTCTCAGGCCCCTGCGGGTCGGTCACGCTCAGATGCACCTTCTGACCAACCTTATTTAAAGAGGTGAACGACTCACCGCAACCGTAGATCCTTTCGCCTGGCGACAGCAGGAACACAGGATTGATGCTGCGCGAATTGTCCGAGCCGCGCTTGATAAACGAAAACGGCAACAGCTTCACCTGCGTCGAGTCGTTGTCAATGATATGGCGTGTCTGCGTCAGCACCTTCCCCTTCGCGTCCTTCACCACGATACGGAAAGGATACGGCTGAATCTCAATGCTACCGTATTCCGAACGGGCCGAGTAGTTGGCAGTTCGGCTGCCAACCGCCACCTTCTTCTTAAAGGCCTCGCAGAACATCACGTCCTCCTGATCATCGCACTTCGGCTCCACGGGCGTCGTCAACATCCGGATGCGGGCTGTCCTCGGCGTAATCCATTCCACCTTGATTTTCAGCGCAGGGTCGTTCTCGTATGCAGCATCGGGGAAGTCCAGCATCTGCATCCGCACGGGCCAGTAGCCGTTTAGGTTAAACGCCTGTCGCGGACTCAGCCTGTAGCGCTTCCACTGCACCAGTCCCTCGCCCTTCTGGGCGTCGAACGCCACCAGCGAGTCTGCCAGAAAGTACGTGTTCGACAGGTCATAGAAGTCCGTCGACATATCTTTTTGCATACACTGCAGGTACTGCACACCCGCATTCGTCTGAATCTGCGCCGTGGCCAAACCAGCCCAACAGGCGACCGTCAACAATAACATAAACTTTTTCATGCTGCGAAGGTACGAAAAAAATTCGAGCCCACCAAACGATGAGCCCGATTTTTGTTTAATTCCACAGCATGATATTAGAATATCGCTGCAATCTTACGGATTTTCTCCAATCGTTTCATAAAGGAGCGATCCTGTTTCATTTTCTGCATATTGTAATCTGCCTGCAGACCTATCCAAATGTTTGCATCTGTTCCAAGCGCAGCCTCCAACAACAAAGCGTATTCTGTTGTTACAGGACGTTTGCCGTTCAGAATCTCGTTAAACACTGTATAGGACACACCCATCTGCTGGGCCAAATCTTTCTGAGTAAGGCCACGCGCTACAATCTCATCTTTTATCATCTCGCCAGGATGAATCAACATAGACGACATCATATTGTTTGCTGTTTTCTCTTTTATATAATCAATCTTAGCCATACCTTTATTATTTATAGTGATTTGACAATTCCATAATATTACATATCGTGACTACAGGTTCTTCGTCCGACTCTTCCAACGTGAACTCAATTCTATACTGATCGTTTGCCTTGATGGAAAATCTGCCTTCTTTGTCACCATGTAGTGCTTCAAAATGAAGCGACTTAAAAGGATACAAATCTTCTTTCCGCTTTGCCTGAATCAGATATTTAATTCCCTTTTGATACCCCCTAACTATTTGAGGCTGAAACCATATCTTTTTCGTTCCAGTCTCTCCTTTAGAATAGAGCTTCTCCAGGTAGTCTTCATTAAACGTTACAACCATGATAGTTATTATTTTGGGTGCAAAGATAATAAATAATCCGTAAATTCGCAAAAAATCGAATTACTTTTTCATCGTATGGCTTAATAAAAAGGAAAACGCCCTCCGAAATCATAAGATTCCGCAAGCCTTAATGAACTTGCGGAATGCAGCGCCACACTTCGCACCTTTAGGTCGAAGAATCTTGCTTTATCTCCAGAAATAATTAGGTTCTCCGCCCCGCGATCACTTCCTTTTTTCTCTTTCAAGGTTAAAATTCACTTTACATAAACCTTTTGTCCGTTAACAATATTCAACCCTTTCTGTAAGGAACTGAGGCGCTGACCTTGAAGGTTGTAGATGTCCGTTTTGGTCTCTACCTTATTATATATTACTTCAATTCCTGTCGTCTCGGTTTCGAATTCGCCAGTGAACAACTCATTGCTATTCTCCACAGTTACGGTGTAACGGCCTTTTGCGTAGGCAGAGATATCGATGCTGAGGCCTACGATGGTGCCAGCGTTGATAGTTTTCCCATAGACGACTTTGCCCGATTCGTTAGTAATGCTTACCTGATAAGCATCGTCGAGCGGGTCAAGGTTAATACCTAACAGTTTGTCGTTATATTCACCATATAGCGACAGCTCTTCCTCACCTCTCCTCGGATTTTTAGGCTGTAACTTGGTGGTATGAGTAAAGTCGAAACGCTTTTTGGCCATGTCTTTAGGTGTAGCTCCGTCCTCATATTCGTCATTGAGGTAGATGACTTCATCGCCAACGGTACAGAACATTAGGAATTCCGGCACAGGATCGCCTAATATCGGATCACATGGATATCTTGTCGGCCCATTAACATCTCCGACGCCCTCCAGCCAAGTAGTGCAGTAGTCGCCGTTTTGTGCTGTCATGATGTCCCTATAAACGCCCTTAAAGCCTTCCAATCCTGTCAGCTTCGGACCTATGACAAACTCCCCATTCAGGAAATCCAGCGTTGCAATGGGATCGAGGGAGAAGTCGTATTTTAACTGCACAATCTGATGTTCCTCATTATAGAAATACACTTTCTTGTCCTCTTCGTACCATGCTCCCACTTTGCTCAGGGAAGGCTGTTGAGACATATAGTCATAATCCGGATAGTTTGAACTGACATATCGCTGGCACCACATTTGCTTATAGGTCTTGCCGTCGACAATCGTATCGCCATCGAGGTAGTAGTAGTCAACAATCTGCACAGGACTGTCTGGACTGCTCGGAATAGTTCCCACCTTCCACACCTTATCTTCTTCGATGAACGGACGATAGGGTATGCCAAGATCTGGTTTGGGCAGCTTGTTGAAATCATCAGCCGTGAAGATGCACTGTCCATCCTCATAGCAGGACTTGAAGGTTTCTCTATGATAAATGAGATTTGGGAGCACATGCTCAAACTTTTGCAGGAAATTCCACCCTGCATCACAGCCTACGCCCTCGACAATAGGAGTTGAATAAAAGTAGTAGTCGGGAGTTTCGGAATTGCCTTCAATATATATATCATAATAAAGCACATTGAGCAATTGATTATATTGGAAACGCATGGGTTTGATGGCAGAAAGCTGAAAGAATATCTCTTTCACGGAAGTCTTATATCGATCACCTAAAGACATACCGAAATCATAAAGCAAACAGGTTTCGGAATTGCTGCTATGCATCCACACCTTTCTGTCTTCTTCACGGAGGGCGCAATAGTATTCGCTACCCTCTTCGGTTACACGATACATCTTATAATAGGTCTTGCCGTCTATCTCAGTGGTGCCGTTGAGAACATACGAGATATTCCTCGTCCATTCCTCTTCTTCACCAGGTTCTCCGTTACGATAATACTCTTCGTAGTTCCACGTCTTTCCTTCTTTCAGGAAAGGATGGTAAGCCATATCGTCATCAGGGGCTATGGCGGTCTGAATAGTTACGAAGTCACGCCATCCACGCTTGGCAAGATACTTTTCTTTTGTTCCATTGGGTACATAGAGCGTTGCCTCACGTGTCACGGTTTCATGAAAACACCTGCCAGACTCTAGCACTTCACCAGGAGCACGTTCAATGTCATTCACATCGAAAGGTTCCTCAATATACGACCATACTTTCCTGATATTTTCGCATCCATAGAATGTGCCTCCTTCCAACGCTTTCACTGAGCGTCCAATCGTTACTTTTTCCAGTCTGCTACAGCCAGAAAAAGCATCCCATCCCACCTTCTCAACCTTGTCTGGAATAGTAAGTTCGGTAAGAGTCTGACATCCCATAAAAGCATAGTCATCTATGATTGTGACTCCCTGCGGAATCTGGAACGCAGGCAAACTGCTACAATTGCGGAAGGCTGCCATTCCGATGTAGTTCACCCCTTCTGGAACGTTCACCTCACTTAGGCTTGTGCAACCATCAAAGGTCCAACCCTCAATACGTGTCAGCCCTTTTGGCAGATGGACCCTTACAAGCGACGGATTCTCAGCTAAGGCAGCAGTACCAATACTCTGAACACCCTCAGGAATATCTACCTCCTTCAAACTTGTACACCCTCTCAATGCCGATGACCCAATAGATGTAACAGAAGATGGAATTGTAATGTGCTCCAACTGGACTAATCCGATGAATGCACTATTACCAATCTCTGTCAACAATGGAGGTAGCGTGATACTTTTCAGTTGACTGCCAGAGAAAGCGGCAGGTACAATAGTAGTTACCGTTGTAGGAATGACATAGTTAGTTATATCACTTTGGGCAGGGAAGAGTAGAAGAGTTGTCTTGTCATGGTTGAAGAGTACACCGTCTTCAGAGAGGTATTTAGGATTACCATTTTCAACAGTCAGACTTCGCAATCCTTGACATCCTAACAATGCATTGTTTGAAATCTCTGTCAACGAACGGGGAAAGGTTAGTTCTTCGATGCTGGAGCACCAGAAGAGTGCATGGTCACCCAATCGTTGCAGGTTTTTGGGAATATTGATGTCTTTTAGTTTGTAACACCGTGTGAAGGTCCAGTCGCATATCTCGGTGATATTGTCTGATAGCCTGACCGATGATAGTTCCTCACACTCATAGAAAGCACGGTCTCCCAACTCTGTCACCTGATTGGGAATAACGATGTCTGTCAGTTTGTTGCAACGCTTGAAAACATAATCTCCGATAGAGAGCAACGACTGTGGCAGATGAATGGCTGTCAGATTGCTACAACTATTAAATGCGCCATTCTCCAACCGCTCCGTTCCCTCAGGCACCGTCACATCCTGCAGACTACTACAGCCATTAAACGCCATGAATGGGATGGCCTTTATGCCGTTTCCCATTGACACAGAGGTCAGTGAGATACATGTGTCAAAGGCATTCGCTCCAATAATCTGCACCGTTGCCGGAATACTGACAGATGTTATCTCTCGGCAGTAGGCAAAGGCGTTTTTGCTAATCTCAGTGACAGTATAAAGAGACCCGTTATAGCTTACCTGATTGGGAATCTGTACGTCACCCGTCATATCCATTGACTGGCGAGCCACCAATGCAGTCTTATCGCTTTCCGACAACACGTCGTAAATGATGCCCTCGTAGTCGAAAGCACTACCATTCATACTCCACATGATGAGCAAGAATGCAAATAAAAACCTTCTGATACATTCCATAGTTGTTATTGCTTTAATTACTATTTCCATTTGTGATAATTATCTGTTATTAAGTATCTGTTCCAGCGTGATATCTGGATTGCTCTCTCCGAAAACGTCCTTCTTCAGTTTGAGTTTGCGGTGCTGGACGGCAGAGACGGTGATGCAGTAGATGTTGCCGATGGTGCGGTTGCTGAGGCCGAGCCGCGTGAGGATACACAGGCGGATGTCGTCTTCCTGCATAGTGGGGTATTGTTCGCGAATCTTGGCAAAGCGGTTACCGTCGATGGCGTTGAGCGTACGTTCTATCTCACTCCATTCGTGTGGACTGAGGTAGATGACCGAATCGCCGCCCTGGTTAAGCTTCTTCAGCGCTTCCGTGCGTTCGAGGATGAAGTTTTGCAGGAATGCCACCACCTCATTGGCTTGGTGCAACAAGGTTTTCTGATGCTCTGCCTCTTGCTGTAGTTGGCGTTTCTCCTGTTCGTTTCTGAGTAGCTCGTTTTCCAGTTTCGATTGCTCATACGCTCGTTGCTGACGAAGCATACGGATACGATAGCGAAGGGCTAACACGGTTGCAAGAAGGATGACGACAGCAGCAATGATGACAATCAGAAGTGTACGGCCATACATCTGTGATCGGTATTCCAATTGCTGGTTCTCCATTTCTTGTCGCAACGTCTCCTGATAATACTGGTCTTTCTGTTCAAGTGCCTTGTAATAGAAACCTTCTATTTGCTCGAAGGCTTCTTCTACGCTGTCCTCCACCTGTGTAGCGCCCATCCTTCGAAGTGCTATGTTTGCGAGACTGCTCTGCACGATATATGCCAGATGCACGTCACTGCCTGGATCAATCTGCCGATAGATGGTTTCTGCCGAATCAAGCATGTTCAGGCTAAGGTAACTGCGGGCCAGCACTTGCAATGTGCCAGGCCTCAGCTCGGTTGTCGATGTCGAATTAGCCTGATGGGCATAGTCGAGTGCCTGACGATAGTCATCTCTGGCCCAAGCGATGTTTGCAAGACTTGTGAGCGTCTGACACATCAAGTCCTTCATCTGGTTTTTCTCTGCAATATCGTATGCACGATGGATGAAATCGAGTGCTTCGTCGTAGGAACCCTCAGTGGTGTAAGCCATCTGTGCGGCGTATGTGCCTGCATAGTCGAGTAACATGACATAATTGCGCTCATCATCGGGATGCTGTTCATAGATGGTCAGGGCTTTCTTCATCAGTCGCAATGCTTCCTCGGGGTTGCTCTGCGACAATGCTTCCGCCAAGCGCTGATACGCGATATAATAGGTGTGCCAATCCTCAGACGCCTCCGCCAATTGGATGGTCTTTCGCAGCAAAGTCTCGCCCTGACGGATGCTGTCATTGGCAAAAGCAGCCTGGGCTTCCTCCAAACAACGTGCTGCCGTCTGTGAATCCGCTCCCTGCTGTGGCTGACTGCAAGCAACCATCAGAACGCCTATGATGAATATGTACAACGACCTTATAAACATTGTTATCAATTATTCGTCAGTTCTCGGTTGCAAAGTTACGACATTTTTTCCAAAGTTGTATCAGTTACCTATGGAAAAGATGAAAAGGAAAGAAAACAGGAAACGACTGCAAATCAGCAAATTATAAAAAGGCGTATATCCCACCCTATGGAAAATTTCTAATGAAGGTATGGAAAGAGGCGACAAATATTACTTTCGGAGTAATTGAAAATACTCCAAGAGTAATCGAAAATACTCCAAGAGTATTTAAAATTACTTTCGGAGTATTGCATTTTAGTGTCGGGGTTGGAAAAGTTTTGTAGAAAGAGTTTGAAAAAACGAAGGATTTATTAATACTTTTTCACCCCCGTTAAGGCAGTGTTGATAGACTATGCCGCTGATTGATGCCTGGTGTGGGAGGATGACGAGGTTAGGAGGAACTCTGGAGATGCCTCTAAACACTGGTGTTGACGGACATTTGCATCTCTTTAGGCCCACGAAAGCCTTGCCATAGGGTTGCTCCCAGTCTGCTCTGGGGTTGCTCTAAGGATGTTCCGAGTTTTTACCAACATAATGAATGGGATGAGCGAAATACCGAATATATTTAACGAAATTAACAATTTAGTCTAACGTAAGCAGGCAGTTGAAGGGAAAGAGTGCCGTGCAAACAGGGGGAAAGTGCCTATGTAAAAGGGAGCGAGACGTAGGGTAAGCAGATTCGGCCTCCCGACCGTATTCATTCG
>JAEEGG010002853.1_pt1 | contig 44048 bp, 34 predicted proteins | sample 9134161 | NCBI WGS metagenome assembly JAEEGG01 (sample SAMN16246543, study PRJNA631951) | gut metagenome | biome: gut microbiome; feature: rumen; material: CR-attached | host: Bos | place: Iran: Karaj | collected 2018-10 | reverse complement strand
TGTAACGATAGAGAGGCATGCCGAGAGCCTTGGCAGCAGCCTGAGCCACAGCGAGGGAAACGCCAAGGATAGCGTTGGCACCGAGGTTAGACTTGGTTGGAGTGCCGTCGAGGGCGAGCATCTTCTCGTCGATAGCGCGCTGCTGGAATACGCAGCAGCCCTTGAGAGCAGGAGCAATGATGTCGTTGACGTTGGCAACAGCCTTGGTGGTACCCTTGCCGAGGTAACGGCCCTTGTCGCCGTCGCGAAGCTCGAGAGCCTCGTTCTCGCCGGTAGATGCGCCAGATGGAACAGCTGCACGACCCAATACACCATTTTCAAGAACTACGTCAACCTCAACGGTTGGATTGCCACGTGAATCAAGAATCTCACGTGCGTGGATTTTTTCGATTTTCATTGTTTTAATTGGTTTTAGAACTCTGTTTTTATTTTGGTTAAAGGATTTTTATTGGGGGCGGCCAAGGATGGCCGCGACAGGAACGCGAGGGCGGCCATGGATGGCCGCGACGGAGACGCGGGAGCGGCCAATAACGGCCGCTACGGAGACATGGGGGATAACGGCCGCGACGCGGGACGGGGAAAGAGGGGCGCGGCCCTTATTTGGCCAGGAGGGCCTGGACCTGCTGGACTGTGCCGTGGAAGGGGCCTGAGTGCTCAAGCTTGAGGGAGGCTACGGCGGCAGCGAAACGACCGGCTTCGGCAACGGGTGCACCCTGGGTGCGACGATAGACATAGGCCATCGTGTAGGTGTCACCGCAACCGGTGGCATCGACCAACTTGCGGGGCGGGAAGGATTCGATGCGGGTGGTGGTGTCCTCCTTGCGGCGATAGATGAACGAACCGAGATCGCCGAGGGTGAGGAGCACCTCCCCTACGCCCCATTGGCCAAGCTTGTGGACTGCCTTGATGGGGTCCTGTTCGCCTGTCAAGACATCCATTTCGTATTCGTTGGTCTTCAAGACATCGACATACTGGAGGGCCTCCTGCTTCTGTAGCCAGTCGGTGGCGCGAACCTCCTCGCCCACCACTTCGCGCAGGTAACCCTGCACATCGACAACGACGCGGCCAATCTGGTGGAGATGCTTGATGACATCGAGGGGGAAATCGTCGGCCAAGAGGGAGCCAAGGATGAAATAGGGACGCTCGACGCCTTTCAGGAGAGGTTCGAGACGATCCCAGGTGAAGGGTGCGGCTTTGCTCAACACGCGCTGCTGGCGGTTGTTCATGTTGGCACCATACTTGTTTTCGAAATAGACTGTCGCCTGGCTGGGAAGAACTTCAACCCGGACGCCTGCTTCGCGCAACTGCTGGACGGCGGGCATGTCCTCCTCCCCTACCGCCGTGATGAGCCGATAGGGCGAACTTTCGTTCGTATCGGAATCAGCGAGTGCTTGCATACCCCAAGCAAAATACCACGCGGTACCACCTGGAATATGCAGGTCGATATCTGGAGTCACGATGTGATCATGGGTAATATGACCAATGCAAATTATTTCGCGCATAAAGCAGTAGAAGTTTATTTCTGAACGCAAATATAATTATATATAATGGAAGTTGTATCGTTTTTTTTGAAAAAATGAGATTACGGCCCATTATTTTCCAATTTTTTGCCCAAATTGAACACAACACTTTTCATTCAAGGGGGCTAAGATGAGGGAGGCGGCCAAGGATGGCCGCGACTGTAACACGAGAGCGGCCAAGAACGGCCGCGACGGAAACGAGCAGGGGACGGGACGGGCCATGGAAGGCCGCGACGGAAACGAGCAGGGGACGGGACGGGCCATGGAAGGCCGCGACGGGGACATACGAAGAGGCGACCGGGGACGGCCGCCTCTTATTGGGGAATCAGAAGGTGAACTTCTTGGATGTGGTTGCCTTCGAGGTATTGGTTTTTGAAGACGACTTTGTGGAGGACTTCGATGACTTCTTTGAAGAAGACTGAGAGGCGGAACTGGAGGCGGGAGCTGCCTTGGAGGCCAGGTAGTACTGCTGGGCCTCGGGGAGCCACCTCTGGATGTCGGTGATTCGCTTGGCATCGCTTGGGTGACTGCTCAGGTAGCTGGTGGAACCGCCACCCGAGGCGGCGGACATTCGCTGCCAGAATGCAATGGCGGTGGCGGGATCATAGCCTGCCATTGCAGCAAAGACGAGTCCCATGTGGTCGGCTTCGCTCTCGTTTTCGCGGCTGTAGTGGGCGTTGGCGAACTGGAGGCCGATGGAGGCCATGGCGGTCGCAACCTGGGCGGCTCCATTACCTACGGCCTGGGAGAGGATGGCACCACCGAGCTGCGTCACCTGGCTCTGGTTGTACTTCTTGGAGATCTGTTCAGCGCTGTGCTTGGCTACGGCATGTGCGATCTCGTGGCCGAGAACGATAGCGAGGGAGGCTTCGTCCTGGGTGACCGGGAGGAGTCCTTCGTAAACAACTATCTTGCCGCCGGGCATACAGAAGGCGTTGACGGCGTTGTCCTTGACGAGGTTGAACTCCCAGTTGAAGTACTGGAGTTCGTTGGCGTAGCCATTGTCGCGGAGATAGGTTTCGACAGCCGTGGCAAGACGCTGTCCGACACGCTTGACAAGGGCGGTGCTGGCGGCGTCGGTGGACACCTTGGCGCTGGCCATGTAGTCCTTGTACTGTGAGTTACTGAGGCTGAGTACCTGTTCGTCGGAGACGGAGAGGCGGTGGGTACGGCCAGTGATGGGCACCTTGGAGGCGGTGCCGCAGGCGGCAAGCAACAATGCGGCCAGGGCTGCCAAGAGGAGGGTTTTCAGGTGGGTCATGGTTGGGTGTATTAAGGGTGATGGGCAGCCAAGCTTGGCTGCCACTGGAACGAGCGCGGTGAGGCGGGATGGGCGGCCATACACGGCCGCCACGGAGACGCACGGGGACGGAACGGGCCGGGGACGGCCGCCACGGAGACGCATGGGGACGGAACGGGCCAGGGACGGCCGCCACGGAGACGCACGGGACGAAACGGGCCAGGGACGGCCGCCACGGAGACACATGGGGGCGGAACGGGCCAGGGACGGCCTGGGTTTATTCGCGGAGACGCTGGTAGATATCTACGCGGCGGGAGATGTCGTTCTCGCGGGCGGTCTTATCGGTGACTACGTAGATGTCGGACTTGATGGAGCTGGGCTTGATGCCGTAGTTCTTCACGAGGATGTCCTTGACGTGCTTGATTCGCTTGCGGGCATCGGAAGCGTAGGAAAGCGCGGACTTGGTGCTTGTAATGTAGGTCTTGAGGACAATCCTGCCATTCTTGTGGGACTTTGCCCATTCGGCGAGCTCGACGAGGTCGGGCTGGAGATCGGGCATCTGGTAGGCATCGGGAATGATATAGTAGAGCACCAGATCGCTTTCTTTCTCCATTGTCTTCTGGATCTGCTTCTCGAACTGCTCGTCCTTCTTGGCCAGGCGCTGAGCTGCCTTTTCGGCACGGAATTCGGCACGTTCGGCCTCACGCTGCTGTTCCTTTACCTCCAGTTCGAGCAGATCGAGGTCATCATCGACGCTCAAGATACGCGGAGGCGTAGTGGGCTTGCCACGGAAGTTGAAGCCGAGCTTCAGGCTGACGACGTGTTCAGGCTGGGCGAAGAAATAATCCTTGCCAAGCTGCTCGCGTTCCTCGTCGGTCATCCGTGCGAAATATTTGTCCTCGTAGTTGTGGATCGGACGGGTGTAGGCATAACCCAGCGAGAGACGGATGTCGAAATTGCGACCGCAGCGGAAATAAATACCGGGCTGGATATCAACATATCCATGATCGGAGAAACGATAGTCCTTGAGCTGGTGGAAGCTCTCACGGTCGCTTTTGAGGCCGAAGAGATAACCGGCGCGGCCTTCGAGGAAGAGGGAATACTTCTCGCTCGCTCCGAGGTTCCAACGCCAGACCACGTCAGCGAGGACCGGTATCATGTTGTTGGATTCGCCGCCCCAATGGTACCAGAAGCCCGAAGACAGACCTGCGTACCAGTTGCTGGTGAAGTTATATCCGACACCGAGGTCGGCACCCATCGACTCGTCCAAGTCGGTCAGGCCATCTCCTTCATTCGGGTCGCCACGACCAGCCATGTTGGCAGTGACATCTACCTTCAATTCCCATTTCTTATTAATGCCATCATCATAGTCATTGGACGATTCATTCTGTGCAGATGCTGCGAAGAACAGAGCCACCAATGCCAACAATGAACAAATTTTCTTCATATCTGGATTATAAATATTTCGAATTTGAACTATAGAATGCAAAGATATGGCTTTTCTTTGAAAGATGGGATGGAATGGAGGCAAAAAATGACGATGAGGGGACAGAATGGAGGGAATTGATTGGTCGGGGGAGCAAAATGGGGGGAAATGGATGGCGGCCAAGGATGGCCGCGACATGGACACGAGAGCGGCCAAGGACGAAAACGGCGGGACACGAGGGCGGCCAAAAACGGCCGCAACGGGGACACGGGGAGGGAAGCGGGCAAGGACGAGGCGGAGGGGACACGAGAGCGGCCAAAAACGGCCGCGACGGGGACACGGGGAGGGAACGGGCAAGGACGACAGCGGCGGGAAACGAGGGCGGCCAAAAACGGCCGCGACGGGGACACAGAGGTTAGAAACGGCCAAGAACGGCCGTGACGGAGACATGAGGAGGGAAGCGGCCAAGGATGGCCGCTTCCATGATGCTGAGACGGGGGGATGGGGCTATTGGAGGAGCTTGCGGGCTTCGCGGTCGATGTCGGCGACGGGCTGGCAGTTGTCGTTGAGGAGCATGCTCTGGCCGGTTTCGGGGGTGTAGAGGGGCCACTCGGGGAGGGATGCGCAATTTGGATTGCCCGTGCGCATGAATGCGAGGAGCGCATCGGCCATTCGGGTGGAGAGGGCGCGTGGACGCGGACCACCACCAGTATGAGTCAGCATGAGGTCGGTGTTGCAGAACCAGAAGCAGATGTCGAGACAATGGAAGGCGCGCATACGGCCGTCGAAGAGGGGCGGCTGCCAATCGAACCATGCGAGATAGAGGGGCGCGGGTTGAACCGCCTTGGCATTGATGGCGCTGATGACGCGGTCGCGTGAACTGTTGATATATCCGAGGAGTTCGATGCCAGACTTATCGGGCAATGCCTTCCGGTAGGCTTCGATGATGGCCTTGGCATCGCGTCCCGGCTTGGAACGCTCAACGAAGGGGATGAGCTCTTCGTCGGTGAGTGTCTCGAGGGCGGCATTGGTGCGGCTGACGGAATTTTCGCACGTCGTAGTGGAGAATATCATCGGCACATTGGCCGAAGCGCCATTGGGGTCCTGGAAGAAAGTGCCCTTGGGGATGTGACGACCGTCGGCAACGGGACCGAAGGCGCCTCGCATCATGCCGTTACCCTTGGTCTTCTGGTTGAATTCTGCGGCGGCTTCGTTGGCGAATCGGAGATATTCGATCCAAGGCATGGAGGTGAGCTTCTTCATGCTGCGGCCCGCCTTCTGATAGATGTACTGACCCAGAGCGGCACTGTAGTTCTGATCGATGGCGCTGTAAATATTTCCACTCAGGGCTACAGCTTTGCTGATCAGACCCTTGCACTCGTCCATTGCGACAAGAGTGCAGACCTTGGCTCCTCCACCCGACTGTCCCATGATGGTAACGTTAGCTGGGTCGCCACCAAAGGCCTCGATGTTGTTCTTTACCCACTTGAGAGCTTCGACAAGGTCGAGGATTCCGACATTGCCGGAATCGGCATAGCGGGGATCGACGGCCGAGAAATCGGAGAAACCGATGGGGCCGAGACGGTGGTTGACAGAGACGAAAACGACATCGCCATAACGGCTGAAGTTCTCGCCGTGGTAGCCATCCTGTTCGATGCCATTGCCATTGGTGAAGCCGCCACCGTGGATCCAGAAGAGGACGGGACGCTTCTTGCCATCAGCCAGGCCCTGGGTCCAGACGTTGAGCTTGAGGCAATCCTCGCCTACGTCGTAGTAGTTCCAATGGTCGGAGAAGGTGTAGTAGTTGTTGGCATATTTGCCCTCGGTGAACTGAGGAGCTGAAGCGCCATAGAACACGGTGGGCAGGGTGTCGGTCCAAGCGGTGGGAGCCTGAGCGGGAAGGAAGCGGCCTTCACCTTCGGTCGTCTTTCCGTAAGGAATGCCGAGATAGGTGTAGGTGCCGTGAAGGATGTAACCCTTGACGTAGCCGTATTGGGTCTTTGCTACGGCGATGTTATCGCCGATGAAGAGCTGCTGATCATCGACGGGAGCGGTGGACTGGGGTGGCTGCTGGGCACAGGAGGCGAGCAGGAGGAGGGTTAGGGGAAGGAGGGGGATGCGTTTCATGATGGGGATTATAAAAGGGTGAGGGATGGGGCGGCCATGGATGGCCGCGGCTTAGACACGGGAAGGGAACATGGCGGCCAAGGACGGCCACTGCGGAGACACGGGGAGGGGAAATGGCGGCCATACACGGCCGCGACGGAGAAACGGGGAGGGAGGCGGCCAAGGACGGCCGCTGTGGGGACACAAGGAGGGGGCGGGTTAGGGCTTTGGGGGCGTGCTTTTGCGCAACTCGGAATATCGCTTGGAGATGTAGAGTTCGCGCTGTTTGTAACGGACCTTGTAGAAGTCATTCGATTCGCCGAGGTAGGCCAGATTGTCGCCTAAAGAGGGATAAATAGACTTGCCATTGGCATTGGTGAAGACCTTGTCGGATGTGGATGGGCCATAACGCAAGCGAACCCCATTGCTCTTGACATGGACGCAGGAGTCCTGAATGAGGAAGCGGTAAATCCCCATATTGTAATCGACCACATAAATCGTATCCTGGGTACGAGTGGCCTCGAAATAGTCTGGTTGGAAAGCGACTGGGGCCTTGTCGAGGGTGACACCGGTCTGACGATCGAGGAGGCAGACATAATCGTCGATATTTGAGCCACCGAAACCTGAAACAATATAGTTGTCGAGCACGTCGAACTGGCCTCGGCACACCTCATAATCGGTCTTCCAAAGGATGCTGTCGGCCTGGATGTCAAAGCAATAGATCAGATAGGATTCATTGCGCATTTCTTCGTTGCCCAAGGAAAGGAAGAAAAGGTCATCGACATAGCGGAAATCGCCCACACGTCCTTCGGCAAAGGCTTCGCTCAGCAGAAACTGACCGGTTAGTTTCTTCTTGGCATCATAGAGAGCTAGGACAGTCCTTGGTGAAGTGATGTTGAATTCCTTCTGATCGAAGACCGCATAGAATCCGAAGTCGGTCTTTTCGAAAAACGAAATCTGCAAGTCATCCACGCCATCGGGACGGGACAGTCCAGCCTGCTGGAACCATATCTCGGAAAGAGTGCTTCCCTTGACACCGTTATGGCCGGTGATGCCGAAGACCTCCTGATAGATCTGGGCGGGTTCGACATCGTAGTAGCCTTCGCCAATCTCAGCTAAGGTCCAAGTGTCATCCTTGACGAGATACTGGGCGTGGGCGAGGGAGAACAACGAGAGGAGGAGGGTTGTAAGGAGGGGTTTCATGGGAGGGCGGGTTGGCAGCCAAGGATGGCTGCGACATTAACATGAACCTGCGGCCAAGAACGGCCGCGGCGGGGACACTTGGAGGCGAAGGGGGGGATGATAGGGTTATTTGGGACGGATGGGGGACTGGGTGGAATTGCCGAGCCAGGAATGATGGAGGTCGGAGGCTTTGTAGTCTTCGACATTGGCGGTGTGGCTGATGAAGGACGTGACGCTGTCGGCATGAATATTCTGGATAGTAATATCCCGAACGGGTTTATTTTTATCGCCGTTGATTTCGACGAGGGCAACGGCGCGGCGACACTTCACATCACGCATCGTGATGCCAGAGATGACGGCAAAGGTGTCCTTTTTAGAGGTCATGAAACCACGCCAATCGCCCCACACGTCGGAATCGATAGCAAAGACACGCTGGAGGGAAGCTGCTTCACATTTTTCGACCAGAATGCTATCGACGTTGGAGAACTGGCGACTGTTGGTTCGTATACTGAGCAGGTCGCCCACTTCACCGGTAGCCTTGCAGTCGTGCATATAGATATTGTGCACACCATGCGAGATCTCCTCCCCTATACTGAGGAGCGCCTTGCCATGTTTGGCCTTACAGCGACGAATCAAGATATTACGCGAGGACGATGGAGCGTTCCAGGTTTCGCAAACTCGTCCGGACTTGATTGATATCGCATCACCACCCTGATTGAAAACGCAGTCCTCGACCACAAAACGACGCGTCATCTCGAGGTCAATACCGTCGTTGCTCCGGCCAAGGGCTGACAAGTCGAGACGACGAGCAACACCTTCCTCGCATCCGAAGAGATGGATGGACCAATGGGGAGATTGGCGGATCTTGAAATCCTCAAGCAGGATGTTCGAGCATTGATAGAACTGGATGAAAGGCGGGCTCAACTTGAACGTATAGCCCGACATATTACGCAAGTAGAATGTGTAGTTGAAGGTACCCCAACGATCGAGGGTCTGAAGGGCCCTGCCGTGTTCGGCTGATGGTTCGAACCACTTCTCCCACACGGACATCTGGGCGCGGAGTGTTCCTGTACCCGAGATACCTATATTCGTCTGACGCCAGGCATAAATCAAAGACTGATAGTTGTAGCACTCGACGCCCTCGAAGGTGGTCATATCTTCGGGAAGGTAGTCGTCGGGATTGGCGCTGAAGATGATTTCCGCACCTTCGGAAAGATGGAGGTCGCAGCTGCTATTGAAACGAATGACACCCATCAGCCACTCGCCTTTCGGCACGACAACATGACCGCCACCGGCGGAGGAACATTCATCCATGGCACGCGCAACCGCCTGGCTGTTGGTTCGAACTATACGCGCGGAATCGGCAGAAGTCGGGTAGCCACCAGGGGGTAATGGACGAGCGCCATAGTCGGTAATCACGAAGTTGCGGTCGGGGAAAACGGGCACCTGCACATCAGACATCGGGAATGGCGTTTCGGAGGTGCTTACGGTATCGTAAGTGACACCTTGCCAGGTTGTGGTCTGCTCCTTTTTGCAAGAGACAACGAGGAGAGCAAGAGCCAGAAGGAATGCGGCTGAAATTCTCATAGAATTGATAAATTTCTATCTTGGTTTATACTATTTTCGCGGCAAATATAACAAATAATCTGTATTTCTCCAAATTTTTGGCTGGTTGAGTTAAAAAATGGGCAAATATTTTGTTTATTTGTGCGAAAAAGGGGGAAAAGAGAGGGGAAATGGCGGCCATCGATGGCCGCGACGGAGACACGAAGAGAGAAAACGAGGGCGACGAAGAAGGGGAAACAGAGAGGGCGGCCATACACGGCCGCAGCGGGGACACAAAAAGAGAAAACGAGGGCGACGAAGGAGGGGAAACAGAGAGGGCGGCCATACACGGCCGCGACGGAGACACGAAGAGAGGGAGGACGAGGGTGACGAAGGAGGGAACCATGGGGAGGGCGGCCATATACGGCCGCGACGGAGACACGAAGAGAGAGCGAACGAGGAGACGAAGGAGGGGGAACAGGGAGGGCGGCCATATACGGCCGCGACGGAGACAAAAGAAGAGGGAGCGAACGAGGGTGACGAAGGAGGGGACATGGGGAGCAAAAGAAACAAAAAAAAGTTGCAAAGGGCGGCTATATGCTTTAGACCTTTGCAACCTGGTCGGGATGACCCGATTCGAACGGGCGACCTCGCGCCCCCCAGACGTGTACTCTACCAACTGAGCTACATCCCGATTTTTGCTCTATCTTTCGATTTTGCGGGTGCAAAGATAGGGTATTGTTTTGATAGTTCCAAATTTTTTATGTGAAAATTTGTAAATTTTCGTTGTTTTTGTTAGAAAAGGCAATGTAATTTCAATATTTTTGCGTATCTTTGCACCGAAAAAACTATAAAAATATGGAAAAGATTGAACGCATCAACAAATATTTGAGTGAATCGGGCGTATGCAGTCGACGGGAAGTGGACGAGCTTATCGCCGACGGACGCGTGGAGGTTAATGGACAACCTGCCCGCATCGGTATGCAGATTGATACGGAACGCGACGTCGTGACCGTGGATGGCCAGAAGGTAGATCCTGAGAATCCGCAGAAGAATGCCATCTCGCAAGAGGCGCTTGACGAGCTCGAGCGCAAGAAGAATCCCTGGTGGGTTGCGCATAATGAACTGAAGCGCCAAAAGACGGCAGCCAAGATGCAAAACCCCAAGAGCAAACTGCTGCGCAAGAAGGCCAAGAGCGGCACTGCCGGTGAACGACGGGTGCTGCGAAACAATGCCGAGGCAATGGACATGGACGAAGCCCAGCTCAAGAGAGAGGTAAAGAAGGAGAATAGGAAGGCCAAATCGTTCAGCGATGTCTTTGCCAATGACAAGCAGGGCCTGATGAACGTCAAGACGCGCCGTGTGGAAGGTGTCAACCCCAAGGCCAAGAGTGTGCGGAAAGGCGGACAAAGACGGACGAAACGAGGACGCTGATGAATTAGGGCGGCCAAGGATGGCCGCGACTACGACACAGTTGGATAAAGGCGGCCATGGATGGCCGCGACTTCGACGATTAATATATATAAGGTATGGCAAAGAAAACGACTAAGGTATTTGATGACTATGGGCTGCTACGTGTAGCCACCGCGATACCCACTGTCAAGGTGGCGGACGTGGAGTACAATCTGAAGCAGCATATCCAGCTGATACGGGAGGCTCACGAGGAAGGTGTGCAACTATTGGCATTCCCCGAGCTATCGCTGACTGGATACACCTGCGCAGACCTTTTCCATCACGAACCATTGCTCAATGCAGCAATTGATGGGCTGAAGCATCTTGCCGAAGCTACGCGCGGCATCGACATGGCCGTCATCGTGGGCGCGCCCCTCTCCTATCGCAATCGCCTCTACAACTGTGCCGTGCTTCTTGGAGACGGCAACATTGTCGGCATTGTGCCGAAAGTCTATCTGCCCAACTACAGCGAGTTCTACGAAGCACGCTGGTTTGCCAGCGGAGCAGAAGTACCTGCAAGTGCGCGCATGGACTTAGGGGCACTGGCAGACAAGCGATACGACAACATCATCTTCGGACAGAACCTGCTCTTCGGCTTCGAAGGATTCACCTTAGGCATTGAAATCTGCGAAGACCTTTGGGTACCCATCCCTCCATCGAGCCGTATGGCCCTAGCGGGTGCCCACGTCATCGTGAACCTTTCGTGCTCGGACGAAGTCACCTGCAAGCATGCCTACCTGCGACAAATGATACAGTCGCACAGCGGACGGCTAATCTGCGCCTATGTCTATGCCTCGTCGGGCTTCGGCGAATCGACGACCGACCTCGTATTTGCCGGCAAGGGAATGATTGCCGAGAACGGCTCGATGCTGGGCGAAAGCGAGCGATTCAAGCTGGAGTCGAGCCTACTGGTGCGCGATGTGGATATTGAAAAACTGAAGGTGCTTCGTCGTTCGCAAACGTCGTTCACACAACTTCAACCTGACTTCGGGCAGCAAAGCGACAAGATGGTATATGGCGACCGTCACCACACGTGTGAGCCCACGCAGAACGGCTATTACACGGTGGAGATGACCAAACTGCCATCGCCCGACTTCAATGCCAAGCTGTTCCGCTACATCGCTCCACGGCCCTTTGTTCCCTCGAACGACGATGATATGGAGGAACGCTGCTCGGAGATCTTCAACATCCAAGTACAGGGCCTTGTGACCCGCCTGAACCACATCAACGCAAAGACCGCTGTAATCGGCATTTCGGGAGGCCTCGATTCCACACTTGCCCTGCTCGTCATTGTCCGTGCCTTCGACAAACTGGGCTGGGACCGCAAACGCATCCTTGGCATCACCATGCCAGGATTCGGAACGTCGGGCCGCACCTATCGCAATGCGCTCGGACTGATGACGGCTCTGGGTATCACGCAACGCGAGATTTCGATCAAAGATGCCGTGCTGCAACACTTCAAGGACCTTGGCATCGACCCAAGCAACAAGGACGTGACGTACGAGAACTGCCAGGCACGTGAGAGGACCCAGATTCTGATGGATGCTGCCAACCAGACGGGCGGTCTCGTAATCGGCACAGGCGACTTGTCGGAGCTGGTGCTCGGCTGGTGCACCTACGATGGAGACCACATGTCGATGTATGCGGTCAACACATCCATCCCCAAGACACTGGTCAAGTATCTGGTGAAGTACGTTGCCATGAAGGGCGATGAAGTGGCAAGGCCCTATCTGCTTGACATCATCGACACGCCCATTTCGCCCGAGCTGACACCGACCAACGCGCAAGGCGAGATAGAACAGAAGACCGAAGACTTCATCGGCCCCTACGAGCTGAATGACTTCTTCCTCTACCATTCGTTCCGTTTCGGAGCCAGCCCGAAGAAGATCTTCCTGCTGGCCAAAGAAGCCTTCCAGAGCGACAAATATAAAGATGTTCGCGAAAGGACCTACGACGACGAGACAATCAAGAAATGGATGCGAAGCTTCTTCCGCCGCTTCTTCCAGCAGCAGTTCAAGCGCTCGTGTCTGCCCGATGGTCCCAAGGTGGGTACGGTTAGCGTTTCGCCGCGCGGAGACCTGCGAATGCCGAGTGACGCGTGTGCGACAATTTGGCTGAACGAATGCGATAAACTGTAAGATTTTCATTTGACTATGCCACGAAGAAACACGTGGCATAGTTTTTGCATTTCTTTTTCGATATGACGGAATGGCGGGATATCGGAATACCGGGATATCGGAATACCGGAATTTCGAAATTATGCGATTCCGAAATATTTGAAAAAAACAAAATCCACAAATAAGAAAAATGACATTTGAAGAATTCAAGTCCTCCCTGGACGCCAGTTTGCTGAAAAAGGTAGAGGACGTTTGTGCAAAAGATAAAGATGTGACCGAAGCCGATGCGAAGGTGCTCTACGACTTTATTCTCGACGTGGCAGTGCCCGCCCTGGGCGAGGATCAGGTTGGGGAACCATTTCGCTATCTCAGCAGCTCGACCAACGGCCTTCGACCAGACGATTTGAAGGCTGTGATCGGTGACGACTTTGACGCCGAGCTTTGGGAGAAGCTGCGCACCGGACTGGGTTTCGAGCTTTTCGTAGAACGACAACTGACACCGACGTGCAAGGTCATCGACTTCCGATTCCCTCCCATACGCGTGAGCCTGCAGAAGATGTTGGGCGAAGGAGCCTATCGGGCATGTGCCAGTGACCTCGGCTATCACCTGCTTGAGCATTGTCAGGCAGGCGATCCCGTGCGAGATATCCAGGCCATGCACCTCCTGCTGGATGGCGACGAGGCTGCTGCAGCTGCAGAATATATCAGCCAGGCCGATGGCGAGTCGCTTCGCCTTGCCATAATGACCATGGGCAATGCGCTCAAGGATGGTCCGGAATACGTGAAGCAGTGCGTCTATGACATGCCTCTGGTGCAGAGCGAGAATGTCGATCAGAAGAAGATCCTTATGCTGCAGCTCAACGACTGCATCGCCATTGTCGGCAATCCGGACCGGCAGAAGGAGGTGGCCGAACGGCTCCACAACATCGTTGGAACACTGATTCAACAGGGCAACAATGAGATCACCGTTCTGCTGGGTGTTGCCAAGCTTCGTATCGCACAAAGTGCCCGCACACGTGCCCAGATTGCGCGTCAGCAGCAGAAGGAAGACGAAGCCAAGCAATTTGAACAACAGGCACAGCAGACCTTCATCAGCGCGCTCAACTACCTGCTGCCGCCCCTTCAGCAAGCCGATCCCACTACCATCAGCGACGAACAGATTCGGCAGTACTGGCTCTGCCTGAAGATCTGCCAGGAGATGGCGCAACCCAAGGCCATCAGCCTGCTCTTTGAAGCCATCATCAAGGTGGAACAGGCGCAGATTGCAGCCCTTGCCAACAAGCATGCCGACACAAGTGATGCCAGCGAAGAGGCAGAAGCCGACGAAAAGCGCGGCCATCAGCTTTCGAACAGCATCATCGACCAGCATATCGATATGTCGAAGCTCTACTATCAGATGCAACCAGCCTTGCAGGAGCAGTTCACCAACTATTCGGAGGGCTGTATCTCGCTGATCCAAGCCTATCTGGAGGGCCTGAGCAAAGAAGACGAAGACAAGTACAAAGGCCATGACGAAGAGCTTCGTCTGTGCAACTACTACCAGACGCTGGGCGAACTGTATGACCACCTCGGCAAGACGGAAGAAAGCTACGACGCCTATACAGAAGCCCAGATCCGCCAAATGCGCTACCTCGCCGCATTGAAAAAGGAAGACGAAGAGAAAGGCATCCAGATGTCGCCACGCTCCCTCATCGCACGACTCACCTTGAGTGTGACCAACCACAACCTGGGTCTGTACTACCGCAAGGAAGGCAAGTCGCATCGTGACCTCTCGGTGCTGCTCCGTTCGAACATGGACCTTGCTCTGGACTGCTTCAAGGCTTATCCTCGCGATGGTCGCGTAATACACTTTGTGATCAATGCTGCCCTCGAACTGGGCGACCTGCATCACAAGAGCAAAGGCCTGAAGGCCGAAGTTGACACCTACACCCGTGTAATCAGCCAGTTCGGCGTACTCAACAACATACGGCTCGACCAACAGTTGTGCGTGGATATGGCAATGATTCACACCAAGTGCGGACAATGCCAGGCCGACAACAACATACGGCGCTATCAGGATGCCATGCGCAACCTCGACATTGCCCAAAAACTGTGGGCATCACTGGCACAAAACACCAAGAATCCGGAGTTCCAGAAGAATGCGGACGCGGTGGCCAAGATGATGAAACAGATTGGGAAGTGAGGATGGCTGCGGCCAAACTTGGCCGCTGACGAGGACTGGAGAGGCCGCCAAATACGGCGGCCGACGGAAACGCTTGAAGAGGCCGAAAAGGACGCGGCTGACGAGGACTGGAGAGGCCGCCAAATACGGCGGCCGGCGGGGACGCTAATAACAACAAAAACAACGAAAGAAGATATGGATAGTTTTCATGATTTAGTGATACATAGGCGGAGCATCCGGAAATACACGGGCGAACTGCTTGATCCAGACCAGGTGAGAATGATCCTGGAGGCGGGGCTGATGGCCCCTGCGGGTAAACGGCGCAATCCGTGGCATTTTGTGGTTGTTGACGACCCGGAGACCTTGCAGAAGCTGAGTGAAACGCGGCCAATGGGTACCGCACAGATTGCGAAATGCGCGTTAGCCATTGTACTTTGTGCCAACCCTGCTGAATCGGACACCTGGATCGAAGACCTTTCGATAGCGAGCATCCAGATGCAGCTTCAATGCACCGATCTGGGACTGGGCAGTGTCTGGTGCCAGATGCGAGCACGAGAGAATGCGGATGGTGTGCCAGCGCCTTATCTGGTTCGACAGATTCTGGGCATACCGGAGGAATATGAAGTGCTCAATGTCCTGGCTATCGGACATATTGGAGAGGAGCGCAAACCTTACGACACGGCCAAGCTGCAGTGGGAGAAGGTGCATGCTGAGAAATGGTGAGTGAACACCAGGATATGATATGAACGGCGGGCAGCGGAGGATGACCTCTGCTGCCCGCTGGATTTTTTATGAGGGCGGCCAAAAACGGCCGCGACGGGGACGCTTGAAAAGCGGCCATATACGGCCGCGACGAGAACACGGACGGGGCGGAACGAGGGCTGCCTTTGATGGCCGTGACGGGACACTTGCAAAGCGGCCATATACGGCCGCGACGAGAACACGGACGGGGCGGAACGAGGGCGGCCATTGATGGCTGCGATGGGGACGCCTGAAGAACGGCCAAAAACGGCAGCGGGGGTACAAGAGGGGGAGCGCAGAAGAGAACGAAAGAGGTGTCAGTACTTGAAGGAGGAACCTCCGACGAACTCGCGCATGATGGAGGTGGGCGGGATTTCCTTGTCGCTCACGGCTACGAAGTAATGGATGAATTTGAGAAGGCGGTGGGACTCGCAATACTCCGGACTATTCTTAGGCACTGACGCCAGAATGGGTTCGGCATGGTTGCGAAGCACGGCGAACTCGATATGGAGGGCGGAATTGAACATCACATCGGCTGTTTCCTGATAGGGGAAGATCCACTTCATCTCGCCATCACAAACCGAAGGCCACTGGGCTATTGTCTGCTGGGCTGTGAAGGCCCCCACATTGTAGTCGCGAATGATGCGGCGCAGCAGACGGCAATCGGATGTGGGAATCCAGTTGTGGTCGTCGAGAGAAATGCTGGTGAGGCACGAGATATAGATCCTGAACTTCAGCGACTCTTCGATCTGGGAAGTCAGCTCCGGGTTGAGCGCATGGATACCTTCGATGAGGAGCAAGGAATTACGACCCATCTTGAGTTTTTTGCCATTGTATTCCCGCAGGCCTGTCTTGAAGTTGAACTCAGGCACTTCGACACGTTCGCCGCGAAGCAAGGCATTCAAGTCGCGCACCATCGTCTCGCTATCGACAGCCGAGATGTTGTCGAAGTCGTATCGGCCATCGGGGAACTTGGGCGTATCGACACGATTGACAAAATAGTCGTCGGTTGAGATACTCATCGGCTTGAGGCCACACGCCTTGAGCTGGATGGACAGACGCTTGCAGAACGTCGTCTTACCGCTGGAAGAAGGTCCCGTAATCAGAACAACACGACAGGGACGTTCGGGGTCCTGGTAACGGCGGTTTATTTCTTCGGCAATCTCTACAATCTTCTTCTCCTGCAGCGCTTCGCTGACTTGTATCAGCTCACTGGCATAACCCGACTTGATGGCAAGATTGACATCACCCACATTCGAAAGACCCATGATGATGCTCCACCGCACATATTCGGCAAAGGTTTCGAATGTGCGGGGCTGATCCACCTTTGGAGCCAAAATGGTAGGATTCTTCATATCGGGCACACGCAACAGAAGACCATCCTGATACTTTTCGAGCCCCCAGATGCCGATGTAGCCGGTGCTGGGCAGCAATGGACCGTAGTAATAATCAACGGTATCGTCGAGCAGATAGTAATCGCTATAGACGCGGTCGCTGGTTTCGAGGAGCTTCACCTTGTCGAAATTGCCGTGTTCGCGAAAGATGCGAACAGCGTCCTCGGTAGGTGCCTCACGATGGTGGAACGCACTATCGCCGTCGATGATCTGCTGCATGCGCTGACGAATCTGTTCGACATCGTCGGCAGTAGCATGGTCGGCTGCTCGGGTGTAGAAATTGCAGTAGTACCCATTGGAGATGCTGTGCTCGATATACAAGCGGCTCTCGGGAAAGATCTCGGAACATGCCTTGTAAAGAACGAAACATAATGAACGCGTGTATATGCGCATGCCCGCAGGATCGTTCAGACCGACAAACTCAATATCGCGGCTCTGATAGACGCGGAACTTGAGTCCCTGGGACGCATTGTTGACCTTGGCAGAAACGACCTGATAAGGGATGTTGAGTTCAGGCTGGAGCTTCTGGTAGATCTCGAGGAGCGAGCTACCTTCGGGGAAGGAGTAGGTATTATTGTTGTTTTTGCAACGTATTTGAATCATAATATTTGCAAACTGAGGTAATAAATGTGCTGCAAAGGTAATGCTTTTCTTCTAAAAAAACAAAAAAAAAAACCAATTCTTTGCTAAAATTTGGTCATTTCTATTTAAATATGTATATTTGCACCCCAAAAAAGAATGATAAAGATGAAAACGACTGCTATATCCCTGTTGTTGTTCCTGTCGGCCGGCCTCCTCTCGACGGCCCCTGCTCAGGATCGTGCCCAGTTAGAACACGAACTTGCCGTCACGGCATACAACTATGCCGTCGGGTGTGCCGAACGCGAGAAATACGACGAAGCCCTTGAGGGCCTCACCCACATCCCTGCCGGACGTCTTAACCAGCAGCAGCTGGGCTGGGTGGACAGCCTCCGCATGAAATGTGAAATCATGGCAGGTCATCCTGCGCCTGCGCATGAGATTCCGCTCACCGAATCCGAACTGCTCGAAATCGACGACCAGAGCGCTGCCTTTGTACACGGCATACAGGCCTACCAGCAAGGCGACTACGCCACAGCCAAGAGCCTTATGACCGAAGCCATTGACCTCGACGACGGCCCCCGTGAGCAGGTTCGCATCGAAGCATTCTTCTGGCGAGGACTGTGTGAATACCAGCTGGGCAACTGGGAAGCCTGCTGCCAGAATATGATCACCTTCAACGACATCAAGAATGCCAATACGGAGATTCAGTATGACGCGCTTGCCTACTATACGATGGGTTATGCACGCATGCATGAGAACAAATGGCGGCATTCGCGCATCAACTTCGAACGCTACCTCGAGCGACAGCCCGATAAGGATCTCAAGAGCTATCGTGATGGCGAAGCACGTCTAAAGGAGTGCAAAGCCCTTGAAGCCCGCAGTTCGAACTCCTTCAAGAAGCCTCTCAACATGGTACCCGTCGAAGCGAACTTCGGCGAAATTGTAGCTATCCGCGAATCGCTCAGAAAGGTTGACAAACAGAAGTCGAAAGAAGAGGAGGAACGAGCCAAGGCCATCGAAGTCTGGCGCAAGTGGCGTGCCCCCTACATCCAATAAACCGAAAACCAAAGAAATGTTTTTATAAACTATGAATCTAGTTATTGTCGAGTCGCCTGCCAAGGCGAAGACCATCCAGAAATTCCTTGGTAACGACTATAAGGTTACTTCAAGCTACGGTCATATCAGAGACCTCAAGAAACGAGACTTCAGCATAGATCTGGACAACCATTATCAACCTATCTACGAGATTCCAGACGACAAGCAGGAACTGGTCAGCAACCTGCAGAAGGAGGCCAAGAAGGCCGATATGGTATGGCTGGCGTCCGATGAAGACCGCGAGGGAGAGGCTATCTCGTGGCACCTTTGCGAGGTGCTCAATCTCGAACCCGAGCGGACCAAACGCATTGTCTTCCACGAGATCACCAAGTCTGCCATCCTTGCTGCCATCCAGTCGCCCCGCAAGATCGACATGGACCTCGTGAATGCACAACAGGCACGTCGCGTGCTGGACCGCATCGTTGGCTTCGAACTATCGCCTATCCTTTGGCGCAAAGTGAAGCCGGCGCTTTCGGCCGGTCGCGTGCAGTCGGTTGCCGTGCGTCTCATCGTGGAACGTGAACGCGAAATCGAAAATTTCAAGGCAGAAGCGAGCTACCGCGTCACCGGCACCTTTGCCACCCTCGATCCCCAGAGCGGACAGCCCGTCCTTTTCAACGCGGAGCTCTCCCAGCGCTTCAAGACCAAGGAGGAAGCCATGGCATTCCTGAAGAAGGCTGCATCAGCGCAGTATAAGGTCAGCGACATCCAGCAGAAGCCCATCAAACGACAGCCTGCCCCACCCTTCACGACCTCTACCCTTCAGCAGGAGGCAGCCCGGAAGCTTCATTACACCGTAAGCCAGACCATGAGCATTGCCCAGCGACTCTATGAAGCCGGACAAATCACCTATATGCGTACCGACTCGGTAAACCTCTCCACGCTCTGCCTCAACGCATCGAAGGAGCAGGTCCTCAAGACAATGGGCGAGAAATACCTGGAGACTCGCAACTACGTGACCCATACCAAGGGTGCACAGGAGGCACACGAAGCCATCCGTCCCACCTACATGGACCAGCAGACCATCGAGGGTTCGACAGCCGAACAGCGTCTCTACGAACTCATCTGGAAACGCACGATAGCCAGTCAGATGGCCGATGCCATCATCGAGAAGACAACGGCTGAAATCAGCATCCTAGGCGACAAGAACGATGTGGCACCAGTGAAAGATGAGATGAAGTTCATCGCAACGGGCGAAGTCATCAAGTTCGACGGATTCCTCAAGGTATATATCGAAAGCAATGACGAAGAGCTGGAAGCCGAGAACGAAGGAGGTGGTCGTCTGCCTGCCCTTGAAGCCGGGCAGAATCTTGACCTTCAAGGTGTCGATGCCATAGAACGTTACACCATTCATCCACAGCGCTATACCGAGGCTTCGCTCGTGAAGAAGATGGAGGAGCTTGGCATCGGACGACCTTCGACCTATGCTCCCACCATCTCGACCATCCAGGCTCGCGAATATGTTGCCAAGAGCGATCGCCCTGCAGAGAAACGTGAAATCACACGTCTGCATCTCGATGTCAAGACAGGAAAAGTCTCCAGCAAAACCAACGAGGAGACCTACTGCAACGACAAGGGCAAACTCATCCCGACGGATATCGGCGTCGTGGTAAACGACTTCCTCACCGAACACTTCCCCGAAATCATGAGCTACAATTTCACGGCTACGGTGGAAGGCGAGTTTGATGAGATTGCCGAGGGCAAGGAACAATGGGCAGACTGCATCGACAACTTCTACAAGCTCTTCCACCCGCTCATCACCACAACGCTTGACGAACGTTCCGACCATAAGGCTGGTGAGCGAATCCTTGGCAAGGACCCGAAGAGCGGGCATACCGTTTCGGTAAAGATCAGTCGATATGGTCCGGTGGTTCAGATTGGCGCAGCCGACGAGGTCAACAAGCCCCAGTTTGCTGCCTTGCAGAAAGGCATGAGCATCGCCACCATCACGCTTGAAGAAGCCCTGAAGCTCTTCGAACTGCCCAAGGATCTGGGCGAATTTGAGGACAAGACCGTCTCGGTCGGCATCGGCAAGTTCGGTCCCTACATTCGCCACGACAACAAGTACATCTCCATTCCAAAGGATATCAATCCGCACGAGATTTCACTGGAGGAGGCTATCCAGCTCATCGACGAAAAGCGCGAGGAAGATCGTCGGCGTATCCTGCGCACCTTTACGGAAGATCCCGAACTACAGATGCTCAATGGTCGCTTTGGACCCTACCTTTCGAAGGGAGGCAAGAACTACAAGCTGCCACGCAGCAAGAATCTGGAGGAACTCTCCTACGAGGAATGCGTTGAGATCATGAATGCCGCTGATGCCTCTACAGACGATAGCGAGAAGAAGCCTCGTCGTGGACGTTACAACAAGAAGAGTTAAGAGGGGTTCTAAATGGTTTTGAGGGGTTAAGAAAGGCTTATTTAACGTGAATCCGACAAGACTTATCTATAAACTGGCGTTCGAGCGGCGATACAAGCAGCTCGAACGCTATGCTACACATGCCCACGAGCTGCAACAGGAACAGCTGGCGTGGCTGGTTAATTGTGCACAGGAAACTGACTTCGGGAAGCAGCATGGTTTTGCTTCGATGCTCCGAAAAGAGGGGAACGTCCTGAAAGCGGACTACCGCATCTTTTCCGAGAAGGTTCCCCTCTCGAACTATGACCAGCAGAAGCCCTGGATCGAGCGTATGGCCAAAGGCGAGTCGAATGTGCTTTGGCCTGGACTCTGCCGATGGTTTGCCAAGTCATCGGGCACAACTTCCGACAAGTCAAAGTATATCCCCGTCACCGATGACGGACTGAAGCTCTGCCATTATCGTGGTGCCACTGACTCGATGGTCATCTATCTGGCTCTCAATCCAGAATCGAGGATCTTCAGCGGAAAGGGACTCATCCTTGGCGGTTCTTTCTCGAACGAACCTTTGCCAAAGGGCATTCATGCAGGTGACCTTTCGGCCACCTTGATCCAGAATGTGACACCGGCCGTCAACTTCATCCGTACTCCCAGCAAGGAAGTAGCCCTGATGGGCGAATGGGAAGCGAAGCTGAAGGCTCTTTGCGCCACAACCAAGGATGTCAACGTGACCAATATCTCGGGTGTACCCTCGTGGATGATGGGCGTACTGAAGAACATCCTGGCCGAAACGAGCAAGAAGGACATCACCGAAGTGTGGCCCAACCTCGAATGCTTCTTCCACGGTGGCATCGCCTTCACCCCCTATCGTGAACAGTACAAGCAACTGATCCCTTCGGACAAGATGCACTACCTGGAGACCTACAATGCGTCGGAGGGATTCTTTGGCGTTCAATCGTCGTGGGAGAGCAATGACCTGCAACTCGTCATCGACAACAAGATCTATTACGAGTTCATTCCGATGGACGAATTTGAGGAAGGAAGCAGCACGATGCATGCTGTTCCCTTGACCGAAGTGGAACTGGGCAAGAATTATGCCATGGTCATCTCGACACCAGGACTTTGGCGCTACATCATCGGCGACACCGTACGCTTCACGCAGCGCGATCCCTACAAGTTCTTCATCACCGGACGCACCAAGGCCTTCATCAATGCCTTCGGAGAGGAACTGATGGTGAGCAACGCCGACGAAGCATTGGCCAAGACCTGTGCAGAAACGGGCGCACGCATCCTGGACTATACGGCAGCCCCTACTTTTGCCGTCCTTGACGAAGGCAATGTTGCCCACGGGTCGAAAGCCCGTCATACATGGATCATTGAGTTCTCTCAAGCGCCCAAGGACCTAGAAGATTTCGCCGAGCGCCTTGACAAGCACCTGCAGGAAGTCAATTCGGACTACGAAGCCAAGCGCTACAAGGGTATCTTCCTCGACCGGCTGGAACTGATCGTGGCCAGACAAGGACTCTTTACCGACTGGCTCTCCCAAAAGAAAGGCAAACTGGGCGGTCAGCTCAAGATACCGCGTCTCAGCAATTCACGCAGCTATCTGGAGGAACTGATTGAGATGAACAGAACGAACTAAAAGAAAAAACTGCACGCAGTATCGTGCAGTTTTTTCTATTTTTGGATATCTTTCCGTACATAATCATCATACAATTCCTTTACACGTGCGACTTTCTCTTCTCGTGAAAGTTCGGCAGGAATCCAGTGGATGGGAATACCACGACGCTCCATGCCACGGAACCAGGTCATCTGGCGTTTGGCGAACTGGTGGATAGCGATTTCAAGCTGACGAACCATCTCGTCGTAGGAGAGTTCACCGATCAGATAGAGGGTGAGATACTTGTATTCGAGGCCGTAGTAAATCAGATCCTGGGGTGGGATGTGACGTTCCTCCAAAAGTTTGCGCACTTCTTCGACCATACCAGCATCAAGGCGTTCGCGCAAACGTCGCGAGATGCGCTCACGTCGCACATCACGATCGACTTCTGTGCCCACCACGAGACTTTTGACTGCAGGATAACCTGTGAGCTGCTCGGCATGAGTACGATAATAATCGCGTATCTCTATCTCGCGAATGGCACGTTTACGAGTGTCGGTGTCGGTCTGATTGTGGAGGGTCTTGTACGTCTTGAGGATTTCGGCAAGCTCCTCCAAGGACTTGTCTTCGAGCTGCTTCCGCAGTTCGGGATTTTCAGGCACCTCGTGCATCTCATAACCCCTCAATATCGACTCGACGTACAGGCCGGAACCACCACACATCACAGGCAGCAGGCCACGGCTTAACATATCGTCATAGACACGATGGAAGTCGCGCTGGAACTCGTAGATGGAATACTTGTAACCTGGTTCTCGAATGTCGATGAGGTGGCACTTGACCTGCTTGATGATGTTGCCAGCGTCATCGCGAACGAGGTAATCCTCCAAATCCTTGCCCGTGCCCAACGTCATGTCGCGATAAACCTGGCGCGAGTCGGCCGAAATGACCTCAGTATCGTAGGCCAAGGCCACATCAACGGCCAATCGTGTCTTGCCACTGGCAGTAGGTCCGACGATGGTAATCATCTTCAATTAACAATTAACAATTAACAATTAATAATTAACAATTAACAATTAGCAATTAACCATTATCTCCTGCTGATCGTAGGCTAAATGAACGGTGTCGAGCAATTCCTGCGGGAAGAGCTTTAGGAGTTCCTGACTCAATCGCCGTTCAAAATCGGCATGTAGTCCCATATCGTGGCTCATGTGGGTAAAGAAGGTCTGACGCGGCTTGAGAAGCTCAACGATAACCATTGCTTGTGCCACACTATAATGCGTCGGATGCTCTGTCCAACGCAGGGCATCGATGATCAGCGTGTCAATTCCTTTGAGCTTCGGCAGGTCACGCTCGTTAATCTTCGTACAATCGGTGATGTATCCCAACGCTCCAACCCGATAGCCTAAGATTGGAAGTTCACCATGATAGCATCGTATGGGAGTCACCTCCGTCTCTCCTACCTGGAAGACATCGCCCTGACTGGGATGCACGGTATGAAGAATGAGCTTCGGAACCCCGGGATATTGATGCACGAAGATATAATCCCATCGCGTGAGCAGCGACTGGCTCATCGCTTTGTCGGCATAGGTCGGAAGTGGTGTCCAATAGGCCCAGGGGCGCAAATCATCGAGGCCATAGCAATGGTCAAAATGGTTGTGAGTGAGCAAGAGTGCGTCGAGTTTGGTGATGTCGGCACGCAAGGCCTGCAGACGAAAATCCGGACCGCAATCGATCAAGATATCCTTATCGTCATCGGTGTGGATCAATGCACTACAACGCAAACGGTTGTCATGCGGGTCCTTGCTTGTGCAGACCTCACATTTACAAGTGGGCATAGGCACACCGATGCTCGTGCCGCTTCCCAAGATTGTTATCTTCATTTATTACACTTTTTTTAATCAATCTTCTTCGCCCTTGATTTCGAGCAACGACTTGTACTCTTCATTTTCGGGATCGAGTTCGGCGTAGATGGTGATGGGCAGTTCGGGGAGACCTGCCAATGCCTCATTGAGGCGCTCTCCGAAGGCCTTGTTATTGCGACAGATGAAAACCATGTCACGCTTTCCCTGACCCGTATAGACACCAGTCAGAATGGCAAGCTTGTCCTTCTCCATAGCCGCCTGCAGACGATCCTGCACAGCCTCCATGATCTGAGCCTCCTTGTCGATAGCGGGCAAACCCTGTGCGTCCTTCTCATAATGCCAGGTGACCTCGATGCGCTCCTTCATCTTGCCCTGCTTGATCCAGGCATCAATGTCGGAACGGCCCGAAATATAGGTGATTGTGTTGTCTTCGTTCTGCGAGATTGCAGTGAACCATTTGTCAGAAAGTGTCATTTTTATAAGGGAGTAAAAGAGTAGTAAAAGGGTTATTAAAGGGGAGTAAAAGGGACGATACCTTTGCTTGATGTGTAGGAAAGGAAAAAGAAGACTTAATAAAGGGTTGAAAGGCGGGCACCGGGGTAATAGTGGGCAAGAATCTCTTCGGCAGAGAAGCCCTTGAGTGCCATGGCAGCTGCACCAATCTGGCAGAGACCTACTCCATGTCCCCAGCCATGTCCCTTCAAGAGGAAATGTTTCGAGTCGTCTGCGGGAGACAGGATTTCCTCCACATCAAACCACGAACTGTAGAGATGACTCTTGGAGAGCGCCTTCCGGATGAGCAGTTCTTTTCCTATCTCAATAGTCTTCTCGCTACCAACTATCTTCAGCAGCTTGATTCGGCCGGATGCTCCCCTTTCGACAGGCAGAAGGTGCAGAATTCTGCCCACTCCCAAGGAGAGTTTCTCTTCGAGCAGTTCGGACAATTCCTGCTGCGTATATTCTACCTGCCAATCGTGGAAATCGACAGTCTGCTGGTCGTAGTTGTTCAGCACCTGACTCAGGACAGCCTGCAGCCCGCCTGGCAACGTCTCGATGAAAGAAGGGGAACAATAGGGATCGTCCACATCACGAAGATAGTCAAAATCGATGTCCTGCCAGCAGGTGCTGAAAAGCTCAGTATGGCCTCCGCAACATTTGCTGAATCGAGCATCACAAATCTTGCCGTCTGTATCGGTCAGCACGATGCCACGGGTAGTCTGAATGGCCTCTTCGACGAGTGGAGAAACCTGACGCGTGATGCCCTGATAGCGCTGGCAATGATCGTCGGCACAGACATCGTAGAGCTTGTGGTCGGAATGGTCCCAATACTTGATGATCACCTCTCCTCTTGTCCCAGCAGCTTCCTCCCCTGCCCTTCCTTGAACAATAGAAGAAATAGCTTCTCTCTTGTGTTTTGAGGAGCGGATTTGTCTTAGCACCCAACTGCGGCTGATGATGGCATGTGCCTTGAGAAGCTCGAGACTATTGGTGGCAGCCATCTCGGACGAAATCACACTGGCCAGATATTGTTCGACGGGGACAAGGTTGATGGCATGGAGTTGTCCTTCGCGAGCAATGATATGCAAGGATCCTCGAAACACCTGATCCTCGGTCTGTTGCCAATGGAATTGCTTGCCTATGGTAACACCTTCGAGCGTGAAAGGTTCGGCATGCGTCCAGTATTCGCTCATCTCCTGAACCTCCACACGGTTGGAACTGTAGTCCATGACATCCTTCATCCGGTCTTCACCAATATAATGCATTGCATGAACACGTTCGTCAGCCGAGAAACGGATCTCCTTGCCCTCCATGACACCGACATGCAGCATGGGTTCCTGCTTGTAGCACTGGTTCATCATATCGCGAAGTATTTCGGGAGTGAGCTTGTCGAAATCCTCTTTGCGGCAAAGCGGAATCAGTCCGCAGAACTCCAGGCAAGCCGGGCTGTAGATTACCTTCTTCGGATCGTCATCGGGAAGGAAATACTGCGTTGGACGGTGTGCCTTGCGATCGATCACCAGCCAATAGGCTATGCTACCTTCGGTCCAGGTCACGATATTCTTATGATCCGAATCCTCGATATGCGGGATATGCTGGGTAACGCCCAACTGCGTCCGCACATCCTCACTCCATCCTATCAGCGGCACACAGCTTTTGGGCACAGCCTGGAAATGCATATGGTCGGGAGCACTTGCTCCGGAACATGCGCCGTTGAAAAAGATGAGATAGTCGGGGAATAGGTCGGCAAAATAGGCCATATCCCACATCCTCCCCTTGAAATCCTGTCGAATATGCTCCTTGCAGATGATCGTGAAATGATGATCGACAATCGGGAATGGATTGACGGCCACCAGATACTGATGATGGAGTGGCAGTGTATCGATTTGCACTCGCAGCTGCTGCTCGGGCAAGGCATGTTCGCAGAGGAAGCATGGACGCACCTCATCCTTCTGCTCCACCCCCATCGTCATCGGCTTGCCATTGACGATGAGAGCCTTGGCACTGGTCGAACGTCCCGGGTTGAAGGCCAATACATATTCGCGTCCATCGACGACAAGCTTGCGACGTCCGGCTTGCGACAGTTGCTCATATCGCTGGCGACATTCAGGCCACTGGGCTAACTGCCGTTCAAAAAAGGAATTCAGATCAAGCATGGGAAGGTCTTGAAGTTATGATATCTTTGAATGAAGGCTACGACGGGCCAGGAGCTCAATGGTACGGATGCGATCCTTATAGAGATTGTTCCGGTTGACTTTCTCGCGGCTCAAGGCAGCATCACTATTGCCGCTCCACCGGCGACAATCATAAAGGGAGTCGTAGATGCGCCCCAGACGATACTCGCGAGTGATGCGCAGCATAGCTGCATAGTCCTCGCCATAACTCGTATTCGGCAAAGGATACTGCAACAACAGGTCCCGACGGAAAGCACGGGGAGCGCCCAATCCATTGATGCGAAGGGCATTGTTCATTCCGTTCTCAGGAGTCCACTCCTTGTGATCTATGACTCCAGGAGGAAGTTCGTTCAGGTCGAAATCGGTTAGACGATAACTCCCGACCACAGCCATACAATTCTGTTGGGCAAAGGCATCGACAATCTGCTGAAGGGTTGCAGGGCCGGAATACATGTCGTCGCTGTCGAGCTGAACAACATACTGGCCACAAAGCGGAGAACTGACGGCCTTGTTCCAACAACCACCGATAAGGAGAGTCGTCTCTTCTGGAATGAGATGCACCACGCGCTTATCGAGCTGAGCTATTTCGTTGATAACCGCCGTCGTTCCATCGGTGCTGTGATTATCCACAACAAGGACGTTGAAGCAGAAGTCGGTCTGCTGAGCGAGCGCAGAACGAATAGCGTCGCGAATGGTCTTGACGCGATTAAAGACCGGAATAACCACACTTGCCAATGGGCGGTCCTTCTCCTCCTTCAGTGGCTCAGCGGGCTTGAGAGCAAGAGGGTCAATCCATGCGCCATTGGCTCGTAACCAATTCGTCAAAGCAACCTCATATTCCACCTGAACCTCGCGATTACGAGGATTGACGTAATCGAACTGCGAACCCGTAGTCTCGGTCTCGGGACAGAACGTGTAGAGATACTCATTCAGATGGAACGGAAGGAACGGAGCACTACCACTGCTTTGAAGACGCAAGTCGTAGAAAGCGGCAAAGCGATATTGCGCCAATGGATCGACCTTGTCAAAAGCATCGACACGAAGCAATACCAGAGGTCCAAAGTCAAAATCATCGCGTAGCGAACCCTCCTGATAGTCGATGCACTCACAACGCTGATCGGCTTGTCGAAAGTCGGTATAAAGCATCCTTCGGCCGGTATCCTTCAATACTGCAATCATGCGTAGCAACTCCTGTTCCTTCAGTTCAACTGTGCCTGGAGAAAGCTGCAAGAGGACCCAACGGGCATCGAGAGCAACAAGACGTTCGCGCAATGCGTTGACTTCTGTCGAAGAACACACCGATGGCAACAGAGCCATTGCACAACGTGCTCCTTCGTGTATAAGGACTGGTTTATCTGTACCGCGTAGTATCATTCTATTGGAAAATTTTATTAATTGGTGCAAAGATAATGATTTTTTTGCAAACATGGCCAATTCTATTGCAAAAAATACTATTTCGGACGAAAAAATAACGAAAAAAGACATTGAAGAACTTGAAACAGCTCTCCAATGCCTTCCTTATCTTGTGAAAAAGCACATCAACGATACATTCCCGACCAACGACGAGACCGGGTGCCCGGGTACGTAGTTGGGAAAATGCTCCAAGCAGTTCCCTTATACCGATTGACAGCACCTGCAGGAACATAGAGACGAGTGTAGTTCATATCATTTCCGAACACGTTATCGCCCATCTCAGCAGGTCTGCTTCCGTAACAGATACACTCCACCATCGAACTGCGTTCAAAAGCATGGCTACCAATGCTCTTCAGATTCTCGTAGAATGTCAGGAACTGCAGAATAGTACCATCGAAAGCGTAAGCACCAATCCTTTCAAGGGAACGAGGGAACTGCACTTCAGCCAGACCCCAGCACTCATAGAAGGCATAATCAGGCACCTCCTTGAGACCTTCGGGAAGGGTAACTTTCTTGAAATTCTTGCAAGTGGAGAAGGCTGCAGTAGCCAATGCCTTCACGCCCTTGGGGATAACGTATTCTCCACCTTTTGCTGTTGGACAACTGATGAGCGTAGTGCCATCGGCCGAGAAAAGAACACCATCGACTGCCTTAAAGGACGTCGAACCAGCTGCTACCTCATAGGCCTTCAAATTGAAGCAATGATCAACAACATGGGAACCAAACTGCCTGATGCTGGCAGGAAGTACGAGCGTCTCAATCAGGTCACAGCCCTTGAATGCGGTATCGGCCACAGCCACCACATTATATACAAACTCATCGGCAGGATTGACGATCTGCTCGGGAATAACAACGCGACCCGAAAGGAAGAGCGAGTCCTCGTCGTCGTAGCAAACATTTACATTCTGGCCCTCGAGCACAGTATAACGCAGTCCGTCCTTGGCAAAGGAGTTCTGTGCAAATGCCCGGCTTGAACCGAACACGACACAAAGGGCAGCTATCAGGATAGATAATATATTCTTCATAATTATTTGTTCTGTTTTAAGTCATCTGAACATATGTAAGAATCAGTAAGCTGTACGTGTCTGCTTGCTGTCAGTCTGGTTGAGACGATTCGACTCGTGTCTGTTCAGCTTGATGTCGTTAGCCTTATCCTCGACTGTAGGAGTGAAGCTTGCGTCATGAGGCTTGATGTAGAAGACGACTGCACGGTTCCATTCGTTGACGATAGAGAAAGGCTGTTCCTCGTCGCCCTTATAATCCATGCTCAGGCGGCTTGGATCGACGCCATACTCCTCGACAAGAATATTATAGACTGTCTGAGCACGCTTCTGCGAGAGCATCATGTTGTACTTGGGATAGGCTGTCTGAGCATCGGCATAACCCGTAATGACGACATCGAGATTAGGATGCGTCTCGAGGAAATTTGCTACAGAACGAACGTTACGACGCTGGGCATCGGTAACGAAGGTCTTGTCGATATAGAACGACACCGTGGTCTGAAGCATCTCGTTGTAGTGAACGTTCTCGATAACCTCTGGTTCGGGAGCAGGAGGAATTGGGCCAATATAATCCTTCACAATCACCTCTCTCGTCACACTGCGACGGTTGCCATCGTGATCCTTCACATAATAGATTGCTCCAAACATTATGTCCACGTAGGAGTCGTAAACACGACGGAAGCGCATGCCATTGTATGCGTCATCGGTACCATTGAACGAAACATCGAGATTAAGGCTCCAGGCATCCGAAAGGCGGTAGTCTGCAATCAAGCCGATATGACCTGCAAAGTACCATTTGTTCTTGGTCTCCACACGGTAGCCATAGCCCGAAGGCAACAGGTCGCCCGCATTGTGATGGACACCCGAATAGGTGCACTCTTTCCAGGTCGGGTGCAACAGCCAAGCTGCCTTGTCTTTGTCAAACTTGAAGGTATAGAAACCACCCATACCCAAATAACCCTTCAGACTAAAGCGACGTTTCTCCTTGTTAGGCCATAGGATATTGTGGAAATCGATGATACCATCAATAAAGCCCGCTGCCATCGAGAAATCGTAGTTGCCGTCTTGCTCGGCCCACTCCTCGAGGAAATCGGAAGTTGACCATTCGGCACGTCCTCTCTGAGAAAGATAATTCAAGGTGAGACGCATACCGAACTGTGGGTAGAAGTTCTTGCCGAACTGAATCTGGAAACTGGGGCGGGTCATGTCGAAGAAATTGCCGAATCGCGTGTTCTCACCCATCGAGTAGGAACCTCCGATTGACGCACCGATGAACCAATTGGGAACATAAGAAGTAGTTCTTATGGTATCTTCAATATAATAGGAGGATCTTATCGTATCTTCAAAGATTCTTACATCGGAACTTATGCCATCGGTTTGGGCAAATGCACCTGTCAGCATGCCCGTAACGGCGAAACAGAAAGTAAGGATAATCTTTTTCATATCTTTGTCGGGCATTTATTCTTCGTTAATAATAAAGATGATATATGACTTCACATCGGGCAGCTGGAGCTTCTGGATATGATCCTCATCACAATCCACCCAAATCTTCTCGTAAGGAATCTGCCAGCGCTGATGCAGGAGCTTGCTGATGGCCCATGCACGCTGATGGAATGTCTTGTCATCCAACTTGTTGCTGTTGGTGATGAAGATATTGCTCTTGGGCGTATTCAAATAGGCCTGAGCTGTCTGATAGACATTGTTCTGCTGCAGACGGGGAACTTCGACAGTACCCTTGTCGAACGAAATAAGCGTATAGATGACGTCCTTATCAACATTGACCTCGGTGACAATCTTTTCGGTAAGATTCTCGATGACGGGCACAACGGCTGGTTCCTTCCGAATCTCAGGCCGGAACGTCTGAGTCTTGTGAGGGAGCAGGTAGGTCAAGCCCACCAGCAGGTCAAGATGACCATCCCATTTCTGGTCGGAGATCAGGCCATCGAACGTATCGTCGAGGAATCTATTGATTGCCTCAACGCTGAGGTACAATCTTGGAGCAATCTTGCAGTCAAAGACAAGACCAAACTCCAGATCAACAAGGTTGCGGGGACTGGCCGACTTGGCTTTCTCGGCCCAAACGCTGACTATCGAGAGCTCTTTCTCGGTGTAGGACCAGGTGTGTTCCAAGCCAATACCAGCCAAAGCACTGATTGTGTATTTGCGTTCCGGATTGTATCCCAGGAAGAAGTTGGTGAGGTTGGGCAGATACTGAGCAGAAAAGCCGAATGTATGCCAATTATAGGTGTGGAAATCGGCTAATCCCTGCTCGTGAGCCAGATTATACGGATAGATTTTGGCGTCGAACTTGTTATCGGCTCCACGTACGCCTGTTCCCCGTCCGTAGAAGAACTGGAACCTGACATCACTGTAGGGAGAAATGTACTTACCGAACGATAAAGCCGCTGCAAAGTTGGCACGCTTGAACACATTGGCCTCGCTGTCGTAACTGCCCCATGAATTCATCAGTCCCAGATAGAGACCGGCATGCCAGTTGTCTCTGAGATTGTTTGAAAATATGAATTCTTCTTTCGGGAATAATTGGGCAATTGCTTCAGCATCCTCATCGGTATAAAGAGACTGAAGAAGGTCCTCTTCTTCGGAATTGGTGTCCTCAGTGGTATATTGGCCACGGTTTCCCCAAATGCTAGTAGTACTAGTTTCCTGGGCAAGGGCACAATTTACACTCGCCGCCAACATCATGGCAAAAGCGGCTGAGTGAATGGTAGTGAATTCCTTTTTCATTAACTTTTGATTTAGTTATATGTATTATAACGTTATTTCTAAAAAATTATTGTTATTTCATATAAGAAAACTTGAAAAACTGCTCAAAAGTTAGTTCTGTATTCAATTGGGATGTCTTTCATGCTTTCCACATATGAAAAAACTTCAATCGGGTTAATCCAGTTCTGTCCAATAGCGATGATAGATCCTCGGATTGGCAAAACGCTGCCGGTGTTGTCCATTGGGGATGTAATAAACGATACCAATTCTCGCCGAAACGAAAAAATCGACTTTTTGGGTACCGCCCGCAACGCCATTGTATGCATTGTCGGTAGCATGGAAATCAACTTCGAAAGTCAGGTCACTTGAACGCATGATATGCCATGCAGCCTCATAACCGATCTTGGCTGTCCAGTACCTGTGATTAAAACGGTCAACGACGTAGATGTCTTCGTACCAGTCGTCCACCTTGTCATCGACATAGAAGCGGTAGAGTTGACCGCCACCGAAGACCAGATAACCGTCGTACCAGTTTCGCGTATTATACTTTCGAAAGAAATTGGCGAGGTTGATCATAACGTCGAACGTTCCAATCCCCACTACGAATTGGTAGGGCGAGAACATATCAGGCAGATATTTGGCGGCGCCGGCAGAAGGATGTCCCAATTGGGAAGAAATTTCTGCCGTAACCCTCAAGCTCCACTTCGGGGTTATTGTACGACCAATCTGGATGCTTCCGCTCGGGAGCTCCGTCTTGTAGAAGTTATCATAAATAACATTCTCTGCCAACGAAAGACTCGTACCGACATCAATTCCTACGAACCAATTGCCAGGACCAAGATATGTGCGGTCATGCTTCTGCGCCCTACAGACAAGAGCGGATGATAGCAGCAGCATCAATGTCGCGAACCTACAAAAGCGTAATACGGTACTCATAATCGTGGCAAAGTTACGAAAAATAAATGTTAATAGTTCTTTCGACCCAAATTTTACCCAAAATTAAAACTATTTTTGGCAAATAATCCCCAAAATGCAATCTTTAGCCGCTAATTTCAGCTATTTTTATACCATATCCACCTGCAAAGAAAAAGGCACAACCAATCTGCACGCAGAATGGTTATGCCTCCAATCGAAATACCAGGTTCTTGTCTTGGACCGGTTCTTTCCGCCCAGTCGAACGACAGTCGGAACTACTGCCTTGGTTTCATTTCTGACGAAGGGATCGTGCAGACCGATTGCCACGTCTCCTCCATCAGGGAAGTGCAGAACACAACGCCTCGGGCTGTGATACCGACAGCGAAATTCCTTACCATCGAGAGGAATGCCTCCTCTCCTCCCAGAGACTCAATCGCCCAGGCATTCTCAAGCCTGGTACGGGCGAGTACTTGTGCTGAAAGAGCGTCGATGTCATCGGTCAGTTCGGCAGGAGTCAAAAAGTGCCCATCCTGTCGGACGAATGTATAGAGACAATAGTTTTCGTCGCCCTCGTAATAGTCCGACGGCAAGGTCTTCACATGATAGAAATAGGTAAGGTAATCCGGGTCCTGATAAACCAGATATGCCTTGCAAAGCGTCTGCGGATCTTCTTCGCGATAGGACGTCTTGATACTGTCGAGCCACAGAGTAACGGCTTTGCATCCCACATCATGACCGAGAAGATAATCCAACTGGACAGTGCCTTTCGGCGAAAACCACGTATCAACCTTCACTTCGGAATCGGACTTGGAACCGACGCAGGAAGTGAATAACAAACCAAGTGCGAGGAGTGCTGAAATAAGGAAAGATTTCATAAGCGAAGTGATGTAATAGCGAATTATTCTTCCATCAGGAACATGGGATCCCAAGCAGGAAGCAGGATAGGCTTCTGGCCGAGCATATCGATGTACTTTCTGGCCACATATTCCTTGCGAATGACAAGTCGGAACATATAGTTGTCGAACCACTCATCCGTCATGATGAGATGCCCCTTGTGTCCGCTGGCTGCGCCCCAGCTGTTCTCGACCATCCACTTCTTGACATGAAGCTTCGAAGCGTCCATGTCGGGCGAAAGGATATTGAGCGGAGTCTGCAGGGTATCAACATCCACAGCCACCATCGTCATGGCATGGCTCGAACCCGACGCATGGGTATAGACACGCTGGCGCTTGTCCATCTTGAAATCTGTGCCGAGGAGCGATGCATAGTCGAAGTTATTGAGGTCGAGTGTTCCGTTCTTGCGGTTGAGGTACTTGGCGACGTCGCACGAGAAGTACATGGCCGTACTATCCTTGAGCGAAGCCACTGCCATCGGCTTGATTTCGTCGGCGGGAAGATTCAGATACACCCAATCGTGTCCGTCGTAGGTATGACGATCGTAATCGATCTGATAGGTCTTGTAGTATTCGCGCAAAGGATCGTTCATCACCATGATATAGTTGTCGTAGAGGGCATCATCGTCCCAATATTTGGCATAGAACGAGAGCGGAGTGTATGTCTCACTGCTGACAACGGCGTCGTTGGCCGTGCGTTCGGTCCAAGTGAAGGATGTCGGAGGCACACCATAGGCCAGGGTGAGGATATGGTAGATGGTGCCAAGCATCTCGACCTTGCGCTTCTCAAGTTGTGCCTCGTCTGGCAGCTTCCGGCCCTTTTCCTTTGTGTTGGCCATGGCACGAAGTTCAAGGCCCATCTCGCGCAGTTTCCACTTGAGCAGCATATCGATGTCGCGGGTATTGTTGGCCTGATAGTTGTCGGGCATCACGTCGTAGGGAACTACGCCGTACTTCTGCACAAGATCAGCACCACCGCAGAATGTTCCTCCGTCGGAAAGGGGATTCTGGAACAGCCAATCGACCATACGGTCGTCATCGGCCTTCTGACGCGTATCGATGATACCTTGCAGGAAGAGGTTGGACTTCTCAAGCTGGTCGTAGAAGAAGAGATAGGCTCCCGACAACTCAAGCCCTTTCAGGTTGTACTTGTTGATGGCCTTGCTGCGAAGCACATTCATCGTGGTAAAGAGCCAGCAACGGCCCGATGAAGCCTGGTCGGTGACACCCTTGTTCGGCACGCGATAGGTGAAATGATCGTCCACGGCACTGAGGGTCGATGCATCGGTGGCAAGAACCGAAATGCTGGTGCTGGACAATGCATTTCGCACCAACTTGTCCTGTGGCTGCACAGTCTGCTGCAGCTGCTGCAGAACCTCGGGCGTAATGGCTGTCTGCGACTGAACTTCGAAAGGCAGGGAGGAGAACGATGCAAAAAGAGCAGCTCCCAGGAGAATAGTCTTTTTCATACCTTAGATATAATAAAGAAAGTGTGTAGAAACTGAGTGCAAAAATAGCATAAAATTCCGAGTTTTCCAAGAAAAAGACCGAAATTTTGCAAATAATCGGACAAATGCTTTGCAGTTTCATGTTTTTAGGATATCTTTGTGCGATTTTTTATAGAATTATTATCCGGCCAAGGCCTTCTCACCGTTGTGTGGATCTCCTCCTTTGCCGACAATCCATCAAATTCATGAAAAAACTCCTATCCCTACCGCCTAACCTCGTTGAATGTTTCCACGACATCACAGGCAAGAGCCGTGAAGAGTGGTTCTGCACGAACGACCCCATCGGAGCCAAACTGGGCAGCGGAGGCGGAACGACATGGGCAATCCAGAAAGCACGCGAAGCCGGCTGGATGAAGCCTGGCGACCGCGCCATCCTGCTGCATGCGGGCGGGCAATCCCGCAGGCTGCCAGCCTATGCACCATCGGGCAAGATACTTACCCCCATCCCTGTTTTCCGCTGGAAACGCGGACAACGACTTTCGCAAAGCCTTCTGGACCTCCAGCTGCCCCTTTTTGAGGATATTATGCAACGCGCTCCCAAGTCGCTGACAACGATGGTGGTGAGCGGCGATGTCTATATCCGCTCCACAGGTCCGCTGCAGGACATTCCCGAAGCCGATGTTGTCTGCTACGGCCTTTGGGCCGACCCCTCACTGGCAAAGAACCATGGCATATTCGTCTCGAAACGCTCTACGCCTGATGTCCTTGAATACATGCTGCAGAAACCTTCGGTCGAGACATTGGGCAAGTTGATGAAAGACAGTTTCTTCCTCATGGACATCGGTATCTGGCTCTTCTCGGAAAAGGCTTTGGACCTGCTGATGAAACGGTCGCTGAAGTCTGTTCCTTCCGATGCCACGCTTCGGGGAGAGGACGTCCGATTCTATGATATGTATTCCGAGTTTGGAATGGCACTTGGCGCTAATCCGAAAATCGAGGACAAGGAACTGAATGCGCTCAAGGTGATGATCCTGCCCTTGCCGGGCGGAGAATTCCACCACTACGGCACATCTCCCGAAATGATTTCCTCAACGCTGGCTGTCCAGAACTCTGTCATCAATCAGCATGAGATTCTGCGCAAGGGCATCAAGCCGCATCCGAGCATCTTCATCCAGAATGCGGAATGCCATATCCGGCTCACCGAACGCAATGCCAACACTTGGATTGAGAACTCCTTCATCGGGAAAGACTGGCAGCTGCAAGGGAACAACATCGTCACGGGTGTACCGGTGAACGACTGGAAGATCAATTTAGGCAACGGAATCTGCATCGATATCGTTCCAGTAGGCGAATGGGAATGGGCTGTCCGTCCCTATTATTTCAACGAACCGCATCCGGCCTGGCTCCTGGAGCGGACAGGATATGCCGACTGCAAGAATCCGCAACAGGATGCACGTATCTACCCCATTCTGGATGCAGTCGGGAAGATGGAAGCTGTGCTTGTCTGGATGATCCAAGGCGACAATTCGACCGATGGCGAAGCTATCTGGAAAGATAGCAGGAAGATGGCGGCAGACGAGATTTCGGCCTATGCCAACCTGCGTCGGCTCACAGCACAACGCGAGTCATTCCGCAAGGCCAACTGGCCCGAACTGGCGCGCAACTGGGAAAAGTCGATCTTCTACCAGCTCAATCTGAAGGATGCAGCCGAGCAGTTCAAGCGCTTTGGCATTCCAGCCCCTGCCCTACTGCCCGACACCGCATCACGCATGACACGTATCAGCGATGCCATGTTCCGAGCCCAACTTGCTGGCGAGGAGGGGAATGAGCATGAAGAACAGGCCTTCAGCCTGATGCGCGAAGGTTTGACCGAGACGCTGATGCAGCAGCAGAAACCTGTGCTCAGCGTCTATGCAGACCAGATTGTCTGGAGCCGCAGCCCCGTGCGCATCGATCTCGCTGGCGGCTGGACCGACACTCCGCCCTACTCCATGATGCAGGGTGGCAATGTGGTGAATATCGCCATCGAACTGAACGGGCAACCGCCCCTCCAGGTCTATATGAAGCCCTGTAAGGAGAAGCGCATCATCCTCCGCAGCATCGACCTCGGTGCCAGCGAAGCTGTCGTGACCTACGACGACCTGCAACAGTTCAACAAGGTCGGTTCGCCGTTCTCCATTCCCAAGGCAGCGCTGGTTCTGGCAGGCTTCTCTCCCCGGTTCAGTTCCCAACAGTTTGGTTCGCTGAAAGAACAACTGGATGCCTTCGGTAGTGGCATCGAAATGACAACCCTCTCAGCCATACCGGCAGGCTCAGGTCTCGGAACAAGTTCCATGCTTGCCGCCACAGTGCTCGGTGCTGTGAACGACTTCTGTGGCTTGGGTTGGGACAAATACGAAATCTCGAACCGTACGCTGGTTCTCGAGCAACTGCTCACCACCGGCGGTGGCTGGCAGGACCAGTACGGAGGTGTCCTGCATGGTGTGAAACTCTTGCAGACCCAACCTGGCTGGCAGCAGCAGCCGCTGGTCCGGTGGTTGCCTGACACTCTCTTCACGTCATCCGATTATTCGAAGTGCCATCTGCTCTATTACACTGGCATCACTCGAACGGCCAAGGGAATCCTGGCAGAAATTGTCCGCGGCATGTTCCTCAACGAGACCGAACGTCTCGACATCCTTGCCGAAATGAAGCAGCATGCTCTCGACCTCTACGATGTGATTCAGCGTGGAGAGTTCGATGCGATGGGACGGCTTATCCGCAAGACCTGGAACCAGAACCAGCGCATCGACAGCGGTACGAATCCCCCTGCCGTGCAGGCCATCACCGAAAAGATTGATGACCTCTGCCTCGGCTACAAGCTGCCAGGCGCAGGGGGTGGCGGCTATCTCTACATGGTCGCCAAGGATGACGAAGCCGCTGCCCGCATCCGCAAGACGCTGCTGGCTGCACCACCGAACAACAAGGCTCGTTTCGTTGAGATGACCTTGTCGCAAAAGGGACTCGAAATCAGCAAGAGCTAAGATGAAGATGAATATGCACCAATGGCGACGTGACGTAATCGCCAGGAAGGATGTCATTGCCATCCCTGTCATGACGCATCCGGGCATCGATGCCATAGGGCATTCCGTACGAGAGGCAATCACCACAGGCACCATCCAGGCCAAGGCCATCAAGTATCTGGCAGACCATTATCGGACAGGAGCCAGCTGCACGGCCATGGACCTGACGGTCGAAGCCGACTCCTTTGGTGCCCCTATCCTTTTTCCCGAAAACGAGATTGCAACCGTCAGCGGCCGTCTGCTCAAGGACGCCGGCGACATCCGTGCCTTGAAAGTCCCCTCGCTCGACAGCGGACGCATCCGCGAATACCTGCGGGCCAACGTCATCGCAGCTCGCGAAGTGACCGATCGACCGGTCTTTGCCGGGTGCATCGGTCCATTCTCGTTGGCTGGAAGGCTCTACGACATGAGCGAAATCATGATTCTGGCCTATAGCGATTCGGAACTGACCCACGAACTGCTCGAAAAGTGCACGACCTTCATCCTGCGCTATTGTCTTGCCCTGAAGGCGACAGGTGTCAACGGGGTATTGATGGCTGAACCTGCTGCTGGATTGCTTTCGAATGACGGTTGTCTGGAATTCAGTTCGAAACAGGTCAAACGAATAGTAGATGCCGTGCAGGACGAGCATTTCATGGTGATACTTCATAACTGCGGCAACACGGGACATTGCACCCGTGCGATGGTGGCCACTGGAGCTGATGCCTATCACTTTGGAAACAAATGCGACATGGCGGAGGTCTTGAAGGATATTCCTTCCGACAAATTGGCGATGGGCAACCTTGATCCTGTCACCATCTTCAAGCAGGGAACGGTCGAAGCAGTGAAACGAGCCACCACCGAACTGCTCAATCGTTGCTGCAGCTATCCGAACTTCGTCCTGTCGAGCGGATGCGACACCCCTCCCAATACGCCGCTCGCCAACATCGATGCATTCTTCGAGGCACTGCAGGAATTCAATGATCGAAAGGACTCTGACATACACTGAACTGGGGCTCACGACTGAAGAGATTCTCACGCTCCTACCTTCTGATGCAACCATACGTCAGGAGGTTTTGTCGTTGCTGGACGAAATACAAAGGATTCTCAAGGCACGGTTCGCCTTTGTCACCACAGGAATGGAAGCCCTTGATCGCTTCAAGCCCGGACGAATCATCCTCAGCCAGCTGAAAGGAAGCGAAGCCTTGTGCTGGTTCGTAGCGACAGCAGGACAGGAATTTGAAGGCTTCCAGCGCCGTCTGATGCAACAGGGCGACATGGTGCGCGTCTATCTTGCCAATGAAATTGGCTCCATCATTGCCGAAAAGACTGCCGATCGGATGGAAGAGCTCCTGCAGGAGCAGCTGACACCAAAAGGGCTGTATCGTACAAATCGATACAGCCCAGGCTATTGCGGATGGGAAGTCAATGAGCAGCCCCTCCTTTTCAAACTATTCCAGCCTCATGATTCAAGACGCAATTCCGACGACACTCCTACCCCATGCGATATCCATCTGACAGATTCCTGCCTGATGGTCCCCATCAAGTCGGTGAGCGGCGTCATCGGTATTGGGCACAATGTAAGCCGGCGAGACTACATCTGTGGCCTTTGTGAACGCCAAGCGTCCTGCAATCGCAAACGTCGCTGAGGAATTACAGCTCAATCACGTGCGGCTTGATGTCGCAGTCGTGGGTGGCAAGGCTTTCGATGCATCGGCTGTCCATCGACTGTTCCCTGATCCATTCGAGCGACTGGCGCTGCTTGGCCTTGTCGAGCGAAACACCACTCGTAATCATTTCTTTCCACGACTTGGTGGCATAACCGCCATCCGAGAAGAGCAGGACATAGCGTCCATCGGCATTGGTAAGCTTCACAGCGCAGAGGCCATCGCAATGACCGGGGATGTTGATCATCTTCACACTACCATCGCCAAACAGGTCGAACGACTTACCGGCAGGTCCTTCGTTGCCGTTCCACACAAGAGTCTTCAGATCTACGCCTTCCCACCACTTCTTCTTGTAACGCACAAAGCCATTCTTGCGAGCACATTCCAGTTCCTCAGCTGCGCAAAGAATATGCTTGGCATCCTTTACAGCACGGAGACCGTTGGCATGGTCGCAATCCAAGTGAGTCAGCAGCACATAATCCAAGTCACTTGGCTTGAGGCCATTAGCCGCCAACTGCTCATCGACAGCCTCTCCCAAAGGAATCCTGCCTTGATTCACATTATATAATACGCGCGAACCCAGGCTCTTGATCTGGGCCTGTCGGTCATAAACGCCTTCGGGTGACATGTAGCGATGCCAACCCGTATCCACCAGAATCAGCCCTTTCGGATGTTCGATAAGATAAACCGAAACGGGCAGCCAGATCCAATCTTTTTTGGGAGTGGTCAATCCAGAGGCTTTCAGCAGATTGCAGTTATCGCCGCCAAAGGGCAGATAAGGGGAAACACGGACTTCTCCGGTGTGCCATACATGAATCTTCATCATAGGTATATATACTTTTAATAGTTTCGTTTTCTGAGCGCAAAGATATGTCTATTATTCGGTTCTTTGGTGTTCTATTTTTCCAATATAATCGCAGATTTTCCACCGATTTGGTAAATATACCACTTTTGTGGCAATTTAGAACACCAAATACACCTTTAATTCACCTAAAAAAATTCTAAATGCGACAAATAGTATAATAAATTTTTGCATAGTCTGGGAAAAATAGTATCTTTGTGCCTCAAATACTGCAATAATAGGACCACATAAAATAAGATATCCATGCGCCATCTGGACTTTGACGAACTCTACAAGAATCATCTTTTTGACTATAAGGATGAAGACCTGCTGGTGATTGACGACATCACACGGTTGCAACTTTCCGACTATGAAAACACGGCCCTTGCCTTCATGATGGCCGTATTCTGTATGGAGGGTCGAATACAGTGTGTCTTGGAGGGTCAGGAATACCGACTGAGCAGCGGCGATTTCATTATCTATACCCCAGGCCAGATGATTGGCGAGATCCTGCTCAGCCCAAATGCAAACGTAAAAGTGATAGCCTTTGCCCAGCGTGCCATCGACCGTTCACTCTACCTCAACAAGTATATCTGGCAGAATCTGACTTTCGTCAAAGAGCATCCGTTGTTCACCCTTTCCGAAAGGGAACGGGCAGGCATCGGCCACTATTACCAATTGCTGATGATCAAGAAGCAGGATGCCGATGGCAGTTTCCAGCATGACGTGGTGCGTCTGCTGTTCCAGGCCTTGATGCTCGAGTTCATGATGTTCATTGACCGCCAGAGGAGCAATGCTGCTCAAAATGACTATCTGTTGAAGGAAGAAGATTCGTCGGTGCGTCAGTCAACACTGGTATATCGTCGATTTATGGGATTGCTGGCCGAATCGGAAGGGCGTGTGCGCAGTGTAGCAGCATTCGCGAACATGCTGAATGTCACGCCGAAATATCTCTCAAAGTGTGTGAAGGAAGAATCTGGTCGTTCTCCACTCGACCACATTCACGAGACCACCGTCAACACCATCCGACAGCAGCTTCGTTATAGCAACAAGACTCCAAAGGAAATCTGTATTGAACTCGATTTCTCCAGCCTCTCCTTCTTCGGAAAATTTGTGAAGGAACACCTCGGCATGTCCCCCACCGATTATCGTCAGCAAAACCTAAAGAAAGGATAACGACCGAAAGACACCTTTTCGCGCAAGTAAATCCACTCAGAAAAAAGGAAAAGCATTCTCCGATTCAGGCATGACCTTTCTTGGCCAGGATTGGTTATGCCGCGATTGGAGAATACCCTTTTTCGGCCAGGATTGGTCATGCCGCGGTCGGAGCATACCTTTTTTCGGCCAAGATTGGTCATGCCGCGATTGAAGAATAACCGTTTTGCGCCAAGATTGGTCATGCCGCGGTCGAAGAATAAGCATTTTGCGCCAAGATTGGTCATGCCGCGATTGGAGAATAACCATTTTGCGCCAAGATTAAGCATGCCGCGATTGGAGAATAACCATTTTGCGCCAAGATTAAGCATGCCGCAGTCGGAGCATAACCATTTTGTGCCAAGATTGGTCATGCCGAGATTGACGCATAACCAATCTTGGCAAGAAAGGTTATGCTACTGAAGAAGAATGACCTTTCTTGGCCAAAAATGGTCATACTATGATTTGATATCAGTAAGCTGCTTTTCGATAAGGTTATTTCACCATCACTTTCTTTCCATCTACGATGTAGATGCCTCTTCGCAAGGCATTTCCTTCGATCTTTCTACCGTCAAGCGTATAGATGCCGCTGTGGGAGGAACGATTTTCGTCCGAATGAATGATGTCGATGGCATTGGAGCCGTATTGGTCGCAAAGATTATCATAGTTTTTGGCGTACCAGTCCTTCACATACTCCAGTTCGTCGTAAACACTCCGTTTGAGCGGCACAGGATTTCCGTTCCACTTGGCGTATTCCCTTTCCCAAGCTCCTGAGGCGGTAAACTGCTCGGCATAATGGTCCAAACGACGGGCTATGCTGTCGCATGAGAAGAGCGTTGTGCTGTATTCTTTCCATTTGGCAGCCAGAAGGTCGTTGAACCCGTCGATGTTCTGAGTCCCCAACCGATTGAATGGGCCAGCCCTACGTGCAAAACGATCGACATTTACAAGTTCATCATGATAGGCACCATTGAAATCGCCTCCCAGCGAAGTGTCCATGTCCCATGGGGTTAGAAGGAAGCGATGAGCCTGATTTATATCTATAACAGAAAGAAAGGTATTATAATAAAGATGATCCCTAATAAACATTGCATTGGCAAATACTACAAAGTCGATCAGGTTGCTCAGATAGAAATAATCCTGATACTCATCGACGAAAACTTCATCAGGAGTTACATCTGAGCAGAAATCAATGAGATCCATCAGTGGCTGCCACGTATCGATAGACGGATAATCTTCGGGATAATCCAGTTCAAAGGCGTTCCACGTCACCATATCTGTGGGTTCCTCATTATAAGACAGGAGGTCAACCCCTTGCTTCCAATTGTATCCTTTGTAGAGTATTCCCCTAATCAACGCCGCACCATCTTCCTCTACTTTGGTTTTCTTTAGTCCAAGAAGTTTACGGTCAACCTTGTCGGTCATGCAGTACAAGCCTTGATAAGTGCCATTGATGAATACTTCTACAAATACACCTTTTGTACCATTTCTATTATCATACTTGGTATCGTATGGTGTACGATCTATCTCGTTCCACACGTCAAAGCAGATGCGATTCCTCATTCTTATCCTGTCGATGGACATGGCATCGAGAATCCAGCTATTCTCATTCCGGATTCCGAAGATGTTGGCATCCAGATCTTCACCAGTTTCGTCAAACAGCTTCACTGCGTACGCTTTCTTCCTTTTAGCAAGTGCCGTACGACCGCGAAGACGATATTTGCAATCATATCTTACCGTGAGCGATGAAGGGTCGGTCCTGCGATGGAAATCGGCAATCTCGATCTCCCCTGCAACAAATGTTTGCTTGTTGACCTTGCCAATGTCCACAATCATATTCACTAATGGCAGCGAGTGCTC
>JAEEGG010002849.1_pt1 | contig 44092 bp, 37 predicted proteins | sample 9134161 | NCBI WGS metagenome assembly JAEEGG01 (sample SAMN16246543, study PRJNA631951) | gut metagenome | biome: gut microbiome; feature: rumen; material: CR-attached | host: Bos | place: Iran: Karaj | collected 2018-10 | reverse complement strand
TGATTTGTGCAAATAAATTATGAAATAATAGAGATATAAAAATAATAAGCGTATATTTTATTAATATGAATTTGTTATTTGTTATCATGACACAATACTTATTTGCTATTAACTATTTTCCCATTGTCTAAATAGTCACTGGGACAGGTACTTGGGTATGATGACTGCTATGACTCAGGTACCTGTCCCCATGACTACTTGGTCGCCTCTCTTTTTCATTTCATCACGATTTTTCTGCCTTTGTGGATATAGATACCCTTCGTGGGTGGAGTGCTGAGACGGCGCCCGCTGAGGTCATACCACGGAGCGGTGACGTCGGCGGCCTTCACGCCCAGGACGGCAGTGGGATCGCCCCAGACGTAATACTGAATATCCAAAAACTGCCCGTCCTTATAGCGGTTCCGTTTCTCTATGACACCATTGGCATCATAGAAGTTCTCGTAGGTATACTCATAGTTACCCCAGGCATCAGACGTGTATGTCTCCTTCGTCACCCAACTGTGGTCGTCATACTCATAGAGTTTGGTAGAGGTATAGACCATGTCTCCCCAAGGTATCTCCTGATAGAGTTTGACCAACTCCCCCTTGCTGTTGTCTTCTCCCCTGACCGTGCCATATAACGCCCACCCGCCGTCACCGTCAGGAGCATAGACGTCGTAGTCTGCAGGATAGGTACCATTGTACCGATAGATGATATACTTCAGGGTTTGGACCAGCTGGCCCGGATTGTTCTCGTCTTCATCGTAGTTGATCCAAGCCGTCTCGAGACCCTTCTCATTCCATTCCAGGCTCTCCCACTTGTTTGTCATCACGTACTCGCCGTTACGCATCTCGTATTCCTCCAATCTCAGTCGCCGTCCTTGGTCGTCGTAGATGTGGAGCGTCTTGGTCTCTGCTGTGCCGTCGGCGTAGTAGTAGATATCATGCTCCTCCATCGTTTTTCCGTTCTCGTAGGTGTAGTCACATTGCCATGTTTTCTCGTTGGTCACAGGGTCCACCGTGTAGGTGCTTAAGAGTTGCTGCTGTGCACCGGCTGTCAGCATTGTCATTACTCCGAGGAGCGAAAGGTAGATCTTTTTCATAAGTGTCATTATTTTTAGTTATTAATATCTGCGGCAAAGATACGAATTATTTTCCAATCATCCAAACATTTTCTATAAAAAGTGTGTCCTTCTTTTCGGATAGTTTGTATCCAATTAAGCCTCTCAGTTTGACTGGGAGGCTTATTATGTTTCAGTATTCACAAAGTATCATGACACTTTGTGTGTACTATTTCTTTTGAACGTACAAACCTATCGCCGTAGCCGTGGGGACAGGTACTTGGGTATGACGGCTGCTATGACTCAGGTACCTGTCCCCACGGCTCTAAAGCGGCAGAGCCGAGCGGGGACTGACGATGTCAAGACACAAGGGACTGTTCGGACGGACCCCTGTGCGCGTGACCTATATAAATGGAAGCCGCCGACATTCAAATGCCGACGGCTTCGTATGTTATACCGCTGGTACTATACGCGAACTTTTACGCGGATGCCCAGAACCCGTTCGAGGAGATTCTCAAAATAATTATTGGGAGCATCTTTCACACGAATCCCTACATTATCCTTTTGGGCACCTTTCACGCGAATCCCTACATTACCCTTTTGGGCACCTTTCACGCGAATCCCCACATTACCCTTTTGGGCACCTTTCACACGAACCTCTAAAGAACTCTTCTGTGGGGTTCCTGCCTTAGAATCTGCATTTGCACTGGTGGTGAACACGAATGAGAAAACTACTGCTGCAACTGTGCTCATGAGCACCTTCTTTGCATTGAAATTCTTGTTTGTCATAACTTTACTTTTTTATCTGTTTTACTATTGTTGAATCTGTCGTTTGTTTCCTTTCGACGATGCAAAGGTATGGCGACTTTCAAGGATTTGCAACAATTTTGCTGACTTTTGAACGAGTTTGTTGCGACAAGTGGGGGAAAATGCGACAAATCGAGCAAATTCGCCCAAAATTTGTCCGGTCAAGGGTCAGAGCGAGCAAACGATCGGGGGTAAGATTCGCCATGACTAGGAGAGTATAACTCCTTGGCAGGCATGCTGCCGCCACGACGGCTTATCTCTTTCATTACGGCATATAGCGTTTTTGTTGCTGTCGCTTTTGTCCTACCTACATGTTCCTTAGCCATATCTCATTATTCTTATGGTTCGTAAACTCTAAATACTTCACTTGCCTTTCTGAATAGCTCTTGCTCCAATACTGTCATGCTATTATCGTATTGGTCAACGTCAATCGAAGAGAAAGGCGCGTCCTCGAAATAAAGACTCCTGCCTTCTGGCAGTGACTCTCTGGAATCTCCAAATTCCTCCTCCAGAGTTTTTTGTGTCATCCCATTTCCAAAGAACATGTAAATAATTGGGCTTTGTTCGGGGGCGGTCTCAAAGGCATAGCACCAAGAGAATCCTTTTTCTTCCAGTGCATCTTCTACCACTTTGCTGTTTATATGATATCAACCCAATGTATCATTAGTTCTTTCTGCCGATTCTATATAATAGAACTTGTGGTCATACCACTTTACGCAGACCCTTGCAGGGTTCTGAACCTTTGACATTAGCGATTCTAAAAAGCTTCTATCCATCTCCATTGCTTATTCTCGTTATAATATTGGTTACTTTTACTTCCTATTACCTTGCTTGATATTGCACGGACGACAAAGCAATTGAGCATTTGAGAGTTCGGTGCGTCCTCCCTTGCTCCACGGTTTAACGTGGTCAACACTCAATTCCTCCTCAAAGAAGAAATGCTTGCAATCTTCACAGCGTATCTTATCACCTTGATGACGTTCTGGGTCTGCGAGATACTGACGGATAAGCTCTTCTTTTTGCTCCGGCGTAAAAAGACGCCTTGGGTCAACGCTGATGCCTTGTACTACAGTCTGAATTATATCCTCAGTTTCCCTCTCTTTGTCATCAATAAGTTTATAGTCCTGGCTTTTCTTGAACTTCTTGAGGCGAAGATTAATTTCGTCCTTATACTCCTTCCAAATGGCCACATCTTTTGCATATTTTACGGCGAGACGCAACAACATTGGTAGATTGGCGAAGTCATCAAAAATGGATGCCACAAACTTGATATGCTTTGTTACAAGAGTTTGATCTGTAACAAAAGGTTCGTCTTTGTGTTGCTTCACGTATTCTTTCTTATCCTTGAAGCCTCGTAACGAGCAGATAAAATCAAGCAGCTTTATCTTACTCTTTCCACGTTTCGCTTCACCGAGAATTTTATTGGCAGCTTTATCTTGCTCTACATATTTTGAAAGGCCGCGTAAATACTGGCCTGCATAAAGTCCATTAAGAACCTCATATTCCGACAAAGGAACTCCGAGCGTATTGATACGGTTGAATATCTCACGTTTCTTTTCTTCCGAGCCACTGCTAATAATAATACAAAGTTGCGTATTGTTAATTTTTTCTTGCAAAGCAGGGTCTTTCGTGTTCCATGCTTTCCATAACAAGCCTTGATATTCAAGGTCGTTCTCATAGAAACGTGTGATGGCATGAATACGCTGTTTGCCATCAAGTACTTCAAGATTCCCGTCATCGTTCTTCCATAGATAGAAAGCCGGCAATGGATAGTCTTTCACTATGCTGTCAATGACCAGTTCTTGTTTTTCGGTACTGTAGATAATTTCTCGCTGCAATTCGATGTCACTTATGATATGACCATCGCGCACTTCATTGTATAGTTCCTTTACTGTCATAGCTTATTCCTCCTCTTCTTTACGTGGATGTAGATTACGGATTACAAGCATGGCAAACACTCGCTTCACGCTGCCTTTTCCATCTGGCAGATAGAACGCGGGGCCACCACGCTTATTCTTTGGAATATCAAAGGTTGGCTTGGGCGCAAGTCCTATGCTTGATCCTACTATCTCAAATTGTTCTGGGTTGAATTTCGTCATAATAGTGGATGGCACACCCATCATTCCTTCATAGTCATAGGGAATGTCTTTCACGAAACTTATATGGATGGCATCGAAATTCAGATACTTCTGGTATTGATTAGGGTTCTCGTAATATGACTTTGTCAGTGTGACCCAGTCATGACGGTAAGTAACATCAAGATTGGTGTACCACTTACATGCTCGGGGCACCGACCCCTCCTTGTCTTTCGACAAAAGCAAAGAGCCGTCAGGTCTCCTAAATCCCTTCATCTGCTTGGCGTAACCCAACCACAGACGATTCTCATGCATATATCCAGCGATGTTCTTATAGGTAAGCGCAGTGGTTGGGCCAATGACAAGGAACTCTTTACCAGTACGCATCATAACATCAATAAACTCTCCAAAAAGCGAGAACGGAGGATTCGTAATCACTAAGTCATAGTTCGTGTAGTCAATATCTTGGAACTTAACCCCGTCGCCCGTCTGTGGATTGTAACCACTAACAGAAATAGAGCGGATACCATATGCTTCAGCGTGAGCTACAAGAAACTTCACGAACTGACACTTTATTGCGTCGAAGTCCTTCTCAAACTTATCTTTCGATGCAGCTAAATCCAAGTGTTTGATGCTACCATTAGAAAACAAGTCTGAAGCCGCAACTCCTTCCTCCTTGTAAACCAACTCTTCATTATAGCTTTCGTCCCAATCACAAGGGCAAATGATACGTTTACCACGCAGTTGTTCCCTGTAGTTAGGTAACTCTGCGGCAATATCTTCATACAGGGTATAATATTCGGCATCTTTCTCCCTGTAAGCCTTCTGCATTGATTCTTTATGTTTCATAATTGATAGTTTTTAGCCTTGCGCTCAACTATCAATCACGCCATGGCGCATAAAAAGAGCGTGATGCTCCTTTGCGCATAGCTAGAGGCGGCGTCGGATGGTGCCTCTGTCCCGTTTGCTGGATGCATCACGCCTAAGCGTGCGCATCGCTATTACAAACGAGAGCAGAAGAACCGTTATACGGCTCACCTGTCACATATTATTTCCGTGCTTCTTATACCATTCAGAGTTTCCGACGCTCTTGGCTATGCGCGAAATAATAGCGAGTGCTAATATAGTCCGGATTTCTCCCCGAACCGACGGCAAAGATACGAAAATAATTTGTATTAACATGATTCCACATAAAAAAGTTGCATAAAACTTGGAAGATTCATAAAAAAACTGTACCTTTGCGGCTGGAAAGGGGTGCAAGTTAATCCGGGGAGGGGCCTGATGGCTACCCCCCGTTTTTTTGTTGTTTCAGGCCAAAACTTGAAGCAACTTTTTTCGGAAGGGGTTTTATGCGCGCGTATTGGCTTTACAGGTATAGCTTATATAGGGTATATAGAGTAAATTATATTATTCTCTATATATTATATTTTTATTTAGAATATTTTCGCGCGCGTGCATACACGCTCCGGCGTCGTGTGCGTACGCGAAGCCTCTCAATTTTTTCTCAGTAAACCCAGAACCACAAATTGCACGTATTGCAACTTGAATATTCAAAATGTTCAAGCCGCAAGGGTGAATAGTCTCCTTATGCAACTTAAAACTTTCAAGAAATGAAGAAAAAGAAAGTTTTCAGCGCTGCCCGTCGAGGCAGCAAGCGAGTGAAGGGGATTTCGAGAGAAGTCCGAGTGTTGGATCTGCATTCAGCTTATGGCATTAGCAATGATGCTATAAGTACGCTGATGGTGATGGCGAACCCGCACAAGAATGCGCACCTATTTTATAAGGTATGCAACAGCCTGCGTGGTTTCGACTCTCACATGCAAAATGTGATTGTGGAGGCTTTTGCCATGTATTACATTGGCGAAGCATACACTATCACCAGCATTGAGCACATCAACGAACTGCTGGTAAACCTTTACAAGGGAATTGACCGATAGGTGTAGTACTATAAAAGATTTGAGTTATGAACACAAATTCGAGTATCAATTCCCCACAAGGTGTACAGAACGAGAACGGAGTAGCCACTACGGATACTCCCAATGTCAGCCTGTTCAAGAACCTGTGTTCCTACACCAGCAAAACCACAGGTTTTGAGGAGATTGTCAGGCTGGTAAAGTATGACAGCGATGTGAAGGACAAAACAGAGGCTTACCGTAAGACACTTCAGGCAGTAGGCAAAAAGGAAGCCGATGACAGGATCAAGACCAAATTGGTTCCTGCCTGTTCTATCGCTGTAGTATTCAACGGTGCTGGCAGACAGGTTACGCATATCCTTGGCTTTACGAGCCTTGGCTTCGTCGACCTTGACGGTCTTACGGATGTCGCTACGGCCTTTCAGCAGGTTATAGCCGACCCGCACACGCTCATGGCTTACATCACTTTAGGAGGAAGCGGAATACGCATCATTTATAGCTATTCACGTGAACAGAGTGATGCTCATCTTGACTCTAACTCATGGCCAGCAGCATTCCAGAAAGGCAACAATCACTTTGCCGCTCTGGTAGGTCAGGAGTTTGACGGACAATGTGCAGACTACAGCCACCTCTGTGGTCTGGCCCACGACGATAATGTCTATGTCAACAAAAGTGCCAAGCCTTTTATCATCACTGACGAGGAAATCTTGCAAGCCAACTTCAAGCCAGGTTTCGAGGGCGGAAAACCTCGCAAGGATTATCCCGCAGGCACCGCTCAGGCGAGCGTAGAAGAGGTATGGCCAAAAGTGAAAGGTATGCTGGAAAAGAAGAATCTGGCATTCCAAGCCGGACATCATCACGACTATGTGATGCATGCCAGTTTTCTCTTCAACCGCTTTGGCACAGATCTTGACGAACTCTTGGAGTGGGCTGAAGAAGAGTGGAGCGACTATGACAGCAAACAGCGTGAGAGCACCATCCGCAGCTGCTATAAGAAGACCGACGAGCACGGCACATGGAAGATGAGAAAGCCTGGAGGCAAGGATGGAAACTCAAAGATGGTTACTCTTCCCGAGATTACAGAATGGCTGAATAAATCATACGACTTGAAGTATGATATGGTGACAGACATGACTTATTACAGGCAGAAAGGCGATACCGAATGGAAAACGGTTGATACCCGCACCATCTGCACCATGCGACGTAAGTTAGCGGAGCAATTCGGCAAGCGTGTGCTGAAAGGTGATGTTCAGGATGTCATTTGGAGCGACGAGGCTACTTTGGTTCATCCTGTCAGGGACTATATCAATGCACTGCCGAGGTGGGACGGCAAAGACCATGTAGCGGAGTTGGCTTCGTATGTCACGATTGAACCTGCCCAGGCTGAGCAGAGTGCAGAAGAGGCCCAGCGTGAGTTTACAGTCTGTTTTCACAAATGGATGCTGGCAAACGTTGGCATGTGGCTGAGAGATGACGTAGCCAACCACGAGATGCTAATATTCGTTGGTCCGCAAGGCATCTTTAAAACCACATTCTTCCGCAGACTGCTACCTCAAGAACTCAGTAACCTCTATTGGGAGAACAACCATAACTCTTTCAAATCGAAGGATGATAAGATTGCCCTCGGAGAGAACTGCCTGGTAGAGGTCGAAGAGTTCAACATCACTAAGCCTGATGATGTCGGTGAGATGAAGTCGCTTATCACTGCTCAAAACATCAAAGAGCGTCGTCCCTATGCCCGTCAGCGTGAGGAGAAGCATCGTCTGGCAGGATTCTGCGGTACATGTAACGAACAGCACTTCTTGACCGATGACACAGGTAACCGTCGTTTCCTCTGTTTCCTCGTCAGCAAGATTTTACATCCCAATGAGTGGGGCATCAACTTTGAACAGCTCTATGCCCAGCTTCGCGATGAGTTCAAGAATGGTGAACGTTTTTGGTTCAACCACGAAGAGGAGCAGCGTTTGGAACTACAGAACGATGAGTTCAGGCTAATGAGTGACGAAGAGATGCTGATATTCAATCACTTCAGGAAGCCAAAACCAGACGAAGTCGGAGAATGGATGAACTCTGCCAGCATTGGTCAGCATATCAACGGTGGAAGACTGGGCTACGGAATATCAACCAAGAAGATAGGTTCGGTCTTGACAAGGCGAAAATTCCCATTCAAGCATGACTCTACAGGTAACTTCTACATGGTTATTGAAATCAACCATAAGCAGAAGCAGACTGAGGACGCGGATGATAACCCAGAACCCGAGCAAAAGCATCCGCAAAAGACCGAATTGCCGTTCTGAAAAAAATGCGGAATGAAGGATATGAAGGATTAAAGAATAACTTTCGTATAGGAATTGCATTCACTTCTGAGGTGAATGCAATTCTATAGAGGAAGTCGCTAAAACAACCTTCACATCCTTCACAATCCACACAGGAGAGTAAACCCCAGACTTGGTTTCGCCCGTATAGTGGATAGGGATGGAAATCCAGCCCGAGTGCGGTCGGTAAATATCTACTCCAAAGGGTAGATTTTTCTGCACCGAAGAGTAAAAAAAGTAGCTCCAGCGGGGGCACACCGGCCAGCAAGCGCACTCAGGCGGAAAAAGTCCACTCCACGTGTTAGGTAACTTTAGTATTAACGCTTAAAATTTTTAAGGCAATGGCATTAAAAGTAAAAGCAAAAGAACGCGAGTTCAAGGTCGGCAAGTATGCCGGTGAGTATCGTTACGTGATGGCGCCCGAGTTGTATTCGGCACTTTCACAAGACAAAGTGATCCTAGAGGCCGCACTCAGAAGCGGGGTTTCTGAGGGAGTCATGAAGGCATGTTGGGACGCTGCTGGAGAGGTAATCAAAGCATGGCTTCCAGAAGGACATAGCATTCCTATTCCAGGTCTTGGAAGTGCTCGCTTCGGTCTTTCAGCCAAAAGTGTGGCAGACGTGAACGACGTCAAATCGTCGCTCATCCGCACGCGCCGTATTGTATTCACCCCAGCCGTTGAGCTGAAGCAGGAGCTGAGGGACACCAGCGTCATCATCACCTGCTACGACCGCAACGGTAACGAGGTGAAGCGAGTGACCAGTGCTGACGATGGCACCATCGAGGAACCCGAGAACACCACAGAAACTGGTGAGAACGATGGTGGCAACACTGGAGGCAACCCTGGCGGTACTACCGGCGGCGGTGACAACAACGGTGGCGGTGGTGACGATGACACCGGCGAGAACGACTAAGCCGCGCCGACGGTCATCAACAGAAAAAGGGGCTGGCAGCGAATGTGCTGTCGGCCCCCTTTAGTTTGACAGGCAGGATCTTATTCTATTTGATCACCTTCTTGCCGTTGATGATATAAATGCCCTTGCCCGGGTTGTTGATGCGGACACCCTGCAGATTGTAGATGACCTCCTTGCCCTCTGTTGCCTTGACGCTCTGGATGCCTACGGTGCCGTCTACGTGAGCGGCAGCTCCGAGGCCACCCATCATGTTGGCTGAGCGGATGGTCAGCTCGTCAACAGCGGGATCGACGGTGATGTTGAAGGAACCATTGGTTGACAGTCCGACAAACTCACCGTTCTTGAAGATGGCATAGGCGATGGCTCCGTTCCAGAACTGTGTCCAGGTGATGACGCCGTCCTCGAACTTAGCATCTCCGGGAGCCTCCACCTGCTTGGTCAGTGATGCAGGATCCCAAGCTTTCTCCAGATTCTCTGAGAACATCATCTCATAAGTGAAGTTGGCTGCCTGTTCGGCAGAGATGATGGTCTGGAAGTCTCCGCCGTGCGACTTGATGATGTTGCTCTCTGGCGTGATGTCGTTGCCGTTGATATCCATTGTGTGGAACTCACCGAACAGCACAGGATCCTTCGAGTTCATACCCTTCTCAATCCAGCGCGAGGCGATGAGCGTGGCAGCAGCGTTCTCGTCGAGCGTGGTGTTCAGATAGACGGTGATAGGATTATTGTTCCAGGTACGTCCGAAGTTCCATGTGCCATTGCCCTGGGCAAGGTCAACCACCTTACAGTTGTCGAACACGTAGCCGAACTTCACAGTGCCTCTCGGTGCCACAATGGTGCGGCTGCCCTTGAGATCGGTCTGACGAGGCTCGAGTGAGAGCTGGGTTTTGACGAAGCGCACGTCACCGCCACCGCAGATGAAGTCGACGGTTCCATGTACGTCGCAGCTCTCAAAGTACGACTGCATATTGTCATTCGAACTGTAATAGGTGTCCTGACAAGAAAGCATTCTGACTCTCTTGAAGATGGTACGGTTACCAGAATCCTGAATGACGGCAGCACGTCCGGCGGAACCGGCATTGTAGTAGTCAAGTGCGTTCTTCAGGGTCAGATCCTGCATGTAGAGGTTGGAGCCGCTCGACTGGAACATGTCTGCACTGCCGAGGCCCTCAATGCTCTTGTCGGGAGCGGTCACGATGATCGTGTTGTCCATCGACTGTCCGATGATGGAGATGTTGTGTCCGCTGATAGCGGTCTTCACGGTCTCGTTCAGGTCGTAGGTACCGTCGGGCAAGAAGATGTATGAGCGGTCAGCGTCCTTGGAGGCATTGATACCATTCACCACCTCGATGACATCAATGAGGCTCTCAGCGCTGCCGGGCTTCACGAAGTACCAGTTGCCCTGGCTCTCGTAGTTGGTCTCTGTGGTGTTCACGATCTTCACGGCGTGGAGGTACATCTCTCCCTCCGTGCTCAGGTTCAGCGTGATGGTGCCGCCCGCACCCTCATAGAGGAAAGCTACGGTCTCTGCATCAATGTCTTCATTGTTCTTTCCGGGGATGCTGCCGAGTTCGTTACCATTGGCATCGGTAATGACGATATCATTAGCACTACCGTAGCGGCAGAGTGTCACGGAGACGGTAGCCTTCGGACCTACGAGCAGGTCGATCTTGTTGTTATCATCGGCCTTGAATGCCCAGCCGTGCTGTGCGTCGTGCCAGTAGTAGTTGCCAGAGGGGTTGAAGGCCTCATGGTCAGCGGGATCGAAGAGCTTGTCGGTGAGGTCGAAGAAGTACTTCTTGTAGGTACTGGGTTCCTCAATCTCTGTCGCTACGGCGTAGAGGTTGATGTCGCCGGTGACCACGTAGTCAGCAGTGTACTTCTCACCGCCGGCAGTCTTCAGGAACCAGCCACGTACCTTCATGCCTTCATCGGCGGTAGCAGTGGCGAAGTCGATGTCGAACTGGCCTATGGCCTCGTCTTTCTCACGGGTGGCAGTGCCGAGAACGGTCTGCTTGTCGGTGTCGATATAGGTCAGGGTGTAGTCGGGCTTCTGGGTCAGTGTGAGCACATACTCGACATTGGTCTCGCCGAAGCTCATCGGGATGGTGACCACACACTGGGTATCGTCGCCCACGTAGCCGATGACCCCTACCTCACCCTTCTTGGCCTTGGCCTCCACAGGATTGGTCTCGCCCACCATCTTCACCTTCTTCGAGAGTTCCATCTCTGCCTCGTAGGCATCGTCGAAGATCTGCTCGGCAGTGAACTCCTCACCGTTGATGGTCAGCGTGGCAAGGACGGGCACTTCCTTCTCCTTGCCACTGAGTGTTCCCTCGATGACAATATCGGAGAAGCCGATCTGCTTGGCACCCTGCAGATGATATAGATTGATGAGCAGTCCGCAGGTTCCTTCACCAGGTGTGGCTCCCTCGATGTCGTACGACAGCTCGGTCACAGGGTTCGAGTCGTTGTTACGATTGGGCTTCACGCCTACGGCCAGAGAAACGGTGGTCTTGTCGGGATTCTGCCATGAGAAGTCGAGCAGGCCGTTGTCAGTGCCGTAGCGGGTGGTCTTCAGTGACACCTTCTTCGGAGTGAATGCCAGGCCGAAGTTCGGCTGGATGAGGAATCGGATGGCATTGCTCTCGTCGGCAGCAGTGCCGCTCTCTCCCTCGTTCTGCTGTGTCAGAGGCTCAAACTGTGTCTGTCCGCCACCGCTGGCGCCGAGTCCTTTCAGGAACAGGTTGCTGCCCCATGTCACCTTACTGGTCACGAAGTAGTCGGCAGCCTCACCGAAGTCAGCTTTCTGATCCTCTGTGCCGAGGTTGAAGGCGAAGGTAGCGGTCACGGGCTCGTTGTCGAGTTCTGCCAGTCCCTTCGGGGCTTTCTGTTGTACGGAGATGCCATAGAGGTAGATGTTGGTCGTTGCCTCCACTTCCACGTAGCCGTTGGCGGCATCCACCGCACTGGCCTTGTATTCTGTGTACTCGGAGTTGTAGATGTTACCACCGATCTTGATCTCTGTGAAGTTGTAGGGATGGGCTATCACAATCACGATGTCGTTAGAAGAGACGACGGGCACGCGGAGGATGGTTCCCTTGTTGAACTGCACGTTGTCGCCGTTGCTGGCCAGTTTGCCGTTGGTGGCGTCGACGAACAGCTCTATACCTTCAACGGAAGAAGCTACGGTGCCAGTGGTGCCTTCGATATGCACACTGGCGAGGCTGGTGGGCCAGTTGTTCTGCCAGCTCCACTCGGCGTTGACGTCGGTAGTCGTAGCCTTGCTGTGGTTGGCGATTGACACGCTGTGGATGTAGTCGCGGCCTCCGAAGGTCAGCGTCAGCGTGCCGTAGTTACCCTTGTACTCAAAAGTGTTGATGCCACCGTCGGTATCGTTTTTGCCGCTGACGGTTCCCACAGTGTTACCATCCTGATCGGTGATGACGATGTCTTCGCCGCTCGAGTAGGCACAGCCTCCGATGCTGATGGTGGCGTTGTCACTCACCCACAGTTTCATGGTCTGTCCAGGACCGAAGGTCCAGCCGTGGGTGTTGTAGTAGTAACCACCGTCGCTGATGTCAATGCACTCATGGTCGGCGGGATCGAAGTTAGGATCTGCCAGGTTGTAGGCAAAGGTGGACTTGCTGTCGGGAAACTCCATCGGTGTGGCCACGGCATAGAGCGACATGTCGCCCTCCACGAGATCCTCCACCTTGAACTTCTTTCCACCAGCGGCACTCTCAAACCAGCCGCGGAACACCACACCGATAGGCGCGTTCACATCCTTTTCTCCATAGGCAAAAGCGCCGATGGGCTGCTGGCCCTTGGCCTCCTGCGTGCCGATCACACTACCGTCCAGACCGTAGTAGGTCAGGGTGTAGCTGGCGTTAAGGGCTGCGATCTCCTCCTCCGTCAGCGCACTCACACCGACATAGGGGCAGTAGGTCATACCCGTGATGGTCAGTGTCGTGGCCTCGCCCTGGTAGTAGAGCACATCGACATTCTTCTTGTCGTTTTTCCAACAACCGGGGTTGTTAGGGGCCTTCGTGGCCACTTCCTTGCCATTGGCATCGGTCACCGTGATAGTGGAACCGCTGTAGGTACACTGTCCGACGGTGATTTTCACGTTGGTGGCGTTGGGTACCACGACTTTCAGTTCCGTGCAGCCGTGTTCGCTGTGGAACTTACCGCTGACTGTTGCCACGGCACTGACGTCGTCGGCAGCCACACGGCTGACCGTTCCGTCGTCAGCGACAGCAACACCCAAACTCACTGCTGTTCCTTGGGCTTGCTCATCAGCCGTCAGCAACGTTTCTTTATCGTTGTTGACGATGGCGCCGAAGTCCTTGAAACCGTCTGCCCTGCTCACCATAGCGAGCATCAGCAGCAGGCACATTGTGCCAAGTCTTCGTAATTGATTCATCATAAGTTTGTTGTTAAAGTAATTGTTATATAATTAATATAGGTGTTTCGTTCTGCAAAGATAGTGCTTTTTCTTGTACCGACATCTCGTTTCGAATCCTTTTTTCTTCGTAATCGTTTACGCCCGATACTGACAGATTCCCCTTACCTGTCTTTAGCAAAAGAACAGAATTATTATGGAACTTTTTTGGTGAATTAAGAATTTATTTGTAATTTTGCACCATTCTAAATTAATTCGCTATGGGTAAAACAACGTTATTTTACAGTGTCAGATGGTGCATGCTTCTGATGCTGATGGTGTTGCCTGTAAGTATTTGGGCTCAAGACGCCTCGCAGGCACAGGTGTATATTGAAAAGACGGACGGCTCTGTCGTCAAAATTCCCATCACTCAGGGTTATCCTCTCATGCAACATCTCTATGACAGTCACATGGTGCCGATATTGGTTGTCACTTATAACAACGGTCAGCGTTTAAAAATCAAGCAGTCGGAAATCAAGCGTTTTTACACAGGCTTCGAATCGACCGGCATTGTGTCAAGGGAGGCAGAAACGGACCAATTCTCAGAGAAGGTCTATTCGTTGAGCGGAAGGTATGTCGGCAACGGCAGGAACAGCTTAGTAGGACAGCCCAAGGGCGTCTATATCGTGAAGAAGGGTGAGAAATATCAAAAAGTTGTAAGACCATGAAGCGCTTCTTTTTATCAATCATCATGATGGCTGCGGCCGTCGTAGGCGTAAAGGCCCAATATGATGGACAGTGTGTCAATTTCAAGTTGTCGACGGGTGACAGCATTCCGGTGGAATTATCCTTCTGCCAGAGTCTGAACCCACAAGTAAAGGATGGCAACATCGTCTGGAATCTCAATTTTGATACGCCAAGAGGTCGGGTTGTCCAGACTTTGGACAATGTCTCTTCCGTAGATTACATGTCTAAAGAGCAGGTGCGTGAACAGGTTCGTAAGGCAATGGTTGAATTTTATCAGTCGACCAATGGTGACCAATGGAGCAATAACACCAACTGGTGCACGGACAAACCGGTGGAAGAGTGGTTTGGTGTGATGACTACCCCCGGCTATCCCTATGTCAGGCACCTGTACTTGTCGGGTAATAACCTAAGCGGACAATTGCCTGGTGGCGACTGCCTGCAGCGCATGGTGGGGTTAAACAGCCTCAATTTATGGGAAAATCAGATTGGAGGGACTATACCAGAGTCTTTAACACATAATTTCACGACGAACGGGCTGCTGATGGACAACAACCTGCTAACGGGCGAGATACCTGCAACCCTTTTCGACTTGCCTTACTTTAATCGTTTTGAGGTTGGCGAAAACAATCTGACAGGTCCTATCCCCGCCAATATCAGCCATCTGATGGACGATGCTTTTCTCATTAACATCGCTGGAAACGACCTCAGTGGTGAGGTGCCAGAGACAGTTGTCAACCATCCGAGATTCTCGCAGTTGTGGGACTATATCGTTCCGCAGAGAGGACATCTGGCGGTGCCGGACATCCCCGCCCCGGTGATGGATGTGACAGACGTGGACGGCAACCATTTCTCGACAACAGACGTCTATAAGGATAATATCCTGACGCTGCTCTACAACTACTCCTCTGCCCAGAGCGGTTATACCGACAAACTGGCGAAAGCTTACGAGGCATATAAGTCCAAGGGCTTCGAGGTGCTTGGCATGATGCCTGGAAACGTGGATGATGTGAAAAAGTATCTGTATGAGAATAACATCAATTGGATGAACGTCGACCCAGAGGGTTTCCGCGGCTTCTTCGACCGTTATTTCATGTATCTGAACTACGTGAACCTGGTGGATCAGAACGGCCATATCGTGTTTACCAGTCTCATGGACGAAAACGGCAAGATGGAAGACACAGGTTATCTCGGCAGTACGCGTGACCAGTTGTTGTTTGATATCCTGGAGAAGGAATTCGGTGCCATAGACTATACCCCCTACACCTCTACCGACTATTCCGCTGACGGTGAGGTAATGACCCTGCAGAAGGCGACGAAGGGCCTGGGTGTGGACATCGTGTTCGTGGGCAATGCCTTTGTCGACAAGGACATGGCACCTGGCGGCAAGTATGAAAAGAAGATGAAGGAGGCCATGGAGCAGTTCTTTGCCTATGAGCCCTACACCTCGCTGCGCGACCGTTTCAATGTCTATGCCGTGAAGGCTGTGTCACCCAACCATGATCTGTATGAGGGCACCAAGCAGGCCCTCTCGTCAAACGAGGACGCCTTTGCCTACGCTCAGAAAGTAAAGGATCTGATTCCTGACCGTCCGTTGCGCGTCAGCGTCATCTATGATTCCTATAATGCCGGACGAAGCATCTGCTATATGTATGATGATGCTTCTTACGTGGCTCTGATGCTGAATGGCGTTAACCGTGTGCTCAACCATGAGAGCGGTGGTCATGGTGTAGGACGCTTGCTCGACGAATATGTGGAAGACAATGCGAACAGTGTGCCGACGGCAGAGATGAAGGAGTATCTGGAGAAGGCTTGGACGGACTTCGGCCGTGGTGCAAACATCGACCTGCACGCCGATGTCACCCAGACGCGATGGAGCCACTTGGCTGCCGACAGCCGTTATGCCTTCGAACGCCTTGGAGCCTATGAAGGTGCTGGCACTTTTGGCCGTGATGTGTATCGTCCTACAGAGAACAGCATGATGCGATATAACGACATCCCGTTCAATGCGCCATCACGCGAGGCCATCTACAAATATGTCATGCAGGAGTCGGAAGGTCCTGACTGGAAATATGACTATGAGACGTTTGTTGCTTTCGACGAGCCTGGCCGACAGCAGTTTGTCAATGCCCAGAGAAAAGCAGCTGCGAGAGGGAATGACAGTGCGTCAGACTATGACAAGGAGAACAATGCAACCCGTCCTTTGCCGCCAGTCTTTGTTTCTGGCACATGGAAGGATGCTATGAAGAAAAAGTAATACATCGACCACGGGATGGTATTCTATTTCTCAGGTACCGGCAATACGAAATGGGTGGCAGGGCAGATAGCTGAGGCCATCGGGGAGGAATTGCTATATATACCAGACCTTATCAGGGAAGGCCGGTATGAGTTTCAGGTGAGGGAAGGAGAACGCATTGGCTTCTGCTTCCCCACCCATGGCTGGCAGCCGCCGAGGATTATGAGAGATTTCATCAACAGGTTGGTGCTAAAAGGATATGATGATGCCTTCTGCTGGGCACTGACCACCTGCGGTGACAATACGGGGGAGTGCATGACCATCCTGAACAAAGACCTGGCTCGTAAAGGATTGCATGCCGATACGCTCTATTCTGTCATCATGCCAGAGTCGTATGTCTGCCTACCGTTCATGTACACGGATACAGAAGAGAAGGCTGCCAGCAAGCTTGCCCATGCCAGAGAGCAGCTGCCTGGAATCATCGCTACCATCAAGGATTGCCGAAAGGGTATCGTATCCTTGGAGAAGGGCGCCACCCCGCGCCTCTACTCCTATGTCATAGGCGGCTATTTCAACAAGAGGATGATTACGGACAAAAAGTTTATGGTCGACGCCGATGTCTGCATCAAATGTGGCAAATGCGCAAAAGTCTGTCCTGTAGACAATATCGCCGGCACTCCCCCCGACTGGCTCCACAACGGCAAATGTACCTGTTGCCTTGCCTGTTACCACCATTGTCCCGTCCACGCCATCAACTACGGTTCCATCACCCGCCGCCGTGGACAGTACTTCTGCACCGTAAAAAGCACCCATTAAAAAAATGAAATCATGTTTTTAGCACAAATATCTTCTGAGCTGATACTTTTTTCAATGCTTTATGGCGGAGCAGCAGTAGCGTCTGTCATCGCCTGCGTCTACCTCTGTCTGCGCAAGGGCAATGCCTTCGCCGCTGACGTCACACCACCAGTATCACTGCGCCGTTGGGCAGCGGCATTCTTTGCCGTAGCATTCTTGGGCCATGTGTGGTGGTATCTTTTCTTCATCTTTTCTGGCGATATCTATTCCGTGAGTTGTTTGGTAGTGGCTGTGATCGACAGCGTGTCGCTGTTAATCACTATCACCGGTACGCTGCTGGCCATGCTCCAAGACCGCAAGCGGCCCGTCTGGCCCGTCGTCCTGGCAACGATACCATACGTGGCACTTTTGGTTCTGAACATTGGCTATCCCAACGGTCATTATATAATCATAGCCATCGCATACATCCTGTTGCTCTACGTTATATTTAGTATATATATGGTATTTGCTGTCAGGCAATACGGGCGGTGGCTGCGCGACAATTATGCCGACGTGGAGCATAAGGAGGTGTGGCTGAGCCATCTATTTGTAATCGTCATCCTGCTATTTATTATCATATATGGGTTCGATACCGGCGACATAACCATAGCCTATCTTGTGCAGTTCATCAATTTCATTCTTTTCGGTCTCCTGTTGTGGCGAGTAGAGACGCTACCACAGTTGGAGAACACATCGATGGAACAGCGGACACGACAGACACTGGTCATTCCCTCCAATATCGAACAACTATTGGCTGAGCACTGCGTGTCCACACAGCTTTACTTACAGCACGACCTGACCATAACCCAACTGGCTCAAGCTGTTGGTACCAACCGTCTCTATCTCAGCCACTATTTCTCCCGCCAAGGTATGACTTACAATGCTTATATTAACGACCTCCGCATCGACCATTTTATGAGTCTCTATCGCGAGGCCACCTCTGCCCGGCAGCCCATCACTGCCCAGCAACTGGCCAGCGACAGCGGCTACCGGAGTTACAGCACCTTCAGCCTCGCCTTCAAGCAGCGCCTTGGAAAATCCGTAACGTCCTGGATGCGCGAAATGGCCCAGTAATCTGCGGTCTGACTTTCAAAATCAGATAAAATTGTTTCAAAAATAGAAATATCTGAATGCAAAAGGCATTCGGGGCATTGTTATTTGGGAAAATTTTACTACCTTTGCAAAACAAAAATGCCCAATGGTTAAAATATCACGGCATGCTTGAAGAATGCTGACTTACTAAAAAAAAGTAATATTAATATTGAAAAAGAATGTATTATCCGTAGTCCTGTTGGTGGTAAGCGTAACCCTTGCCGCCCAACAGAAGCGTACGGTTCAGGAGAAACAACAACAGCCATCGGAGCAGGAGATGGCAATGGTGCAGCGCATAAATAAGGCACAGATGAGTGGCAGCGACTCGGACTTCTACGAGTCACAACAGACATATATAGATTATTTAGAGAGTCGCCAAGAGTGGGATAAATATTATCGCACGCGGATGAATCGCGTGATATTTGAGGTGAACCATAAGCGTTTCCATCGTGCCTTCACCGAAATACATCTCATCAATGAGCATATTAAAGAGCATCATCAGGAACAGTATCTCTACATCTCGAACATGGGACTGGGCTTTTTCTACAATGGTCTTAACCAGCCAGAGATGGGCGAGAAGTTTTTCCGGCGTGCTTTGCAGGGCATAGATGCTGAGAAGGAGCCTGTGGCAGTGTTCAATGCCTACCTCTCGCTGGCACAGTCGCTCAGTTTCAATCGTCCTGCTGAGGCAATGACATGTCTTGACAGCCTGCCGCAGCAGATGCTTGTCAACCCGATGTATGAGAGCGGTGTGTTAGGTTATCGCTGTATCATCGCCAACAAGATGGACGATCGCGAGGCTTTCTATCGCTATTTTACAAAGTATGACAGCATCCGCTTGAATCTGCCTGCACAGTTTAATGCAGCCAACTTGCAACAGGTGATGGTGTGCCACTGTCTCATGCAGAACGACTATAAGCAAGCCCTTGCCTGGTGCGATTCCCTCGATGTGCCGTTGGCGGCTACAGAGTTGCGCATCAACGTCTATGAGCAGATGGGTGACTGGGAAAGAGCCTATCGTGCCTCGGAGCTAAAAGACAGTCTTAATCATGCCGATGAGCACGAAACATTGGAGTTACATTTGGCAGATATTGCACATGATATCAACCTGCTTCAGGCTGAGCAGGATAAGGCTGAGATACAACGTATACAATTGGTGATAGTCAGCTTGATGGCTGTGGCTATCATCGCCCTGCTCATAGGTATGCTCGTCTATCGCCACCAGAAGAACCGCCGGCTGAAGGAGCAGTTTCTCCAGTTGCAGGAAGCCCGACGCAGTACTGAGGCAGGACAGGCCATCCGCCGTGCCTTTGTCAGTACAATTCAGGAGAAGCTGAAGTCGCCCATCAACGTGCTGAGGGGATATGCTCGTATTTTCAACAATCCGGCTTTTACGCTGAAACCTGAGGATCGTCCCAAGCGATACAAAGACATCCTCGCTGCCGCTCGAAGCATAGAGTCACTTATTGACCCTGTTATCGACTCTTTTGCTCAAGGAACAACAGGCATCACTAATGAGGAGAGGATTATCTGTTGGGAAGCACTCCGTTCGCCACTGCTCACACTGATAAGCACAGCAGAAATTATCATTGATGGAAACGGACAGATACCTCAAGATGAATATATGCAGCTACGCGCTGACGTATGCCATAATGCTCACATTGTAGCAACCTCTACTCATCAACTGATCCTATTCAGTCTCTACGGCGATGACATTCCGACACCTAAGCAGGACAGAATAGGGTTGAATGAAGTGGCACGCTCCATCTTGAACAGTTACGACCTTCGCCCCTCTCCCATTGATAAGAACCACAAAGTGGCTACAGCATTCGAGACCGAAGTGGCTGACGATGTGATGATTAATACCAACTTGCTGTTGCAAGACTTGTTGACCTGCCTGCTCGACAATGCCGACAAGTATGCTACTGACGGTTCTGTGCTGGTGAGCTGTCACGCCAACGCCGACGGCACCTATGCCATATCCGTCACCAATGAGGGACCCGTCATCCCAGCTGATGATGCAGAGCGCATCTTCGAGCCCTTTGTCCGTCTCTCTCCCGACGAGCATAGCCTTGGCATTGGTCTGCCTTTGGCTCGTCGCCTCGCAATATCAATGGGGTACAGCGTTACACTCGACTTGAAATATACCAAAGGAGTTCGTTTTGTTGTCTCAGGAATCTGACTTACCGAAGAATCCTGTTTTCATCTAAATCCACTCCCACCGCCTCCGCTGTGGCCCAGACTCGTGATGTAGGTATGTGTAGAGAGCAACCTTCGAGTCTTATTGTCAGCGAGGCAGCCTGGGCTGGTGTGTTGTCAACCTCATAGAAAGAGTGGTTGAATCCGTCGTAGTCGGTATATGCCTTGACAAGGTTTGTGAGTGTATAACTGATTTCATAGGTGCGCATTCCTGCGTTTCCGATGCCCCAGCACAGTTCCACTCCTCCGTTGATCTGGTGGATGCCGCAACGACAGGTCTTCTCCCGTCTGCTACGGTTGGTGTTCCAGTTGCCTTCCTCGCAGACAAATTCTACGCCTTGCTCGTCCTTCACCTTGAGGTTACTGATGCCTATGTTGCCCATATTCAGCATCGTAATGAACCCCTCGGTACCTTCATCGCCTATCATACAGGTACGTTTCTCCGTCACCCTTGCCGAGCCGTCCTGATGGAGGCATACGTCAACGTCCAAATAAATCAGTGAGTGTGCTATGGTGGGAATAAGTGTCGCCATCAAAAGCACGGTGGTTAGTAAGTAGCGTTGTCTTCTCATATTATAATAATGTAGATAATGGTGCAAAGATACAATAAATATTTGGTGAATTTGCAAATATTATGTAATTTTACACACAATGATACGCATTTTTCTAATTTTGCTGGCCAACACCAGATGATGAAGTACACCGCTGGTACCCCGACCGAGAATCGAACTCGGAACTAAGCTTTAGGAGAGCCTTGTTATATCCATTTAACTATCAGGGCATGTCGTAAAGACGGTGCAAAGGTACGAATAAGCGAGTAAAAAACCAAATTTTATTTAAGTTTTTTCGAGCCTTATTCTTGTATTTCCATACGAAAGCAGTCAAACTGTGCCTTACTATCTGTACCGTAACAGAAAATACCGACTCGGATACCTTTCCAGTAGCCAGCACGCATCGGGAAACTGTCGCCAGCAGAGATGAAGTCTTTTCCGTTCGTGCTATAATAGAACTGATGGCGGTTCTGCTCGCAGTCGTTGATGACTCGGAAGTAAATAGGGGTTGGGGTTTCCGGATTGGTTCCAATGTTTGAATCGATTATCTGCCGTTGGCCGTTGGCCTCGATGAAAATGCCCTGCGGACAGATGCCGATGCCACGGAACAGCTTTCCAGAACAAAAGAGACCTGCATAGCAGTTGCCGGAGGCAGTAAGTAGCGTCGTGCTCTCACTTCTGTATCCAATAACCTTCTGCGTTAACATATTCCGGCAAGTTTTCAGGCTGTCGGCTGGCTGAGCATGGATAGTGAGATAACCAGGATATTCCGAAAGGCTCCAATGTGAGTTGTCTGGATTATGGTTCCATTGCCACTGAAGACCGATGGAATCGGAGAAATCATCGTTAGTCTGGAGTGTCTTTGCAACGGTAGGACAGGGTAAGGAATAATGGTGTACAGGCTCGCCGATGCCGTTGCCGTCGTAGTCTTCACCCATCAGTGGCCAGTCTTCCTGCCAGCGAACGGGCTGGAGATGAACGACACGTCCCAAAACAGGAGTTTCCTGGAAATGGTAGAACCACCACTGACCGTCAGGGGTATCTACCAAGGCGCCCTGATGCGGGCCGTTGATATCCGTAGATCCCTGTTCGAGCACGATCTTCCGTTCGTAGGGACCGTAGATATTCTTCGATCTCAGTACCGTCTGCCAACCAGTACCTACCCCACCTTCAGGAATAATCAGATAATACCAGCCGTTGCGCTTCAGCCATTTCGTACCCTCGGCGATGGGACCTTCATAGACCGTCACACCCTCATCAAGCAACTGTTTGCCGTCAGGTGACATCTTGTGTACGATGATAGGGCCTGCACCATGACGGCTGCGACCTAAATACGCCATTCCATCGGTATCCCAGAAGGGGCAGGGATCTTCCCATTTCTCCACACGCTGAACCAGATGCAGGGGTGCCCATGGACCGTGAGGATCCTGAGCGGTCGACATATAGAGTCCTTCCTCGGGGGTACAGAAGAAAACGTAGTAGAGTCCGTCGTGGTAGCGGATAGCGGGAGCCCACGAACCACCGGCATAATGGCGGTTATCGTCCCATCCTGGTTCGTCGAAACGACGATAAATCTGACTGATGTACTGCCAATTGACCATATCCTCTGATTCCAGCACTTGCATGCCCAAGAAATGGAAGTCGGAGGCCACCATATAATACTTGTTACCCACACGGATAACATCGGGATCGGAGAAGTCAGCGTTAAGGACAGGATTGACATAGGTGCCATCGCCCTGATCACCCCAGGAGAGCGGCAAACGCTGGATGTCAGCATCGATATTGACAAAGTCGGGACGGACGTCGGGCTGTTCGGTGGTGATGGTCACACGGTTGAAACGGACATTCCGTGCATGGCGGACGAAGAAGCCTTTGGCAGGCAGGTTACCCCACATCGTCGCCTCAGGATATTCTTTCTCTTTCTCGTCCTTGACAGAATCGTTAATATGTGCCATTTCATCGGCAGTTATGCCTCCCTTATGATGAAACGTGACATTGCTGACATATATATTCTCCACAGGATGGTCAGGCAGACCGGTGATGCTGCAGCCCATGGATCCTGCATGGCGAATATGGATGTTGTCGAGGCGGACACCGTTGATTGTGCCCACGTGGTTGATGGGTATCAGGGTGGCTGATTCCAGGTCAGAAGCAGCTGAGGCATATTGATAGCCTTTTCCACGATTGCCCAAACGGATAAAGATAGGCGACTCTGTACCCTCGACAGTCATATCCGAGATGCAGACATTCTCCAGGACACCCCCATCGACGATCTCCAACGAGATGGCCGAGGAACCAATCCACTGGCCGAAGAACTTCTCCTTCTGGTCGCTGCTCGGCTTGACTTTGATGTCTGAGATGTGGATGTTTCGGAACCCACCGTTGGTCTCCGTGCCCAGTTTGACGGCATTGCAATGACTAGACACCTCACAGTCGGAAATACGTACATTCTCGCAGAGCCGGGGAGAAGTAGACTTCAAGGTGATGCCGTCGTCATCGCTGTCAGACACCATTCTCTTGACCGTGACCTCATGGCAGCCATCGAGGTCAAGAGCATCGTTATTATAGTTATTTCGGTTAAAAACCTTGATTCCATCGATATTCAGACGGTCACAGGCAAGATAGTGTTGCATCCAGCAGCCGCTGTTTCTGAGCGTGACATTCTTGACCGTGATGTCTTCTCCTCGTATAATCCGTAACAGATGAGGCCGCGTGATGCCCTCGTCGTTCCACGACAGTTTCTTAAAGGCCCGTCCTCTTCCGTCGATGGTTCCCTGGCCGTCGATGGTCACGTTCGTCACCTTGTCGGCATAGATGAGTTGGATGGTTGCAACATTCGTCCTCAGCGACACATAGTCCGATTTCATCGGGATATAATCCTTGAGGTCGGTGCTGCCGTAGAGTGTCGCACCCTGCTCCAAATAGAAGCACACGTTGCTCTTCAGTACGATGGTGCCAGTCTTGTAGATGCCCTCGGGAACCACCACCCTTCCGCCGCCCGCCTTCGAGCAGTCATCAATGGCCTGTTGAATAGCCGTCGTACTGAGTATCGTAGTATCAGACTTAGCGCCATAACTAACGATGTTAAAGTCGGCCGCGTAAGCGGTCATACATCCTGCCATCAGGAAGGGAAACACAATCCGTCTCATTCTACACCTTATATTATATATTGTGTGCAAAGATACAAAATATTTTTGAAAGTAACCAATACTTTTTCATTTATAATGCGCCACAAAGTTTTTCGTTCCTTATGTAGCGTGCTTTCAGTATTATTTCCTATCTTTGCCCTGAATTTTTCAACTTAAAACCGTAAATGATGAAGAAATTATTGTTACTGTTGCCGTTACTGGCACTATTGGGTTGCACTTCCACAGAAGTCGACAATCCCGTATTGACCATTGAGGGTGGTCAGATCCAAGGAATCTTAGCCGATAATCCTGGTGTGTATGTCTACAAGGGTATTCCCTATGCCGCTCCCCCCATTGGCGACCTGCGCTGGAAGGAACCCCAGCCCGTGGTGGCTTGGGAAGGCGTGAAGGTGTGCGACCGTTTCGGCCATCCCGGCTATCAGGCTGTCCACTATCCTGGCGGCTATGCCACAGAATGGGGCTATGGTGACGAGGCTCCCTATAGTGAGGACTGTCTGTATCTGAATGTCTATACGAAGGCACCTGGCCAGGTGGACAAGAAACTGCCCGTGGCCCTGTGGATCCACGGTGGCGGCTATCGTGAGGGCTGGGGCACAGAGCCTGAGTTCGACGGTCAGGTGTGGGCTTCGAAGGATGTGGTGCTCGTGACCATCAACTACCGTCTCGGCATCTTCGGCTTTATGCCTTATGGCGAACTGTCTGCCGAGAGTCCCCATAGCGTATCCGGCAACTACGGCATACTTGACCAGATTCAGTCGTTGAAATGGATCAAAGAGAACATCGCACAGTTTGGCGGTGACCCGGACAATGTGACCATCTTCGGCCAGAGTGCCGGAGCAGGCAGCGTGCGTACCATCTGTGAGTCTCCTCTTGCCCGTGGCCTGTTCCACAAGGCTGTCATTATGAGTGGCGGTGGTCTGAACGTGCCTCCAAAGGATGGTGAAGCAGCCAAGCTGGCTACGCCGATGGCGAAGTTCTTTACATACAATCCTACGCTGAAGGAGGCTGAAGCAGAAACCAAGAAGGTGATGGACTGGGCAGGTCTTACCGATCTCACCAAGCTGCGTGCCGCCTCTACAGAGATTCTCTACCCCCTGTGCAATATCTATAACATGGTGAACAAGAGCGATCTCTATGTGATGGAGCGTCCGATTGTCGATGGCTATGTATCCATGAAGAGTTTCGACGAGGCTGCCCGTGAGGGTTCTATCGCCGATGTGCCCTATATGATTGGCTACACCCTGAACGATCTGGGTTCCATGGGACCTGGCATTGCAGAGTTCTGTAAGGTACGTCAGGAGAAAGGTGGCAAGGCCTGGGCCTACGAATTTGCCCGTCCGTTGCCCGACGACGGCAGCCATCCCGAGGTAACAGCCCGTCTGAAGGGAGCCTTCCACAGCAGCGACCTCTGGTATGTGTTCAAGAGTATGAAGCATTGTTGGCGTCCGTGGACCCAGGGTGACTGGGATCTCGCCGAGAAGATGCTCACGGCCTGGACGAACTTCGCCAAGTATAGCGATCCCAACGGTGAGGACGGCAAGAGCCTTGGTTGGGAGCCCTGCACGACAGAGCGTCCGCTGTTTATGCTCTTCAAACTCGACGACAAGGATGCCGAGGCCTCGGAAATGGGTGAGCCCCTTGTTCCGTAATCCGTTAAAGATGTAAAATAACCGCAGATTACGCAGATGATACAGATGATGATAGCGACTCAATCTGTGAAATCTGTATAATCTGCGGTAAGAAATAATTATATATGAAAAGAATAATTCTGTTTTCGTTTTTCCTTTGTGCTGCTTTGAGTGTCAGCGCACAGAACCCCTATCTCCCTCTGTGGGAGCATCTGCCTGACGGCGAACCCCGTGTATTCGAGGATCCCGACCAGCCGGGTAAGTTCCGTGCCTATATCATCGGCTCACACGACACCAATTATACGGCCTACTGCGGTAGTGACATCCGCATGTGGTCGGCTCCTGTCGAAGACCTCAGCCAATGGCGCGACGAAGGTCCGATCTTCACGCATTATGTCGACGGTCAGTGGGATACGATGTTTGCTCCAGACCTTGTAGAGGTAAAGGACAAGGCCACGGGCAAGAAGACCTATTACCTCTATCCCCACTCCCGTGGCTGGCAGCGTGTGGCGATGGTCTGTAAAAGTGACCGTCCCAACGGCCCCTTCACCCCCATCAACCTGACTGAGGATGGTCGCAGGTGTCTGCCCGGCTCACTCATCGACTTCGATCCCTCCGTTTTCATCGAGACGATCACCAACAAGAAGGATCCCGACTACGACAAGGGCTTCCGTGCCTATGTGTTCTACGGCTTCCAGCATTCTACCGCTTGTGAGCTCGATCAGAACACGATGTACTCCAAGCGCGAGGGAACGGAACTCATCGATCCCTTCATCCCTGCCAGCAGTGCCGACGGTAAGTTGTTGGACAAGGAGGGCAGCGAGTACAAGGCCCTTTACAAAGGCCAGAACCCGCTCGACTTCAATTTCTTCGAGGCTTCTTCCATCCGTCAGGTGGGCAATAAGTACGTCATGGTGTTCAGCGGCTACAGCGGTAAGGAATATGGCCTGGGCAACACCAACTCCGCTCTGCGCTATGCCTTTGGCGACTCACCCTTAGGCCCCTGGCGCTCTGGTGGTGTGCTCGTCGACTCCCGTGGCGTGGTGCCCAACGAGGACGGTTCACAGCTGATGACCACCAATGCAGGCCACAACACCCACGGCTCGCTGCAGGAGATCAACGGCCAGTGGTATGTGTTCTATCATCGTCCGCCTCGTGGCTTCGGCTTTGCCCGTCAGGCAATGGTGGCCCCTGTGAAGATCACGTGGGACAAGAAGAAGGTGGCTGATGGTGGCGTCGTGAAGATCACGGGCTACGATCCTTATGCCGCAGACCAGAGCTGGACGGCTGAAACCTCTGATGGAATGGTCTATTCTGGTGCAGAAGTGACCAGCGAGGGCTTCCAGATCTTCGGTCTGCCTCCCTATCAGTACTACTCTGCCGGCTATGCCTGTTTCATGGCTGGTGGCACGAACAGCAACGAGTGGATGCAGGACAACCACGACATCTGGAACAACTCGATGGATCTGGCTGGCATCACCAACGGCGGCATCATCGGCTTCAAGTACTTCGGCTTCGGTGGTCTGGCTCAGGACACCAAGGGCTTGAAGGCATTTGAGGGTACGAAGGCTGGCGACGGCACAGGTCTATACCTGAATCTGACGCCTGGCAGACATGGTGCCTTCAAGATCCACGTCCGTCTCGATGATCCTTGGAAAGGCGATGAAATCACGGTTTTTGATATTCCTGCCGATGATTCACGCACGGCTAAGTTGTATCATAGGAATGTGCCTGCCGTCGAGGGACTGACAGGCAAGCACGCCATCTACCTCGTGGCTGAGGGCCCTGAGGTAAAGGCACCAGAGCGTCCCCGTTGGGGTGGTCCTCGTGGACCACAGCGTCCTGATGGTCTCTTCGACCTCCATGGCATTGGCTTCATGAAGACAGGCATGAGTCTGAAGGCACCTCAAGTGCCACAGGTCACCATCATGGCCGATGGTCAGAAGCTGGTCATTCCTACAACACCCATCCGTTTCACTAATCTCAACGGTTACACCGATCAGACGCGCTATCAGGTCTATGGCAAGCTGGGCGAGGGTTCCAGACTCACGGCGACCTCCAACAATCCGAATGTGAAGTTTGAGATCAGCCCCATCGTCGAGGGCCGCGCCACGGTGAAGGCCACGTATAACGGACTGACCAAGATATTCCTCATCAACTAAGCTACCAAAAGAAAAAGGCAGAGGACTTCAAAATTCTCTGCCTTTTTCTTTTTTATTTCCTGGAAACCTTCGTGGCTTGGATGAAGTAACCTATTAATAATACGTACGCGAGGAGTGAGCAGACCTCAGAAAGCGGATTTGCCAACCACTCGGCATTGACGGGGTTGAAACCTCCGAAGCGAAGCAGCGCACTAACAACACCCATCAGAGCGCCGCCAGCAATGAAACCTGAAGCAAGGAGCGTTCCTTTCTCGCTACGGGCCTCATTCTCCTTCTTGTCTTTCGAACGTGTCTCCACAAACCAGTGTACGGCACCGCCTATCAGCAGCGGCACGTTCAACTCCAAGGGAATGAACATACCCAACGCAAAGGCCAAAGCCGGCACCTTGCAGAGCGTGAGCACGATGGCGATAGCAGCTCCGATGCCATAAAGCGCCCAAGGCGCACCCACACCGTTCATCAGCGGATCTATCACGGCAGCCATCGCATTGGCCTGTGGCGCAGCGAGCTGTCCAGAAGCAAAGCCATAGGTCTCATTCAACAGCATCATCACGCCTCCCACGGTAGCAGCTGAAACGAGTGTGCCGAGGAACTTCCAGGTTTCCTGCTTCCTCGGCGTCGTACCCAGCCAATAGCCGATCTTCAGGTCAGTGATAAAGGCACCTGCCATTGAGAGCGCCGTACAGACGACACCTCCCATGATGAGTGCAGCCACCATACCACTGGTGCCCTGCAGGCCAACACCCACCATCACCACAGAAGCGAGGATGAGCGTCATCAGCGTCATACCACTCACGGGATTAGACCCCACAATGGCAATGGCATTAGCTGCAACAGTGGTGAAAAGGAAGGCAATGACAGCCACCAGCACGATCGCCACCAGCGCCTGCAGCATATTTCCGTCCATCACGCCAAACCAGAAGAATAGGAACGTGAGAAGTATCGTTACTATCGATGAAATGGCGATAAAGCGGAACGGGAGGTCCCGTTCTGTTCGCTGTTGAGCCACACCAGCCTCACCACCGCCCTTCATCTCCTTCGCTGCGAGAGAGACGGCACCCTTGATGATGCCCCACGACTTGATAATGCCGATGATACCGGCCATGGCGATGCCGCCGATGCCGATCGACTTGCCGTATGCCTTGAAAATCTGCTCTGGCGACATATCACCCACCGCCGTCGTGATCGAAGGATCCCACTGGTTCAACACCTCAGAGCCGAAGAACAGCGCAAGGCCCGGCACAATCAACCACCAGACAGACAACGAACCCAGCGTGATGATGAGCGAATACCTGAAGCCAATGATATAGCCCAAGCCGAGGACAGCCGCACCTGTATTCACCTTGAACACCAGCTTGGTCTGATCGGCCAGCGTCTGTCCCCACTCCACCACACGGGAAGTAAAGTTCTCATTCCACCAGCCGAAGGTTGCCACGATGAAATCGTAGATTCCACCCACCAGACCGGCCATCAGCAAAGGCTTGGCCTGATTGCCGCCCTTTGCACCACTGACAAGCACCTGTGTGGTAGCCGTTGCCTCTGGGAAGGGATACTTGCCATGCATGTCGGAAACGAAATACTTGCGGAAAGGGATCAGGAACAGGATGCCGATGATGCCACCCAACAGCGAAGCGATGAAAATCTTCAGGAACGAGGCCGACATCTCAGGATACTTCGCCTGCAGGATATAGATAGCCGGCAAGGTGAAGATGGCACCAGCCACCACAACACCTGAGCAGGCACCTATCGACTGTATGATCACATTCTCGCCCAGCGCCTTCGAACGCCTGGCGGCTGTAGAAACGCCCACCGCTATGATGGCAATGGGAATGGCCGCCTCGAACACCTGTCCTACCTTCAGTCCCAGATAGGCTGCAGCTGCAGAGAAAAGCATCGCCATCAGCACGCCCCAGGTGACTGACCACGCATTCACCTCAGGATAATTTCCCTGTGGCGACATCATGGGTTCATACCGTTCTCCGTCCTTCAATTCCCGAAAAGCATTATCGGGCAACTGTGTCTTCATCTCTTCCATAATATATGCTATTGTTTCATTACTTTCCCTATGCGTTCAAGGGCCTCTATCAAACGGCTGCGCTGGGTAGCGATGTTAAAACGCACGTAGCCTTCGCCAGTCACGGGGCCATACATCGTGCCTGGATTGATCCAGACTTTACCCTCTGTGAGCAGACGGTCAGCCAATGCTTGCGAGGTCATACCCATCGCAGAGATATCCACCCAGGGAAGATAGGTGCCCTCGAGTCGGCAGACCTTCCATTGGGGTATATTTTCCTCGATGAAATCGCACAAAACGCGATAATTTCCCCAAAGATATTCACAGAGTCCGTCAACCCAGTCCTCGCTCTCGTTATAGGCTGCCTGAAGCGCCACAATACCGAAAGGATTCACGTCGCACACCTCGTTGATGTTGATGGCGCGATCGATACGGCGACGCCAGGAGGGATGCGAACAGATGATGTTGGCTATCTGAAGGCCTGCCGTATTGAAGTTCTTAGAGGGGGAGTTCATCACCACGCAATCGTCGGTGACAGTACCAAACGGCACGAACTTGTAGCCAGGCATGATGAGTTCGCAATGGATCTCATCACTCACCACCTTCACGCCATGCTTCTTACAGATGTCGTACATTCGCAGGAGTTCTTCGCGAGACCAGACGCGTCCACAAGGATTATGAGGGTTGCAGAGCAGGAAGACGGTGGTCTTTTCGTCAGCGCACTTCGCCTCGAAATCGATGAAATCGACCTCGAAGGTATCGTCCACACGCCTCAAAGCAGACTCCAGCACCTCGCAGCCATTGTTCTTGATACTGGAGAAGAAACAGTTATAGGCAGGCGACAGGATCAGTACTTTCTCGCCAGGCATCGTCAAGGCCTTAATGACACAAGACATCGCAGGGACTACGGCTGTCGTGTAAAGTATCCACTGGCGCTGGATTTCCCACTGATGACGGCGACGGAACCAGGATATGACTGCCTCGTAATAACTCTCCGGCACGATGTTGTAGCCAAACACGCCGTGTTCCACCCGTTGCTGCAGGGCCTTCTGGATGGCTGGTGCCACACGGAAGTCCATATCTGCCACCCACAGGGGAATCACGCCATCGTTTGGGCATTCATCCCACTTCACGCACCCCGTGCCCCGTCTCTCTACTACTTCATCGAAATCAAACATATTCTTTGTTTTACGACAACGAATTTAACGAATTAAACGAATTATTCCAAGCGCAGCCAATTCGTGAAATTCGTGTAATTCGTTGTTTTATAAACTATTTTTTCTTGTTTCAATAATGCAATTGTTCGGCTGGCGGACGTTCTCATCGATGGTGATACTACCGATGGAATCGGCAATAATGTGTCCGCTGGTGGGGTTTTTGATGTTCTCGATATGTCCACGGATGTCGGCCTCGACCGTCGAATACTCAAACATACGGTCGCACATCTTGTCGATGGTGCAGTTCTCAAGCACGAGGTTCTCTGTATAGCAGAGCAGCTGCTCACCTGCCAGATGGCAGTTCACCAGCCGCACGTTCTTCGAGTGCCAGGCCAGATACTCACCGTCGAGCACGGAGTCATATATAACAACGTTCTCGCACTCCCAGAACGAATCCTTAGTTAGGATCTTCGCATGGTGTACCTCCACGTTCTTGCAGTATTGGAACACGTACTTCGAATCGCTCTCCAACCCGTCCACATAGATGTTGCTTGAGAACATAAACGGATACGTGCCACCATGTAGCTTCACGTTCTTGATCCTGATGCCGTCCACCTTCCAGAAGGTCTCGTCAGCATCAGTGATTTCCACGTTCTCTAATGTCAGATTCTTCATCTCACGGAAGAACTTCGGCCCGTCGATGCGTGAGTTGGTCATCACCAGGTCATTCGTGTACCAGATGGCAGAACGGGAGCCTAAGGCGAAGTAGCAGTTGTCGATCTTAGCACCGTCAACGTGCCACCAAGGGTACTTACCATAGAACTTACAGCCGTAAGCTTCCATATCCTTGCATTGTTTGATACCTGACTCACCGTCAGTGATGGTGACGTTCTCAAGCCGCAGGTCATGTGTGGCGAACAGTGGTCGCTCGCCTCCGAATTGTTGGTCTTTGATTAGCTTCATTGTCTTGTAGTTATATTATCGTCGGCAAAGATAGTGCAAAATGATTAAAATACAAAATAATTTGCAATAAAAAATCCGTAATCGCGTTGTGCTGATTACGGATTCTGTTACCCTTTGAAGGTTTTTATATCATAAGAGAGAGAGAAAGCCTTGTTTACTTCACTGCCAGAAGGCGGCTGCTGATGACATCCAGCGGCTCCATGCAGAGCATTCTGTTGACAAGGTACATATTATCCTTGGTTTCATTCATCTTGAATGTCTTCACTGATGTCACGTTGGGTGCCACCTCACGATAGAGCGTCACTTCGAAGGGGAGGTCGTAGCCTTTTTGTGCAGCGTCCCACTTGCTGGTCTCCATGTTGTAGCCGTTCTTATAATATTTATAAGTGTGACGGAAATCATTCACCCACTGCTGCTTGCTGTCGTCCCAGCGCATCACCTCACGAGTGGTCAGGCGGCCCTGCTCGTCGTAGTCATAACGATACTCCATCTTGGCGCACATCTGGTTGTCAGCCTTCTTCTCGTACACCTCGATCTTGTGGATTACACCGTCCTCCAGGTCAGAATTATACATGAAAGGAGCATTTACGTCGTTAGCGGCGTTGAAATACATCGTTAAAACTGTTGCGATTGTGATAATTGATTCCATAACTCTTGTCTTTTAAATTGTTCGTTTGCCTGTTAGACGTTGCAAAGGTATGAAAAACTACATGCATTTAAGGTTATTTAAATGTTATCTTTAGGTTAACATGCTCTCTTTCGGTAAAAATATGTTAAAGAACGCGTTTCCCGTGCAAGGTTTTCGCCTTTTGGTTATTATATAAATAGAATAAGGTATACTTTTGCAAACTGGATTAATATTCTTTAACTCTTTTCCACTCAGTATTTGAGGCTTTTCTGGATTTAATAGGCAGAAGGAATCCTAAAGTGATTAAGATAGGGATCAATAAAGAGCAACGCTTGGCAAAGCGGCTTCGCAACGGAGACAACGGGGCGATGCAGGAGTTCTATACCCTATATGCAGAGCAACTGGCGGGTGTCTGCGCACGATATATAGTCGATAAGGAAGACATGAGGGATGTGTTTCAGGAGTCGCTCGTACATATTATCTCCCACATCTGCGACTTCAACTATCGTGGCGAAGGATCTCTCGAAGCCTGGGCAACCAGAGTGGTGATCAACGAGTCGCTGAAGTTCCTGAGGACAGCCAAACGGCAAGAACTGCTACTGTCGGAACAAGACACGCCAGAAGAGTCAGAGCCGGAAGCGCCACAGATAGAGGACATTTCCCCAGAGGTACTCCATCAGATGGTAAGCCAGTTGCCTACAAACTATCGAACGGCACTGAACCTATATGCCTTCGAGAACAAGAGCCATAAGGAGATAGCCGAGTTACTTGGCATCAAGGAGAAATCCTCTTCCTCTCTACTGCGCAGGGCCAAGGACCTGCTCGCTAAAAAGATAAAAGAGTACAACAAACAATATCACCCACGATGAAAGAACAATGGATACAACAGATGCAGCAGAAGTTGGCAGGCTACAGACAGCCCGCCCCTGAGGTGTCGTGGGATGAGATTGAGAAGGCACTCGTCAACAACAGGCAAAAGGCGAAGGCGAGGATGGTTCAGCTGTGGACTCGCAGGATAGCGGCAGCCGTTGTGGTGCTGGTGGCTGTCACGACGGGCTATCTGGCATGGAATCAGCAGGAGGAGACTATAACAGCTAATAATGTGGAGACTGAAGTTAGACACGAGAAGGAAAATCCTCAGCCGAAGGAAGAAAAGATTGTCGCAAAAGAATCCGTCAGCCATAAGTCTAAGATATTGTCTGTCAGCCACAAGCCACAAGTATTGCCGACGGACACTCTACCGTCAGAGCCTCTGCCAGAGCCGGAAGTATTGCAGCAGGAAGAGGAACTTTCAGTTCAGCTGGCGGAAGAATCTTCTGCCCCACACGACGAAGACTCTCATACCCAAATTGCGAACACTTCTCCCATGCCTCTTCCACTTGACTATCCTACAGACGTCCGCAAGCCTGCGGTCTCAGGAAACCGTCTGATGGCAAAGGTGTATCTGACGAATGGTGCGATGAAAGAGACAGAGCATAACATTCCGACTGAAATTATTCATACTTATAATTATGTCATTGTAGGTCCAGATGGAAAGCCCCTTGACGTCCCAACGAGAAGCCTCTCAGATTATGCAAGCGGTGCAGGAAAGAATGATGTTTACCATAATTTGCCAGTACGTTATGGTCTTTCCCTGCGCTATCGCCTCAACAACAGATGGAGCCTCGAAAGTGGATTGGTCTATACACGCCTTTGTTCTGACATCCATACTGCTCTTCCAACAGATCTTAAACCAGACGTGACCGTTACTTCGAATATAGAACAGACGCTGTCGTATATCGGCATCCCAGCCAATGTCAGCTATCAGCTGTGGGGAAGTCATTATGGCAGTTTCTATGTCACAGCTGGCGGTATGGCAGAAAAGATGGTAAAAGGCCGCCTGCATATTGAAGAGAGTGAGGACAAATTGGAGACGACGGAGAGTGTGTCCATTCGTCCGCTGCAGTTCTCCGTGAACGGAGCCATTGGCGCAGAATTCAATCTCAGCCGCTGGTTCAGCATCTATGCAGAGCCTGGCGTTGGCTATTACTTCGACAACGGCAGCAGTCTGCCTACCTACTATCGCGACAAGCCTTTCGGTTTTAACCTGAATGTAGGTCTGAAAATCAACATCAAGTAAGAAAAGATTGTGCACAATAATAATCGTTTAACAATTAAAACATGACAATTATGAAGAAAACAGTATTGATTCTAATGAGCGTATTGCTCTCGATAGGAACGTTCAGCGCTTGCAGCAGCGATGATGAGGTCGCCACTCCTGAAGTTCCAGAAACAAGTCACAGCACTCGCCAGTTGCCTAAGCAGGCCGATTTTATCATGACGATGACTGATATCGGCTATCTCAAACTTGATAAAGAGGATAATTCATGGTGGATAAAGGCTCCTTACCATGGACCGGAGATCAGGTATGACGGCGGAAACATCTTCTATCTCTACGATTTGCCCGAGGAATATCAGAAGGAGGGACTGAAAGTAAAGGCCACCTTAGACTGCTACACTTTCCGCCATTTCGATGAAAGAGTGGAAATTGTCACATATGCAGGTTATGACTATTACGATGCAGTCCTCAGGGATATAGAGATTGTGGAATAATGCCATTCGATTCATACTATAACCTGGCAGGGGGGCACCTATGTGCCCCTTTTGTTATGATTAGTAAAAGAGACCCCTTAAATCGAAAACTTTGTTAAATAACGTGTCTTCCCATGCAGTCATTCAGCTCTTCTGAACACTATATAAGAAGATTGAATTAATTTTGCAACATATATCTAATAGAGTTGCCGACAAAATCGCCAATACAGAGTAACGAGCGCTTATATCAGCAATATAGGCCCAAACTCCTGAATATCTGTAAAGAATATGCAGGAGAGGATGATGTGGCGGAAGATCTGTTGCATGATGCCTTTGTGATTATCCTGACCTCGCTCGACAAGTTGGAGGATCCAGAAAAGATAGAGTCGTGGATGACGGCTATCGTCAGGAACGTGGGCTACCACTATCGCCAACATCTCAATAAGGAACAATCGGCACTTCAACGTTTTGCGCAGGAGAGGCCAGAGACCGCAGAGACAAACCAGGCTCCTGACTATGACGAACTGCAATCACTCGTATCCCAATTACCGCAAGGCTATCAGCAGGTGTTCAGGCTGTCTGTGTTTGAGGGCTTATCGCATCAGGAGATCAGCCAGCTGCTCGGCATAGCCCCTCACTCATCTTCCTCACAGCTCGCTCACGCCAAACGAATGCTCAGGGCGCTGATCCGTCAGTCGTGGGTACTTTTCCTATTACTTATCGCCATTCCTACGGCAGTTTGGAAGCTCTTGCAGAAAGAAGAGCCTACCGAACAACCTGCGACAGCCCGTAAGACCTCATCAGAGCCTCAACAGCCTAAGCCCGTCGTTGAAAGACCTAACGACAAGCCCGTCTATGCCGCTGCCGGCAAGAGGCCGTCATCAAGTCTCGTCAACTATCAGACAGAGGCTGTCGTCCAGCCTGACTCTATACCTTATCAGATGATTGAGGAGGAAACAGACACCCTGACAGAAACAGCCCAAGAGGAGGAGTCTCCTCGAGATACGCTGATCTATCAACCATTACCACCATTGCCATCCAACGAAGAATACCACCTCACGGTAACTACGAAGTCTGAACCATCAGATAAGTGGGACCTCAAACTGGCTTACAACGGACAGATAGGCCAGCGTGACGACTATCTGGCAGCAACCACCGTCGGCAAAGGCAGTTTTGATGCTGCAACCAACAGCCCGATTCCTGTGGAACAGGTGTTCGACAACTGGATAGGCTACAATTATTTCCTAAACAACAGTCCTTATGTATCGGATGATCCTGAAACCCGTTCCCTGATCAACATCGCAACCCAAAACTCAGCCATCAACGGCGGCAAGATGGAGGCTCAACACGAACATCAATTGCCTGTCACCATCCAATTGCTTCTCAGCCATCCACTCTCCCAGCGTCTGTCCATTGAGACAGGTCTCAGTTACACACGACTCAGTTCCACCATCAACACAGGTAGCAGTCAGGCCTATATTCAGGAACGCCAGCGGATTCATTATCTTGGTGTTCCGCTACGTCTTGGTTGGCAGTGGTACAGCAAGGCACACCTCAGCCTCTACTCTTCTGCTGGGCTTATGTTGGAATTACCTATACGCAGCATCACCGATGTCAACCATGTTTCCAACGGCACCACCACCTATCACAATGAATCGACACTGAACGCTCCCAACCAATTGTCTACAACGCTCGGCATAGGTCTGCAATATGACTTTACGCCACATCTCGGCATCTATCTGGAGCCCAGCCTGCAATACTTCTTTGATGACAGCAACGATATTAAGACCTATCGTACAGAACACCCACTAAGTGTCACCCTGCCTCTCGGTATCCGCTTCCGTTGGTAAAACTATGTTAAATAAACAACACTTGATGCAGTCTTCTGCCCTTTTCATCCCGATGGATCAAATCATCAAGAAGTTTGGACCGATTACGACGGCAACATCTCCTTCAAGAATCAGAACATCGTTACAATCGACCTATAATTCTGATGGCTATTCTGCAATCTCAATTTGTTTGAGAACTGCATCGTAATAATCCCAGCCTGCATATTTGATTATTACCTCTTTCTCATCGAAATGGCGGAATATATAGACATCTAAAGTTGCCTTCACTTTCAGGTCCTTCTTCTGATATTCTTCAGGCAGGTCATAAAGATAATAGAAAGTTCCTCCATCAATCAGAACCTCACCAGGCGGAACAGGCGTTGGTACGTCAATGATCCACGTGTTATCCTCTGGATCACACTTAATATAACCGATTTCGGTAACCGTCTTGATGAAGTCGGCCTGCTTCGGCAACTGGCTCGTCTTAGGATTGATAACGGCATTGTCATCATTACCACAAGCGCAGAATGTTCCTAATGAGAGCAATACGCTCATCAGAATAAATACTGTTTTCTTCATAATTCTTACTATTTATTTGTTAAACAATTATTCTTTTGCAAAAATATTAATCTTAAAAACCTTGCAGTCTGATGCCTATCTGAAGGTTGAAGTTCGTAGGACGGTATTTGAAATAATTGCGTATGTTGCTGCCATTGTCGAAGTAGTATTTGATGCCTGGCTCGATATAAACGCCCAACTGTGGGATGAAGTTGTATTGTACGCCCAGCGCACCACCCAGAGACCACTGTGTGCGGTCTTTCTGCATGTCATGCTCCACCCCGTCTTCCTCCAGACGCGCTTTCACGTTGAAATCGGCTTGTCCGCCTGCCGTCGCATAGACGTTCAGCCCCTGCCACTGCCAGACGTGATACTGCACGTTCAGGGGAATGCCGATATAGTGGAGCGTGGTCTGATGCTGAGAGATGAGGTAGTCCGCCACATTGGTAAAGTCTGAGCGAAGACGGGTATAAACGACACCAGACGACAATGACAGTTTCGATGAAATGGGGAAATTTGCGGTCAGTCCGAAGGAGATGGGCTGGTAATAGTTCTGTCGCTCCTCGTAGTTGGCGAGGTAGACGTCACCGCCTCTGCGGGTGGACTTTATCCCCATGCGACTGTCATAGTCGTAGGATGCCAACATCTCATCACTCATCAACACGCCGTTTCTGCTCGACAGGTTGCCGAAGCCGTTGGAGGCATAGAGGCTGACAGCCACTCGACGTTTGTACTGCACCTTATAGTCTGCAATCTTCTCATCGAGTTCACGTATCAAATTCTGCTGCGATGGTTCCGTCTTCTGCTTTTCCTCTACCGATGACTCTGTGGAGGATTGTTCCGGCTGAACCGTGGAAGCTATCTCTGCTACCTCCGCCTCTGTCATCTCTTTCTCTGTTACCTCTGCCTCTGCGAGGGTTGGCTGTTTGAAGGTAAGCTTCGTTCTCCTTGCAACGACTGGGCTGACAGATTCTGATTCATTCGTTTTCGTCGATTCCATCGGTGTTTTATAGCCTTCCTTCGTGGCTGAGGCCATTGGTGCCGTTGGCGTTTCCTCGTGTTTGGGCCAAAGGAGGACTGTCGTTCCGACGAGTATGCCTACAAGAGCGGCTGCTGCCGTCCATCTCACCCACAAGGGAACCGTGCGGGCCTTGGGCTTCTCAGCGACCAGCTCTTTCGGAAGACGGGCCTCGATCTTATCCCACAAATCATCAGGGACAGGCGCTTCGAAGTCTGCCAGATGGTCGTGTAACCGTTTTATCCATTCTTCCTCTTTCATATCCTCTGTGAGTTTAAGTATTCTTTAATCATCTTTTCTAACTTGCGCTTGGCTCGATGGAACAGTAAGACGGATGTCTTTTCTGGAATGCCGAGCCTAAGCGCGACATCTTTATGGGAGAGCTGCTCGAAAGTACGTAAGTTAACGACAACCCTGTATCTCAGGGGCAGCCGGGCTATCATCCCATTCAATATGTCTGGAGGTACCTCTTCGACGAAAGCCTCCTCTTCGTCCTCGATTTCATCGGACGTCAGGTCTGAGAACGATAGCTGTTTATGTTCCTTGATCCAGTTGACGGCTTGATTGCTGACAATCTTCGCCACCCAGAACTTCAGGGATCCCTCGCCTTGATACTTGAAAGTATCGATGCTGGTGAAGATGCCGACGAAACTGTCTTGTACGATGTCGAGTGCGTCGTCTCGCGTCGGCACATACCTCAGCGTCACACCCATCGCATATCTGGCGAACCGTTCATAGAGGCGTCGCAACGCCCCTTTGTCACCAGCCTGTATCGCTTCTATCAGCTGTCGTTCTGTCTCCTGCACGACTGTTATCTCTTTCTATATCCCCTGAAAACCAACAACCACGCCGATTCGTCTGGCGTATCCTCATCAAGCATGATGATGGTAAACTGCATCGCTGTTTTCTTATTATATATGAAGGCTTTGTCGATGGGTATGGCCAATTGCCATTGACCTGTGATGTTATCAAACACTCCTGTTGGCTGTTCCTTGATGCCAGCTAGGCTGATGCAGTAATCTGTGTCATCGGCCTTGACGTAAAACGAGAGCGCATTATTTCTAGAGGGCATCGTCTGGTTGTCTATACTTTCGTTCTTAATATAGATGGATGTGGCAGAATACCCCAGCTCAGAATATCGCATCACCTGGGTGGTGTTATAATACGTGTAGTCGGATGTGGTCTTAAAGAAAGGCTCATCGGGATAAACTGACTTTGAGTCTTCGTTTACTAATCCTAATCTGTAAAGGAGGTAGTCTGCGGGCACATCGAATATGATTTGGTCCGAATCAACCTTTATCTCCCCTGTAACGTCTCTCCCATATTTGCTCAGTTGCCATCCTCCCTCGAAGATGCCATACGGGGTAATGATATTGTTATTATGCTGAGGTTCAGAGGTGTAGTCCTCCTCTTTAGAACAAGAAAAGACCAACGTCATCCCCATGCACAATAGAATCAATCCTAATCGTCTCATAAAAGCCTTTTTAAAAATAAATAATACTACTTTCTACAGGTCCCGTCCTTCTTGAAGTTTGGAATTTCAGATAGTTGGTGTCTTCTTTATTTTTCCTATAAGAAGGTACCAATGCCCATTTGAGGCCATATTCATATTGTTGACCTGTTCGCAGGTTATATATTCTATAGGAACTAAACCAATAATAGAATGTCCACATTCCAGTATTCATGTTAAACTCTGCACTGACTTCATGTTCCTTACTGATCATGTCTATACGATAGGACACTCCGTCTGCTTCGACATTAAACGAGATATTGTATGGGTCAGAGGGGTCTATGCAAATGGATTCACCAGAGTCAGTATAGATGAATAGACTCATATATGACCATCTATCTCTCAAGTCTGAAATCGAAGCCCAATAGGATTCGTCAGAAAAGGAGTTCAATTGATACTTGAAACTCAGGGATGAAGTTGGGTACTGATAAGATGACGCGAAGAAGAAATTCCCAATGGAATCCTTCAGTTGGTCCTTTATCTCCGGATGGTCTGAATAAGAAGATCGAAAGGGATGAACCACATCATCAACTATGATCTTCGTGGGCAACTCATAAATAATGAAGTAATTATCATACACTTCAATTGTCCCAGTTGATGGTTCTGACATGCAACTCCACTTTCCCTCGAACTTGCCGGTCAGCTCCTTTGTCTTAACTGGGATAACAGGTTCACTATTTGACTCCACATCCTCTTTTGAGCATGATATAACTAATACCATGCTCAGAGCAAATAGAATCATTCCAAACCGTTTCATACGTATCTGTTTCATATTTTATAATTTGTTCGTCTATAACTATAACAACAAAAATACGTAAAGGTTGCACTATTTGGCTCATGATTTATGATTTATTAACGTAAAGACGGTTAGTGAAAGTTTCACTCTACCTCTCGGTATCCGCTTCCGTTGGTAAAACTATGTTAAATAAACAGCACTTGATGCAGTCTTCTGCCCTTTTCATACACTATATTAGTAGAAAAGTTTTTAATTTTGCAACAAACGGAAAAGTATGAAGAGAAATGTATTTAGTGTCACCTGTGGCCTGGTCCTTATGATGATGGGAGTGTACGGTTGTAGCAGCGATGAAACTGCGCAGTTTCATGTTAGAGAATTCGCTAACACGGGTTGTAAGTCTGTGGTTGCCACAAGGGGAGATGGATTCCATCAAGAATCTGTCGAGTACAAAGCCTTGGGCAACGGCTACCTGTCGATCAATCATGTGAACGCTTGTTTTAACTGCGAGCCTGGCGAACTGAAGATGGAGGCCCACATCTCTGGCAATGAGATCTGGATCGTTGAGACGGAGAAGTATGCTGGAGCCAATTGTATCTGCCCATACGACCTCTATTGCGAGGTTGGTCCGCTGGAAAACGGTGATTACACTGTTGTCTTCGTCAATGGTTATGATTTGTCTTCGTCAAAACACGCAGAAGAGCGTTTCCATTTCAACATATCTTATAAAAAAGGTCTGAACGGCAAAGTCAATATTAGCGAGTGGTAACTAAGAAAAACTCTTCCTTACTATGGATTAGCGGAGTGATATTGCCCATACAAAGATGACTTGGAGGAGAGAATGGTTAATACTTATATCGAGCACCCGAATTATTAACTGTTTGAGGAAGACGGCACTGTCCATATTTTGTTTACAGATGAATTCATGGAACGGGTGATGAAATATGTAGAGGATTTCATCTGAAAACTGCTTGCAAAGGCAGTAGAACCGATGGAGTACCCTAAGGTTACCGTAAGGTTTCCGTTAGGTTCAAGAAGATATACTGTCAATCAGAAATTATAACCAATACTTAGGAAAGCTGATGATTGGAGACATTTCTCTACAGCTATCTCATAATTATAATCTACTTCTACTTTACCAGTCTGTTTTATAAGACCGAGATTGACGCCGATGTTTGTATAGAATTTGCCAAACGACATGCCTACCCCTTCACGCAACCCCACATCAATTTTCTCATTGGTTATGCCATACGACAGATAGATTCCAGAGAACGGTTGTAGCACCATATTGTTTGTGAGATAGATGTGATAGCTTAACCCAACAGGAATCATCAGCGAATGGTTGTGCAATGTATGTGTGATCTTATCCTCCGGACGACCGTTTGGATATTGGATGGAAACCATATGATATGGATGTTTGAAGTCTTTGAACTTCGTACCTAGATCCATGTAATAGATCCCCGAATCAAAGTAGAGAGGAATGCTGGCTATCTTATAATCAAAAGCCAGTCCGACGACTGGCGTGACCAACGCCCTTGGCTCATCAAGATTATACGTGGAGATACCGACGCCCGCTCTTAATCCGACATGAGACTTAACTGCGTTTTTGTTTGCTGCATTGAACTGAGCAAAACTTAATACGGGCATTGCCAATAGTAAAAACAGAAAATAGCTCTTTTTCATAAGTTTAGTACTGAGATGGGTATGGAGACCCGCCAAAATAGGCGATGTGGTAAAGAAGTTGGCCAGTCTGGGCATCAACGTATATAAAATCACCCTCCTCCCATACTTGGCGCTTATAGACATAGACCAGCCGCGGCTTTAATTCGCCGTTTTCTGGGAATGACATGATGGAAAGATAGATGCGCTTGCCCTCGCCCTCGATGGAATCATGGATATAATTCTTCACGATTTTCTTGGCAGTGGCCATATTGACAGCAGGATTCACGTCCAGTTCTCCGATGGGGATAAACGTGCCAGAGGCACTATGTATTGTTCCATCCTCATATAAATAGAAATGCCAGTAGCCCTGTTCAACAGGGACACCCTTGTAAAACTGGAAATAATGCGGGTCATTCCGATAGTCTCTATCATAGAATACCATCTGATTATCAGCTGTTACAGGCAGGAACTCGCTGAAGAAATCCTCTGTCGTCTTAGGAGGTGCTGGCGAGGGGGCTGGGTCAACGCCTTGGGAACAGAAGATAATATTGCGGATGATACCATTAACCTTGCTGATCTTCCATGTGCCGTTCGTCGTCTCTTCAAAGTCATACGAGATAGCATCGAAATCCTGATAGGTAAACTCTGGCGTTGTATTTCCGTAAACCAAGGCATAGTCAATGTCATCATCGCTGCAACCCGTCAAGGCCGAGCCCACAAACGCTGTTACCATGATGATCGGCAGCGTCATCAGAATCTCAAGAGTCCGTTTCATATTCTTTCGTTAGTTTGCAAAATTATACCTTATTCTGCTTATATAATAACCAAAAGGCGAAAATCTTGTAAGGGGAACGAATTATTTAACAAAGTTTTACCAATGGAAGGGGATATCGAGAGGTGGAATGAAATATAGCTTCAGTGGTCGATCATGGAAAAGAGAATGAAAAGGCATGCCTTCCTCGGGTCGTGGAAGGCATTCCTTATGGAGTAAGAAGGCATCCTTTACGAGGTAACAAGGCATTCCTGATAGGGGTTAAACCCTATCCTGGCAGGGGGTTAACCCTACCTTCTCAACCGTTCGGCTATACTCAAACGGTTGTTCGCCTATACCCGAACGACCGTTCGCCTATACTCAAATGCCAGACCAGTATTTTGCAAGGGTGTAGAGTGGGTGTAGAGTGGGTGCAGACTTTTTACGAAGTCTACACCCGAATTTTACGCTGATAATCAGTCGATTAGCCCCAAAAGGTGTAGAGGGGCATACTTTTTACCGGTTTTCGGTTCTGCGTCAATTTGGGTGGTGATAATTTATTACAAAGTTTAACTAAACATCTGATTATCAATACGTTAGTTAACTAAATAAAGTTGCAGATGTGCGTAATTTTTCGTATCTTTGTATGTGCGAA